>OJFV01000158.1_pt1 | contig 29285 bp, 28 predicted proteins | sample 1594391 | NCBI WGS metagenome assembly OJFV01 (sample SAMN05416856, study PRJEB24817) | seawater metagenome | isolation source: Sea water | place: Canada:Atlantic | collected 2013-11
CTATCCTCTTCGTCGGCAGCGTCAGATGTGTATAAGAGACAGACTTTGATATGGAGGTCTTCGGTGACTTTGCCAGTTATCGCGGCTTGACGTTTGAAACCAAGGGCGGAAAAATCAGTAAATCCGCTACTTTTAAATCTGCTAAGTTGCGTGAGCTATACCAAGACATCAAAAGCATTTGCGCTAAGGATTACGACTTAGTGATCAACGATTTTGAGCCTATAAGCGCATGGGCCGCCAAGCTCAATAAGATCCCGTCAATATCTATCAGTCATCAGGCGGCATTCATGCACCCAGTGCCTCAACAGCCAGGCACCCTGCTGGATAAACTAATTACGCGCTACTTTGCCCCCACCGATTTGCATCTTGGTGTGCACTGGTATCATTTTGGTCATCCGATCATGCCGCCTTTTATTGAAGCTGACGACAGTCAATCACCACCATCGCGCACCTATTTGGTGTATTTGCCCTTTGAAGAAATAGACGACATTAATGCTTTGCTTGACCCCTTCTCAGAACATGACTTTATCTGCTTTCACCCTAAGATAGAGCAAGACGAACACCTAGGGAATATTCAGTGGCGTCGCCCATCTAAAGTCGATTTTGTGCGTATTTTACAAAGCTGCTCTGGGGTTATTGCTAATGCGGGTTTTGAACTGGCCAGTGAATGTCTACATTTCGGCAAGAAACTGTTGATCAAACCTCTTAGCGGTCAATTTGAGCAACTATCGAATGCCAAAACCCTAGAGCAACTCGGGTTAGCCCAAAGTATGCCAACCCTTGACAGTGACATTGTTGAAGAATGGTTAATCAAGCCCGCTATCGAGCGTATCGCTTACCCCCAGAACCCCGATATTCTTATCGATTGGTTGGTCAAACGTGACTGGCAAGCCGTTAACACCTTGTGCGAACAACTTTGGAGTAAAGTACGCTTCCCACAATCAGTCCTTACTCAATTAGATAAACTGCCAAAAGCCAGTCGCTAACCTCACTAGCCATGGTCATTACTGCGGTTTGTTTCATAGCAGTAGGGGGAGATAAGCCTAGGTTAAAATGAATATAGAATATAACGCTTAAAGCACTGTTAACACGTTGCATTTTACGCTGGGAGTGCCATCATACGCGGCTACACTATCAGTTGAGGCCTGAGATGCGACGTAAAACGACTTTTTTGTTAGCGCTGTTAAGCGCGTTTACTCTGTTAACGCTGCAAGGCTGTGGGCAAAAGAAACCCTTAACCCTGCCAGAAAAACCACAACAGAATACGTCATCTCAGACGGCCCCTACCCCATCTCAAGATTCCCAAGAAGGTAAGCAGTAATATGGATTTTTTTGGCTACAAAAATGAAAAACTCTATGCAGAAGATGTATCGCTGCACGACATAGCCCAAACTCACGGCACCCCATGTTATGTTTATTCAAAGGCGACGATAGAGCGTCATTGGTTAGCATTTGATAAAGCCGCTGGTGCTCACCCACATTTGGTCTGCTACGCGGTGAAAGCCAACTCAAATTTAGGCGTGTTAAGCGTACTCGCTAAGCTCGGCTCTGGCTTTGATATTGTATCCGGTGGCGAACTTTTACGCGTACTCAAAGCGGGCGGTGACCCAACCAAAGTTGTTTTCTCTGGTGTGGGTAAAACGCCTGAAGAGATTGCATTAGGCTTGCAGCACAACATCAAGTGTTTCAATGTTGAATCTCCAGCGGAGCTAGAGCGCATTAGCCAAGTGGCTGTGGCTGAAAATAAAGTCGCGCCAATTTCAATTCGCGTAAACCCAGATGTTGACGCGAAAACCCATCCGTATATTTCTACCGGCTTGAAAGCCAATAAGTTCGGTATCGAGCGTGAGCAAGCAGTAGAAGTGTATCGTCACGCCGCGTCCTTACCTAATCTTGAGATCAAAGGAATAGATTGCCACATAGGCTCGCAATTAACTGAAATTGCCCCCTTTGTTGATGCCCTTGATAAACTGTTGGTTCTTATTGATGAGCTTGCCGAAAATGGCATTACATTGGCGCATTTAGACGTAGGCGGTGGCTTAGGCGTAACGTATAAAGATGAAACGCCGCCACACCCTGATGAATACACCCAAGCAATTGCGCAGCGCATGCAAGGGCGTGAAGACTTGCAGCTTATATTTGAGCCGGGCCGAGCCATTATGGCCAATGCTGGTGTGCTACTGACCAAGGTTGAGTTCTTAAAGCAAGGTGCTGAAAAGAACTTTGCGATCGTTGATGCCGCAATGAACGATTTAATACGTCCTGCGCTATATTCAGCTTGGCAAAGCATCATTCCACTTGATACGTCTTTGACGCGTGACAGTGCGGTTTATGATGTTGTTGGGCCCATTTGCGAGACAGGCGATTTCATTGGCAAAGAGCGTGAACTGGCAATCGATGCCGGCGATTATCTTGCGGTACGAAGTGCTGGTGCTTATGGATTTGTCATGGCGTCCAACTACAACAGTCGTTGTAAGGCCGCTGAAATCATGGTCGACAAAGACCAGGTAATTGTTGTTCGTGAGCGGGAAACCCTTGAAGATCTGTGGCGTGGTGAGAGCGTACTGTAAAAGTATCGCGTTACCCGTTGCACTGCCTATTGCACGATAGATAGCACTATAGATTGCATCGTCCCTCGGCCAAGACGATGCAAATCCATAGTCAGCCGTGCTTTGAAATGATATAACCATCATTATTGGTACTTGATACAAGGGCGATTGTCGTCTGATTAAGTGATTTTTACGTAAGTGGCAAACATGCAAGTTCAGTTTTCAAAGATGCACGGTTTGGGCAATGACTTTGTCGTTATCGACAACGTGACTCAAAACGTTTTCTTCAGTAAAGAAAAGATTTCCCAGTTAGCGGATCGCAACTTCGGTATCGGCTTCGACCAATTATTGGTTGTAGAACCTCCGTACGACCCGGAACAAGACTTTCATTATCGTATTTTTAACTCAGACGGTTCTGAGGTTTCCCAGTGCGGTAATGGTGCCCGTTGTTTCGCTCGCTTTGTAAAAATGAAAGGGCTAACCAATCGCAACAAAATAGTGGTGAGCACCAAAGCAGGTCGCATCGTGTTATATCATGAGCGTGACGGGCAAATTACCGTTAACATGGGCGAGCCTATTTTTGAACCTGCTAAAATACCGCTGAAAGCGAACAAGCAAGAGAACATTTATATCATTCGCGAGAACGATCACACCTTCTTTTGCGGCGCAGTTTCCATGGGTAACCCCCACTGTGTATTATTAGTAGATGATGTCGAAACAGCTGATGTAGAGGGCATAGGTAAAACGTTAGTGGCCCACGAACGCTTTCCTGAGGGCGCCAACATAGGTTTTATGCAGATTTTAAACAGCGGTCATATTAAACTGCGTGTTTATGAGCGCGGCGTGGGTGAAACCCTCGCTTGTGGTAGCGGCGCATGTGCGGCCGTCGCCGTAGGGCAAATGCAGAAAAAGTTAAACAAGGAAGTCACTGTCGATTTACCAGGTGGTACCTTAAAAATTCGTTGGCAAGGGCCAGGGTCAATCTTAAAAATGACAGGGACAGCGGAACATGTCTTTGATGGAAATATCACGTTATGAATGAAGCATCTGGTCAGCAAAAAAGTCAATTAGACGACACCTCTTCCTTTGCTGAACCGGATGGGTTAACTGAACAGCAGGTGGCTATCTATCTTGCCAAGCACCCTGAGTTCTTCGTTAAACACCCAGCTTTACTTGAGCAACTGCAATTGCCCCATGCCCAAAAAGGCAGTGTCTCTTTGGTCGAGCGCCAAAGTGAACAGTTACGCCAAAAAGTACGCTTACTCAATTCCAAACTGACTCAGCTGATCAGCATCGCCAAACAAAATGAAGCCATATACCGTATTTACGCTGATTTGAATCTGCGCGTATTGAAATGCTCCGACATAAGCTCAGTGCAATATGTGCTCGAAGACGTGATGCAAGAACAATTAAACCTTTCATCGGTCGCTCTGAAACCCTACAAGGGTGCCTTTGCATTACCAGAAATTCAGCGCAAGTTATTTGCCGAAAAGCGCTTCAAAGACGAGGCCTTTTTCTTTGGTCGCTTGAGCGAGCACGAGAAAAAGCTTTTGTTCAGTGACCAACAAGCTGAATCTGTTGCCTTATTGCGCTTAGGCGATAATGGCGAGCTGGGTATTTTGGCCATTGGCAGCAACGATCCTGGGCACTTTAACCCTGACATGGACACCTTGCTTATCACTCAGTTACAGCAGTTTTTAAGCATACTATTGCCTAAATTACTGGCCTACTGACATCCAGGCTGACTAATGAGCGAACAGCCAAGTCTGCAACCCTTGCTAGACAAGTACTTTGATTATCTAAAGTACGAACGTAATCTGGCCGCTAAGTCCATTGAAAATTATCGGCGTCAACTTGCCAGTATATGCCAAGCCCTCACCATTACCGACTGGTTAGAGTTAACGGTTGATCATGTGCGCCAAGTGCTGAATCAGGCCCGTCGTCAAGGGTTAAGCCCACGCAGTATCGCTCTTCGCCTATCCGCATTGCGTGGCTATTGCGCTTATTTGGTTGAGCTCGAAGTGTTATCCAGTAATCCAGCCAAAGCGGTTCAAGCCCCTAAACAAGGCAGCCCATTACCCAAGCAGCTTAATGTAGATGAAATGCATCAACTACTAGATTTCGATGATGACTCACTACTTGCCGTTCGTGATAAAGCCATGCTCGAGCTGACCTACAGCTGCGGCTTGCGTTTAGCTGAGCTGGCTGATTTAAACCTGAAAAGCCTACAAGATGACGGCCAATTAAGGGTCATGGGTAAAGGCAGTAAAGAGCGCATACTGCCCATTGGTAAAACGGCGTTGAAATGCCTTGGTGAATGGTTGAAAGTGCGCGGCGTTTTAGCTGACGGTGATGAGCCAGCACTATTTTTAAGTAAACACAGAAGGCGTATCAGTCATAGGCAAATTGCTAAAAGGATGCAGTTGTGGGCTAAGCAGCAGCATTTAGATCAAGATATCAACCCGCACAAATTGCGCCACTCGTTTGCTACCCACATTTTGGAATCAAGCGGTGATTTACGCGGAGTGCAAGAATTACTTGGCCATGCGAATTTATCCACTACGCAAGTTTACACCCACTTGAACTTTCAACATCTGGCCAGCGTATACGATACAGCGCATCCCAGAGCCAAGCGCCGAAAATAATGGTTGTTCAAACGCTTTTATACAGCGATTTGTAGAAAACGCCCTTTAAGAGTTTTTGAAAGAGTCATAGCTAACAAATACCAGAGGACAAAACCGAGAACATGATTTATTACCGTAATATCGGCCAGATTAAGGCCATGACGTTCGATCTCGATGACACCCTTTACGACAATTACCCTTACATCATCCGCGCTGAACATGCCTTGATTGAGTTTTTGGGTAGCTTTGCAGATGACCCGTCCCATAGCCACCCAGGTTATTGGCGCGACCATAGACGCGCCACATTGAAGCAAAAGCCTGAGCTTCACAGCGATATGGGCATGTTGCGCCGAGAAGTGCTCACCAGCGGTATTCAAGCGTTCGGTCACAGCGGTCATGCCCTTAAAAGCGCAGTGGATGAAGCCTTCGATTTTTTCTATTTTGAGCGCAGTAATTTTCAGGTCAGTACTGAAGTCACCGACATTCTGAGTAAGCTAGGGGAGCGCTGGCCGTTAGTCGCTATCACTAATGGCAATGTAAACCTAGAGCAAATCGGTATCGCGGATTACTTTCAAAAGAGCTTTCACGCTAGTTTAGCGTTTCCCATGAAACCCAACAGCGCCATGTTCGATGCGGCTAAAAAGCTGCTCGGCCTGCCAGCTGAGTCAATATTGCATGTAGGGGATAACCTAGAAAAAGACGTGTTAGGAGCCAAGAAGGCAGGCTTCATGAGCGCGTGGTATGCAGAAAATCGTGCGATGTCGCTCAGTGGCGAAGACGTCACCGTGCTACCGGATATTCAACTCCAGCACTTAAGCGAGCTGTGTGATTTAAACTAAATCCTGCGTCAACAGAATACTCGCTCGATAACGCCAACGCCTCATCAAGCGAGTTGCAGGTTAATCTTCTAGTACGTTTTGGCGCATAGTTTGGCATGGGTTCTGGCAGCTCGGCTTTCCCACAATTTTAGCTGGCACACCCGCCACAGTGACATGAGAGGGTACGTTCGCTAGTACCACACTGCCCGCGCCCACTTTGGCACCTGGGCCAATTTCAATGTTACCCAGAATTTTGGCCCCTGCGCCTATCATTACTCCATGGCGCACTTTAGGATGCCTATCGCCGACTTCATTACCTGTACCGCCAAGGGTCACAGATTGCATAATCGATACATTATCTTCAATCACCGCAGTTTCACCCACAACAATGCCTGTTGCATGATCAAACATCACGCCTTGGCCTATATAAGCCGCGGGGTGAATATCCACTGACAGCACTTCAGAGCTGCGACTTTGAATAAATAATGCCAATTCATGGCAGCCCATTAACCACAACATGTGCGCAAAACGATGCACCTGAATAGCATGAAACCCTTTGAAATACAGCAGCACAGTTAGATACGATTTCACCGCGGGGTCGCGCTCAAAAGTTGCTTCAATATCAAACACAGTCGCTTCAACTAGCAAAGGCTGATCGCGGTAGGCTTGGTCAAGCATGGTGCGCAAGGCGGTCGCAGACATGACTTTATCTGATAGCTTGTTCGATAAAATAAAACTCAGCGCCCCTGCGAAATCTTGCTGCTTTAAAATGCATTCATTTACATAAGTGGCAAGCAAAGGTTCTTTTTCAGTCATTACCTGTGCTTCATTACGAAGCGTTTGCCAAAAATTTTTGTTCACGAGTATCCACCTTATGTCTGCATCAGTCGGCAGTGTAGCCAGTTGTTATTTCAAAGCCCAATAATGACTAAGAACAAATTCATTAATTGTATAAAAACACAGTATAACTGTTATAATGCGCCCATAATTCTACAGCATTTTTTCCCCCATGGATGTATCTCGACTCTTAGAACAACTCAATGATAAACAACGCGATGCCGTTGCCTCACCTGCTGCTGACATGCTTATTCTGGCCGGCGCAGGCAGTGGTAAAACCCGCGTGTTGGTGCACCGCATTGCTTGGTTAATGGAAGTAGAAGGTATTGCCCCTTGGGGTATTCTCGCCGTTACCTTTACCAACAAAGCCGCTCGCGAAATGCGCGGGCGTATCGAAGAGTTGCAAGGCGGCGCTCTTAGCAATATGTGGATTGGCACCTTTCACGGTATTGCTCACAGATTACTGCGCACCCATTACGCTGAAGCTAAGTTGCCCGAGAACTTTCAAATACTCGACTCAGACGACCAATATCGCCTAGTGCGCCGTGTCATCAAGAGTATGAACCTAGATGAAAAGCAATGGGCGCCGAAACACGTTCAATGGTACATCAATGGCAATAAAGACGAAGGCTTAAGACCTGAGCACATAGATACTCACGGTGACTACAACCAGAAAAAGTTATGTGAGATTTATCAGGTTTACCAGCAAACCTGCGAACGGGCTGGCTTGGTGGATTTCGCCGAGTTGTTGCTACGCGCTCATCAACTATGGGTGGAAAACCCTGAGCTACTTAAGCATTATCAAACCCGTTTTCGCGCCGTGCTTGTGGACGAGTTTCAAGATACTAACAACATCCAATACGCTTGGTTGCGCCTATTAGCAGCGCCCACTAACAATATGATTATTGTTGGTGATGACGATCAGTCAATTTACGGTTGGCGCGGTGCAAACGTGCAGAATATTCAGCACTTCTTGCGTGATTACCCCCAAGCAAAAACCATACGCTTAGAGCAGAACTATCGCTCAACAGGCAATATCTTAAAAGCGGCCAATGCCGTTATCGACAATAACCAAGGCCGTTTGGGCAAAGAATTATGGACCGACGGTGTAGATGGCGAGCCCATTTCTTTGTATGCCGGTTTTAACGAATTAGACGAAGCACGCTTTGCCGTATCGCGCATAAAAGACTGGCAGACCCAAGGTTATGCCCTCAGCGATTGCGCTATTTTGTATCGCAACAACGCCCAATCACGAGTGCTCGAAGAAGCTTTATTGCAAGAGTCCGTGGCCTATCGCATATACGGTGGTCTGCGATTCTTCGAGCGTCAAGAAATCCGAGATGCCTTAGGTTACCTGCGCATTATTAATCAGCAAATCGACGATGCAGCATTTGAGCGCGTCGTTAACACACCAACGCGTGGTATTGGTGATAAAACCTTGTCACAGGTGCGTGAGCAAGCCAAAGAGCATGATTTGTCTATGTGGCAAGCGAGCTTACAGCTATTGCGTGAAAAGCGCCTATCTGGCCGCGCAGCCAACGCGCTACAAGCCTTTGTGGATTTAGTATTAAAACTGCAAAAAGACACCACAGATTTACCCTTAGAGCAACACGCTGATCACGTCATCAAAAATTCTGGTTTGTACGCCATGTACAAAGCGGAAAAAGGCGAAAAAGCGCAAGCACGAATTGAAAACTTAGAAGAATTAGTCACTGCGTGTAAGCAGTTCGCGCCCCCAGAAGAAGCTGAAAACATGAGCCCCATGTCGGCGTTTCTTGCCCACGCTTCTCTTGAAGCTGGTGATGCTCAGGCTGATAAACATCAAGACGCCGTGCAAATGATGACGATACACACAGCCAAAGGCTTAGAATTCCCTATGGTATTGCTAGTAGGTGTGGAAGAAGGCATGTTCCCCAGCCAAATGAGCAATGACGAACCAGGAAAAATAGAAGAAGAGCGGCGCCTCTGTTACGTGGGTATGACCCGCGCCATGCAAAAGCTCTATCTAACTTACGCTGAAAGCCGTCGTGTATATGGCCAAGACAAATACCATACGCCTTCACGATTTATCAAAGAAATCCCCACCGAATTTATTGAAGAAGTTCGTCTGCGCACTAAAGCCACGGTGTCACGCCCGATGCAAAGTCGATTCCAGTCATCAGCCAGTCATACGGCGTTTGACTCTACTGGCTTTAAACTCGGTGAGCGCGTGGCCCATCGCAAATTTGGTGAAGGAACCGTGCTTAATTACGAAGGCAGCGGCGAGCACGCCAGAGTCCAGGTCAATTTTGATAATGTTGGCAGTAAGTGGTTAGTGCTGTCATTTGCAAAACTAGATAAAATTTAACGCCTTAAGTTTACCCTTTCTGCGAGGTGCTATAAGGTAGCCATACATTTAAGTGCTCCTTAGTATCAGCGAAAAGGTAAACTGGCTTTATGCGCCCAAAAGTATTGATAATTGACGATAACGAACAAAGCGTAGACGTCATTGCCAGCTTGATACTCAAAGCGCAGTTAACTCCAGTTAAAGCGACTAGCCTGACAGCGGCGCAGCATATATTCTCGCACTCCGCCCCTGAAGATTTTTTATGTGCCATCGTTGATTACCGCCTGCCAGACGCCCCTATCGGCCAAGCGATTGACTTCACCCTAGCCTCATTTTTACCCACCATAGTAACCACTGAATTCTTAGATCCAGAAACCCGAGCCGGAATCCTGAATAAGAACGTAATTGACTATATTCTGAAAGAAAACGAGCAGGTGTATGAGTATCTAAGCGTACTACTCAGCCGCCTGCACAAAAATAAGAGTGAAGGAGTTTTAGTCGTCGACAGCGCAAGAGTCAGCCGTCAGCGCAGCATTTCTCTGTTGCAGCGCCACAACTTTATCACTCATGAAGCCACCACCGGCCAACAAGGTCTTGACGCACTCACACGCTATAGCCTTATAAAGTTAGTGATTGTTGCTAATAAATTGCCTGACATGAGCGGCATCGCACTGCTCAATGAAATCCGTAAGCGCGCCTCTAAAGATGATATTGCGGTGATAGGCTTGTCAGATCACAGTGACACTGGGGTTTCCGCTCGGTTCATAAAAAGTGGGGCCAACGATTACCTCGCCCAGCCCTATGGCCAAGAAGAGTTCTTATGCCGGATCATGCAGAACATCGAATATATCGAAAACATTGAACTGATACGCAGGGCTGCCAACTCAGACTTTCTCACTGGCCTACCGAATCGGCGACACTTCTTCGAACGGGCCGCAGCGGCGACCCAGCTCGTACCAAAATGCCAAGCACTAGCACTGATTGATATTGACCTATTCAAATCAGTGAATGATACCTATGGCCATGATTGCGGTGACTACACCTTACGGGAAATTGCCAAACTGGTTTCATCAACATTTGCGGCGCACATTCCTGCACGTTTTGGCGGCGAAGAGTTTTGTGTGTTTTTACCAAATGTTGATTTGCCTAGCGCTATACATCTCTTCGAAGCGTTTCGTGAGGAATTAGCACAGATCACCTTCAAATTTGAAGGCAAAACATTTCATTGCACTGTGAGTATTGGGCTAACAGCCATCGCTACAGGTGGGGTTAATAGTATGCTGCGCAAAGCAGACGAATACCTTTACCAAGCCAAGGCTAGCGGTCGCAACCAAGTGGTACACGACCCCGTAAAAGAAGTAGTTTAAATTTTCGCTAAGTGATTAGATATTTATTGGAAATGATCTTAAGGCTGCTTTAGCGCTTTTCTGACCTTGCGATACTGGCGCAGTGAATCATAACTAAACAAGCCCAGTGCCAACCATACAAAAGCAAACATCACTATCTTGTTGTCATCTAACGGCTCACCGTAAACCACTGCCGCTAAAACAAACATCAAACTTGGGCCAATATATTGAAAAAATCCCAAAGTCGAAAACATAATCCGTTTAGCCGCTGCGGTAAAACACAATAAAGGCGCTGTGGTCACGATACCGGCGCAAATCAAGGTGATGTTAAGTGCCGTGTCATTGGTCAACATGTTGCTGTATTCACCCGCGAACCAAATCCAATAGGCAATCGCAGGAAGCAATAAAAATACGCTTTCAATAAGCAAGCCTGGCAATGAATCTACCGCCACTTGTTTGCGCAACAAACCATAGATACCAAATGTGCCCGCAAGTGCAAGTGCAACCCAAGGCAACTGCCCGTAACCGACGATAAAATACACCACACCTGATAGTGCTAACCCAACCGCGATTTTTTGCAAACGGCGTAAGCGTTCACCCAAAAACAAGCGCCCAAGAAACACGTTTAATAATGGGTTGATGTAATAGCCCAAACTGGCATCAAGCAGATGATTATTGTTAATAGCCCAGATAAAGATAAACCAATTGGCGGCCAGTAATATCCCTGAAATCAATAGGACCTGCATCACCTTGGGATTAAGGATCGCCTGCTTCACCTTTTGCGCTTTGCCGGTAACGACCACAAGCAGCGTCAGTACAATCACAGACCAGATAATGCGATGCATCAATATTTCCATCGCTGGCACTTGGCCTAGCAACTTGAAATACATAGGGGCAATCCCCCACATGGTGTATGCCGCTATCGCAAATAAGACGCCCGATTTCACCGCTTTATCATTCATTTCAAGCCCCTTTATCCATTAAGCGCAGGAGTTTGAATTAACTGCCCTGTAAAAGCAACGGACACGGCTAGATTCAAGTCTACTGAAAGCGAATTTTTGTATACACTGAAAATAAAAAGGCAGAACATCGGTCTAGCTATACCCAGTATATTTACAAGGTAACGCAATTGATAAACAGAAATATTGGACTATTAAATCAACTTTTTAACCCTGCTTTGGTAAAGCGCTCTCTTGTCACGGCGTTGATCGTTGGCGCGATATTAAACATGATCAACCAATATGACGGCATATTTGGTCGAACACCCATCTTGTGGGGGAATTTAATCTTAACCTTTATCGTACCTTACTTTGTCTCATCTATTTCCGGCATGTTAACCCTACGCCAGTTTGCAAAGCAGCACGTAACAAAATCCACATCAGAGTAACCCCAAGTTAAGTTTACGGTTGTACTTTGACTCTTTTCGCTATCGGCTGTGGGTTAGGAGTTATGGGTTAAGGCGAGAGTAAGTAAATATTGCAAAAATACCGCCTAAATCAGCTCAAGCAGGGTAAATTTTTACTGTTCGGGCCAGCCTAATTGCATTTTATTTGCGAATATATGTGCATTATCATATGCACTGAACTGCGCTGCAATACCCTGCCCTATAGGGGCTAAAGTGGTTTTAGCGTGCAGACTTACTCAGAGTGCCCGCTGTTCGTTCATTCCCCGCCGTCCTTTGGTATACATCCTGCAAAGTGAGTCTATTCGTTTCATTTCCTCACGTGGTTTCATCAACCTCAAGGTGTAAGACAGGACGCAAATGGTCGCCTACTTCAAAAGCAAAACAAAACAGTTCATCGAATCTAAAAACATGTACGCAGTGCTGGTGATAGCTTCCTTTTTAGAATCTATTATTGTTCCGATACCGCTAGAAGCAGTGCTCATTCCATTGATGCAGGCCAAACGTGAGAAAATTTGGCTGTTGGCAACGCTTGCCACTGTAGGTTGCATTTTCGGCGCAGTTATTGGTTACGGTGTAGGCTATTTTCTTTTCGACCAATTCGCAGAGCAAATTGCCAGTTGGTTTTCTGATCCTCAGCAATTAGAGAACGTAAAAACGCAGATGCAGCAACAGGGTTTTTGGTACGTGCTGTCCATCGGTATCATTCCCGTACCATTTCAGATTGCGATGCTAGCCGCTGGCGCAGTGAAATATCCCATCGGCATGTTTCTGTTAGCAACCTTAATTGCGCGCTCACTGCGCTATTTCGGCTTAGCCTTATTGGTCAAGTTGGCAGGTAATCATGCAGAGGCACTGTTTAGAAAATATAAGCTTCCCACAGCCATCGGCTTAACCATATTGGTAGCCGTTATTTGGTGGATAAAACACTAGTAAGGATAAACACATGGCAGATGATTTAGAGCACGGCGAACACGATCATGAAGCACGTATTGTTTCCACCTCAGGGGAGCTCTTATTTGATGAAAGCGCTAAAGAGCGAACGAAAGAGCGCACACGTGAAAGCCAGGAGTATGCTTCTGTCATAGTGAAGCGTGTCGATGAGACTTTTCGCCACCCAGACGACATTCTTGAAAAAGCCATAGATGAAGGAGTTGAGCAATTAGCCCGACCCGCCATGTCTCTATTCATGTCGGCATTGGCCGCAGGCATGATCATTTGTTTTACCGTATTGGCCGTAGGAGTCATGACAACCATAGTGGGCGACCTCTCTACTGGTTTTAACCGCGTATTGGTCGCCTTGGTCTACCCGCTGGGTTTTGTGATGTGTATTTTAAGTCGCACTCAGCTTTTTACAGAACACACAGCGACGGCCTTCTACCCGATTCTAGACAGGCGCATCAACATTGTTCGCATGTTTCGTTTGTGGGGTATTGTTATCGCGGGGAACATATTAGGCGGTGTGATAAGTGCGGGATTACTGGCCATGAGCGACGAGGTGATTCACGCCAGCGAAGGCTATTTCATTATCGCTGAACATATTTTGTCTTATTCCCCTCTAACCTTACTCACCAGCGCCACCCTTGCAGGTTGGTTAATGGCCTTAGGCGCATGGACAATACTGTCAACGCATTCCACCACCAGCCAAATATTATGTATTTATATTGTGACTTTCATCATCGGGCTAGGTGGCCTACACCACTCAATCGCTGGCTCAGTAGAACTACTCGTGGGGTATTTTACGTCTGACCAATTATCATTGCTTGAGATGCTAAAAGCGTTGTCTGTAGTGCTGTTGGGCAATGCAATAGGCGGCTCTGTATTCGTTGCATTACTTAACTACAGCCACATACGCAAGCTGAATAAATAATTGGCAAACCGCGACAGTATTTGCTGTCGCGGAGACTTTGCTGCCACTACTTTACACTCGCTATTTTTCATCAGCCTTCGGTTAGATTCAACGACGAGCTAAGCGCCAGCCACAGTAACTGCTTAAGCTTGTTACCACCGTGCCCCAAGCCCAATCTTGCAAGCTTATACCTAACGGCCAGCCCGCCAATAAAGCGTAGTTTGTCATATTATACGCCCCGTAAGCCGCAGCACCGAGTACCGCTCCAGCCGCCAGTACAAAACGACCACCGTCACTATCTTTGCGGGGTAAAACAACCAAATACACTATGGCCATGCAGTACAGACTATAAAATACCACCCAAGGCCAAACGTGTACGTCCTCCCGCATGAGCCCTTGCATCGCTTGTATGTAGCTATTTTTAGCCACCAAGCCCAGCCATATCGCATCTAACAACAAAAATCCCAGTAACGAACCTATATATGCCATAACCGCTTTTTTCATATTCCCTCCTCATTAAAGCTAATTGTTAAGATGAACTAATCGTTCTTTGATCTTTGCTCTTAGAAGCCTTGCTTTGATTCCCGTGTAGCCACTGACTCTCGCTGCAATATGCATAAATTGCTAACAACCAACCACTGATAGCTAACCCCTTACAGCTACTACGCAAAGCACCCAAAATCGATTTATTACTACATTAAAGATCATGTGTAACTCACACCAAAAACACAGAAATAACTACTGCTGACGTGTAATTTTTACCACGTTAACAATTGTTGATACACAATCAACCCACATAAATTCTATAAATTTCAATTGATTATAAAGTTAACCCTGTTGGTACGGTGCTCGCAATGAAGAACGTTAGATAAACGAAAAAACAAAGCAAAATGAAAAGGAATAAGATAATGAAAATTTTCGAAGCATTGCGTAAAGATCACGACGTTCAACGCGACTTAATGGACAAACTACTTAACACGTCAGGTAAAAGTGACGAACGTATTCATACCTTTAAAGCGTTAAAAGAGGCGCTTGAAAGTCACGCCTTAGCTGAAGAACGTTATTTCTATGCCCCCCTGATGAAATCAGATGACATGGCGGATCAGTCTCGCCACGCTATCGCTGAACATCATGAAATCGATGAACTGATCGAGAAACTCGAAGACACAGACATGAGCTCTTCAGCATGGCTGACGCATATGAAAAGTCTGCAACATTTGGTCTTGCACCATTTAGATGATGAAGAACAACAGTTTTTCCAAATGGCCGGTAAAGTGCTGAATGAAACGCAAAAGAATCGTTTGGCTAACAGTTATCGCGAAGAAATGCGCGAGCAACAGTCCGCCTAGGTTCACGACTGGACTGCCACTAAATGCGGCCAACCCATACACATCACCCAACCCTTAAGGAGGACGAAAATGAATTCTGAAAAATTAACCCCAGGCGCAACTTTTCCTGAGATCCAAGTGCTAGACACTAAAGGCAACACCCAAAGCCTAGTCTCCCCAACTGACGCAGAGCACTGGACCATGGTGGTTGTGTATCGTGGAGTGCATTGCCCAATTTGCAGCAAGTACCTTACGCAATTGCAAGAAATGCGCTCTCAATTTCAAGAGATAAAAGTTGATATTGTGGCCGTATCTGCCGATTCGGTTGAACAACTTAACACCAAGCTTGATGACGTCTCGGTTGAGTTTCCCGTATATGCGGGTTTAACGAAAGAGCACATGAGCGCACTTGGCTTGTATCTTTCACAGCCTACATCTGAAGCTGAAACAGACCACGACTTCCCTGAACCAGGTTTGTTCGTTGTTAACAGCGACAATAAAGTGCAAGTATTAGAGATTGCGAATAGCCCTTTCGTTCGCCCAGACCTAAACATGCTGGTTTCTGGCTTAGGCTATACACGCAAAAACGATTACCCAATCCGAGGGACTAAATCATTTAAATAAAGCCATTTAACATGTGCTGGCAAGCTTGCCGACTACCCATGCTACTTTCTTTAGGTGGCTTTGCTTTCAACCAAGCGAAGCTCACATTTAAATTGAGTAGCATCTTTGTATCACGACACATATAACCTACAGCGAATGTTAGCGTGGGAATAGCAAGGCGAATCGACATTGCGAATGGTCACTGCAAAAATCAGGGCGTATTGCGCGATAAAAAGTCGGTCGCAGCCACTTAGAAAGAAAGGAATAGCATCATGTTTATCGTTAAGTATTATTTAGCTGGTGCGCTGGCTGCGTTCGCCTTGGCATACTTCAGCCCTACTCTATTTGTCAGCGTGCCACTGATGTGGATCAGCTTATCTCTACTTGCCGTAGGCGCAGCATACTTATTGCAAAAGCCGGCTATTTTTAGAAAGAAACAAGACGGTTCAATTCCCTTCTACATGCGCTGGTTGTTTATACCCTTTCTACTAGGAGTGCAGCTGTACAATAGTTGGGCGCGCAAAAACGACAAAGTACCAGCCATTCAAAAGATAGATGATGATTTATTTCTGGCTTGCCGCTTATTTCCAAGCGATGTAGCGCACCTTCAAGAGCTCAATGTTAAAGCCATTTTAGATGTTACCGCCGAATTTGACGGACTAGATTGGACCGCCACCTCAGAAGACTTAGCCTACTTAAATGTGCCTGTGCTTGACCACCAAAGCCCCTCAGAAGAGGATTTAATCAGCGCCGTGAACTGGATTGAGAATCATCGCCGCGCGAATCGCGGTGTGGTAGTTCACTGCGCTTTAGGGCGTGGTCGCTCGGTGTTGGTAATGGCTGCATATTTATTAAGTAAAGATCGCACCTTGAGCGTACGCCAAGCCATTGAAAAGATTCAAGATGTGCGTGAAACTGCGCGCCTTAATCCTCATCAGCTGAGGGCGCTTTGCAAAATTTTTGATAAAGGTGTGTTAACACCCAAAGCCCCAACATGGTTAATCGCAAACCCAGTATCGGGTGCCGGTAAATGGACCGAGAATCGCGAATTCATAGAACAAAGACTCAGTGCTTCTATGCAACTAAAAGTGGTAGAGAGCACACCAGACGTTAGCGCCTATGACTTAGCGAAACAGGCTATTAACGCTGGCGCTACGACCGTAATTGCTTGCGGCGGCGATGGCACTTTAACCGAGGTCGCATCGGCTGTGGTGAATACCCAAACCCAATTTGCCATTATCCCCATGGGGACAGCAAACGCTTTAGCCCATGCGTTATTTGGTACGAGAACCAAAGTCATGCCGATAGAGGTCGCGTGTGAGCATATTGAGAATGGCATAGCGACTAAAATTGATACTGCCAATTGCAACAAAAAACTGGCGTTATTGGTCACAGCAGTCGGCTTTGAACAAAAAATGATTGAAAACGCAGATCGTGAGGAAAAAAACCAAGGTGGCCAAATGGCTTACATCAAAGCCCTGTGGGAAGCAGTCAATGTGAATGAATCTCTGCAGCTCGACGTCACCATAGACGACGAGCCCACGCAGCAGCTGTCAGTGTGCAGTTTAGTGGTTGCCAATGCCGCGCCCTTTACCACAGTTTTAGCCCAAGGTGGCGGCGAGCCTAATGTGCGAGACGGCTTATTGGATTTAACTTGGTTACCCGGTGATGCCACCTTGGGCGATCATATGTTCAGTTTGTCTGAATTAATTGCCCCAGGCTTATTTAACTCAGCTGAAGAGAAAAGCGTGCGCCACCAGCGCATCACAAAAGTCCATATCAAGGGTGCTGGCCCCCTTAATTATGTGATTGACGGTGAAACCTACCAAGACGATGAATTATTCATCGAGGTAAACCCCGCATCACTTACCATGCTTATCGCCCCAGAGGTTTAGCCTTCGCCATAAGTGTTATGGTTAGTTAGAGGTTCAGTGATACACCATATCTCGGCTAGAGCGCTAACAACGCGCTACGCGAAACGTAAGCACAGCACCTTCGCGGTAATCCAGTCACGAACTCCAACACCCGGAAGTTAACAGGGAAAGCCAATGCTTTCCCTGTTTCGTTATTGCCCATCCAACCCCTCGATAAAAGCACACCCCAGGGTGAGCACTTTTTACGCTTCAGCCAGTAAATGTTGCTACCCACTAATATCACCATAGCCTACACCCCTTATTTTTAAAGGGCTGCAACATTGGCATCAGTATTGAATTAAGCAATATATATAACATTAAGAACGCTGACGCATCATCAGCCAAGACCTTAAAGAGTATGCCTTATGAATATACTGCCTGATTACATTTTACTAAAGCCAACCCTAACTTTGTGCATGATTTGCCTGTGCTTATTTGGCTGTAGTTCAGTCACCCCGACTCAATATCAGGCAGCTATGCAAAACGGAGACGAAGGCTACAGCCATGTTCAATTGAGTGAAAATCAATATCGCGTGGTGTTTAAAGGCAACAAAAATACCGATGAAGAAGAAGCCACCAATTTCGCCCTACTTCACGCCGCTGAACTAACCAGCGCAAATGGATACAACTGGTTCACTATCGTAGACAGTGACACCGACATTGAGACCAAAGACGTAACACGTGTAGGCCCAAGCACAACAAAACCTATGCAAGGTGAAACCACCTGCGGTTTACTAGGCTGCGCCACACCGTCTTCGCCAAATTATGCCGGCGGCGAAGTCACCACCAAGCAAGTGAAAGAAAACATTATGTCGTCGCTGCTCATCACTATGGGTAAGGGCGAGCCAAAAACACCATTGACTGTATTTGACGCCCAGAAGTTAGCCCAAAACCTACGACCGGCTCATTAGAATTACTGCTGCTGCACTGTCCTACATCCACAGTGCGTTCCCTTTGCGAGTACCTTATGGTACTCGCTTTTTTCTTTTAACCCACTCTAGGATCAACTCATGGAATTCAAAGCGCTAGGCGAATTTTCCTCTTTGATAAATGACAAGCTTCAAAGCTGGTTAGAACAAACAATCGCTCACCTGCCTAATTTCGTGGTCGCCATTGTGATCACGATAGTGTTCTCAATACTGGCCAGAGTGCTGAGTAAAATGCTTAGAAAAGGTTTACATAGAGCATTAGAATCGCGACAAATTGCCGACCTGCTCGCTTCCATATTTAAAGCAATTGTGATGTGTACGGGCTTATTTATCGCCCTTGAGTTTTTAGGTCTTTCTGGCACAGTGACCTCACTTCTAGCGGGTGCGGGTATTGTAGGCTTGGCCATCGGCTTTGCATTCCAAGACATGACAGAAAACCTGATCGCAGGTATTGCAATGGGAATTAGAAAACCATTTGAATTAGGCGATGTAGTACAAGCAGAGGGCGTGTTTGGCAACGTACGTGCCATCAATTTGCGCAACACGATAGTCGAAACCTTTTTCGGCCAAATCGAAGTTATTCCTAATAAAATATTATTTCGCAACATACTCACTAATTACTCCACGCTTGGTGTTCGCAGGCTAGAAATCCCTGTAGGCATCTCTTATGGCGACGACCCAGCGGCGGCGGCAAAATTGCTCACAGATAAAATAAACGAGTGCGACTTCGTCATCAAAAAAGAAGAAACCGCGGTTTACGTAGAGAGCTTTGGCGATAGCAGCATTAATATGCTGGTATGGTTTTGGATAGACTACCCAGGCGATACCGGTTTTATGGTGGCACGCCACGAGGCGGTTATTTTGATCAAAAAAACCTTAGAAGAAGCCGACTTCCTCATTCCCTTCCCTATTCGCACCTTGGATTTTGGTGCAAAAGGTGGTGAAAAACTCGATTCGATGTTGGCAAGCCAGCAAAATATGACCAAGGGGAATGCCGCTAAAGAAGGCAATGAAAAGGGCGAAGGCGCGCAAGCAAATTCAAAGCAACAGAGTTTTGATAAACACGATTCTACCAAAGCCGATGCTCCAAGTAATAATGATGGCCAAAGCGCACAAAATTAAGCGCTAGCCTTATACAACTAAAGGCTCGCTATCAACCAAAGGCACGTTGGGATGACGCCCAACGTGCCTTTTTCATTTTTAGACCTTAAAACGCCTTAGCGCGTATCGCCTCAGTCCGCCTAGCATCCGATAAAACTCAGGTCGTTAAAACTTAAGCGCTTGATTGACTGGAGTGGGTATAACGCAAACACGCGAGTACTTTATTCAACGCTAAATGCAATCTTTACTTGGTATAAAAATAATACCAAAAAATCGAATCAAACTTCTCGTTCCACCAGGCAAAGCCTCGTCACACAACCAACATAAACAATTGATTTCAAACAATAATATATTAATTAATTTTATTTCAACCTTAACCCAGAAAGCACAGCGAGGTGGTACGAGCGTTGCAACATAAACACAGAGAGTAACAAGGTGACGCAGAGCTAATTTTGTAGTCACAGAACGTTAATTCACAAAGGAGCATTCTATGTCTAATCCAAATCATGTTGAAAAAGTTTCTTCTATCATCAAAGTATTAAACGGCGGTATTGAGTTCTATTCAGACGCTACAGAGAAAGTGGAATCCCAGAGTATCAAAACTGTGTTCCAGCAAATGATTAATGACAAGCAAGCCGCTATTACGACCTTGCAACCCTTCGCCGTCGCTGAAAAAGGTGAACACGAAGACGACAGCGCGGTCGCTGTAGATATCAGAAATATGTATACCAAAGTAATCAGCTCACTCACCTCTAACAGTGACCACACGTTCGTGAGTCAACTAGAAGAAGTGGAAGATAAGATCCTTGCCGAATTGCGTGACGCGCTTAAAGAAGACCAACCTGCGGCGTGCACCATGGCCCTAAACAAAGTGTTAACTGATATGAAGCGTAACCATGATCAGATGCGTGCTCTTCAGAAAAGTACCGCGTAAAACACCATCCCTGATGTTTTAAGTTAGCAATAAAGCAAATACCCCAGCATTTTTGATGCTGGGGTATTTTTATGGCTGCCGTTTAAGGCCTGTAGCTACTTGGTTAATTTAGCTAGCCTTTACTTTGCGCATCTACCTTTAACAGCGCCAGCATCAGTTCGCGCTCTTTGGGTGACAGTGAATCCAATGTCTTTTTTATGTTGCTGCGATAGCGCTTGAGCGTGACTTCGTCACCGGCGATGGCGGCATCAAGTGTTTGCTCGTACTTACTTAATAATGAGCTGAGTTTCGCGGTATTTTCCATGTTCGCACTATGCGCCGTGTACGCTAAGTACATAGCGCCGCATAAAGCGATGAACGTCATTACGTCGAACTTGAATGAGATAAAGGGGGCTTTGGTTTGCTCGGTCATTTTTGTTGTTCCATCGTCAATGATATTTTCAATTTAAGTACTTCAACCTGCTGTGCGGCTTTGCCGAGGGCTTGGCTTTCTTGGTAATACAAATATTGCATGCCTGCAAACATGGCCACCATCAACACCAGCAGTATCAGGTTGTCTGCTATCCATTCTTTTACGAAATCCACTAGCTTACTTTTCATATTCTGGCCTTACAATTCGGTAATTCTTCATAGGCAATATGATTGCTTTCAATTGATTCGCTGATCATCTGTGCGGTCACAGTGCCCAGCACAAAGCAGCGGTATTTCTTGCTGCGCTCAAGCTCTAGCAAAATTAAATTACTCTGGCCTTTCTCGTTTAAGCTATTAAGCAATGCCAAAGTACTTGGCGTGTTGTTTAGGTACGTAGCCATGTTGCGCTCTAAGCGCTGCATTAAGGTTTCTTTCGCTACATCACCTTGGGCCAACTGCAACCAATAAGATGGGTCGTCCACGTTTGAAATATATTCCAGCGCTAAGGCCTGCCAATCGGGTTGATAAAACAAACGCTGCTCTGCCAGCAGGCCGATGTCTGTGCCTTGCATAAAGTTAGGCATGCGTACTTCTGCCACCTTTTTGTCTTCTAAACGCACACCTAAATAGGCTCCCACGTTCATGTCTTGCTTTAAAACGGTGATATTACTGTTAAACGGCGAAGTCACCTCACCTAAGCCCAACATGTCAGGGGTGAAATCTAAAATCGAATAGGCAAAATTGTCGTAAGCGCGCAGCGAGAAATCGCTTGGCTCAGGTAGCGCAATCGGTTGACCACTTTCATCACGTGGCAGTTTTTGATACACCACGCTCGCTACCGCATTAACCACATCTAAACCCCGATAGGTTTTGAAAATGCCATTCTCTAAATCAAGTACATAGCCAAAGCCAACGGTGAAGGTTTTATCAAAGGTATCTACATCGCTGAATTCTTCAGCAAACGCGACCATCATGCCGTGATACGAGTTCTCGCCCATCACCGACTTACCTACAGGCATGCCAAATGCAAATACGCCTAGCCCCATGGCTAGCATGAAATACACCTTACTGCGCGCCCACAAATAAAGGCCGAGCTTGATAAACAGCAAAAAAATCGCTAGCAAACTTGCCGCTATGCTCACCGGCGGGATCACCGCTAATTTTACTGCATCTTTACCCAGCTGAAACATACTGCCGCCAGGTGAGAACGCCGCCGTAGCAGCGGTCGATGTCACCATCTGAATAAACGAAATATTGTCTTGGCTATCCAACCACATCTTTTTGTAGCGGCTCTCGGCGATACTCGGGGTAAAGCTTTCCATGTAATACGGGCCAAGTATGATTTGGGCCATCACTTCTATTTCGTGCAAACGGGCAAAGTCGACTCTATCGAGGTCTTTCATGGGCACGCCACCAAACTTTGAACTGTTTTGATATTTTTCCCACAGTGCTTGCGCTCGGCCCTGATACTTTTGAGTGATACCTTGGCGAAGCGCACGCATGTCTTGCATGCTCCAGTTTTCGGGTACATGCACGTCATTTTCTTTGAATAGGGCAATCGCTAAATTCGTCGCCATCTGTGATTGGGTGTATTGCTCGTACTCCATTTCCTCAGAAATCCCATACGCACGGTACAAATATGCCCGGCGGCCTCGGGTGAACATTCCCATCAGCTGATATTTAGATTTGAGCAATTTGGTTAAATTCGCGTCATCTGCAGTAAGGTAAACCCCGAACCGCTCACCAGACTCAAACGTCAAGTTAGTCAGATACTTAGCAAACTCAGCTTTATAAAACTGGCGGCACTCTCGGTCACACTTGGAGCTTTGGTACTTATCGCGCAAGTCCCGATATACGCCCACAATAGTCTCGTTCTCGGCGTAGTCTTTACGAAAGTCATCCGCTTTTAATAATTCATCTGAAAAGGTGCGCCAGCGCTGATTGATCCGCCCATTGGCTTGATTTAATAGCTCGGTACGTTCTTGCTCAATCAAGGCGTAGTTGTTCTCGCGTCGACTTGCTTGGGCATACTCCTGAGTGGCCTTTCTATATTTGGCCCACTCGGATTTATAAGCACCATCAAACTCACGAATACGCGGTAATGCTTCTTTGCTGAACGCCTCTTCTTGGCGATTTTGTAAAAACACGTCCGCCATGTTTTGCAGGTTAGATTCAATCAAATGATTAAACCCACCTGAGAAAAACGCCAAAGACGGAATAAGTGCCACCACCAAATCTTTACGTTGTGGGTCACTGACTATTTCATCAAATTCAGGGAAGCCCTCAATCGTTACCGACTCCGCCAAATACGCCTCTTTGTACACAATCGCCCGCACGGCACTGAGCTTCTTCTCGTTTGAGGTGCCATCCACGGTGGCATCAATCGCAATGCGTAAAAACGGAATGATCAACGCCCACAACAAAACAAAGGCAACCGGCCTAAACAGCCATTTACCTTGTTTGCTAATAACACGTTCGTCGCTGGGAAGCGTGGCGCGATTAGCCCCACCTAAAAAATTGAACAAATGCCCGGGTACAAACGAGATAATACCCAGCGCCAAACCAAAGCCTGATAGCGTGCGGCCAAATAATTCCAAACGCTCAGCGGTCAGTTGGTATTCACCAAATACATCTTGTAGTGGTTTGGCGTACATATCGATTAACAGCAAATTGAGTGACAATTCAAGGCATACGTACACCACGAATAACCCAAGTAACACCAATATTTTTGCCTGGCCAGAGAGCTTATGTAACATGACTAATCCTGCTTTCTCATAGTGGCTTTTCGGCGTTTAAAATCTGCACTAACGTCTTGCTTTCTGTCTTCACAATATTTGTACAAAGGATCACTCGGGCTAAGGCGGCTGCAGCGACTACCCGCCTGCAGTTTTTGATATGTAGAATACTTGAGCACATCACCGTTAATAGTGAGGTACTTGCCCGAACTAAACAGCTTTTGTTGCTCGCTTAACTGATTAAAATCTGCATTGCTAGGTAACATGCTCACTACGCTGGGCAAGTCTGTAGCCTTTGATTTTATATTGAATTTTTTGCTTGGGGGCTGCACAAAGTTATGCGCTTGCATGCACGCCATAAGGGGCTGGCTACGTGTGGCAAATGCCACTAACTCAGCATTGGCGCTACTGTTAATAGCAAAAAAAGTACGATCTTGCGCCGCACTGGTGCTAAGAGTATCCCCTAAGTACCAGTATTTAGCCGCCGCGTGCTCAAGCACGGCCCTAAACCCAGCTTGCTCCACTTGCTTAGCTAATTTGTTTTCGACCACAAATCGCGTGCGTTTTACCGGCAATAGGCTTTGCACCGAAGCCAGCAAATCCTTTAATGCCTTAGCGCTGATGTTCGGTTGGGGGCGAACAATAAATACATCACTCGTGGTTACCCGTGGTATTAACACGCTGGCTAACAAACTGAGCTCAAACTCGCTATTAACCTGGGCAAAGTTGTTATCAGTGCTGACCACCTTCCAACTGCCATTCACGAATGCCACATCAAGATAGAAGCCCGCGAACAAATCTTGATGTCGACCAACATAACTCGGCAACTTGGTACTCGTAACGCGATACAGCATGTCAGTCTCGCACATGCTCTTCATCACAGGTAACACATCGCCGTTATCGGCAATGAGCAAATTTCGATTGAGTAACGCCGACTGAACAGCAGCATATTGAGGTTGTGAACTACCATGGGCAGGAAAGGCACTGCTCACCACTATCGCATTCGAATACGCCTCAGGCCGTTTATCAACAGCACAACCAGACACAAATAAAACCGAACACAGACCCAGTACAAACAGCAGAGAGAATTGACGCGAAATCACCAAAAATTCCATTTTTATCGATATTTGCGAATAAACTATAACACTTAAAAACCTATTGCAAATCAAAGTGTTAAATAGCTTCTGATGGGTTCATGGCATTTTAGGGAAGAATAAATGGCTACAAGTATGCCAAATACAGCGGGCTAATATCAACGATATCAGCCTTAAGATTAAGTATGAAAATCAATCACTAGGTATGTGGCTAAAGAGGCATGTAGCTCGAGCAACACAGACGAGGCACGCAAGTCGCTCGAACAGGGCGCAGTAGCCGAAGGCCCTCATTGTTATGGCGTTAGCATGGGTGTCTTGATAACGAGCCACGAATACGAGCTGTCGCTAAATTAGCCTTAGTCCCAACATCACTAACATAACCACATTCGCCAACAGACCAATCAAAAAGAAGTAGGTACGTGGGCTGGGGTTCTTTTCCGTCGAAATTATATAGTACAACACCATATGCACTACTCTTGCGGCTAGATATACCCACACACAAATAGCAAATATGGGGCTCTGTAAATTAAGAGTAAACGCCAAAAGTACCGTACCAACGAACAGGGCACTGTTCTCTAGGGTATTTTGGAAAGTACGATGCGCTCTGAACACAAAACTATCGTGAGATAAGTTTTCATCTATCTTGCCAGGGATCGCATTTGGCTGCTTAGCCTTACTAAACGTCGCGACCGCCCACTGCACTAGTAGCATGACTAAATATAAGTAAAACGCCGTATAAGCCGAATAGGTAAGATCGATCATTGTTACTTTCCCTTGATAAATTTATGAGTATGCAGCAGTAGCGTTTGCAAGCTTAATGCCCAATCTAACTCATTGATATATAGCTTATTAAAAGGTCTTCTTGAGGTTGAAGTGTAACTGATACAGGGTTAATTATAAGAATTACCAGTGCATCGAGTGTGCGAAAAACTATCAGCTTAGGGCAAAATATTAATCAAGAGTACTGCACCCTTATCATGGGTGTCTTTGCAATTTTTTTTGCAATTTTTCTGCTCGCTAAATGGCGCAACCACCCAAAATGGCAACCAATGATAGTAACCCCAGGATCCACGGCTATCGCATTAGTCGCAGGTATTATTCTATGCCAGCGTGTTTTGGGTTGAGCAGGAGCGCTTTTTTGAAATAAAAAGCAAAGATTTGTATTTAGCTATTTAATAGGTTAAAACACGCTTAAAGGTAAATTTAATAACCGGATTGAAATGTACAAATATGCACCAGTATTTATTAGCCTTTCGTTAGCAGGCCTGTATGCTTTAGGGGTGGCTTTCCATACATCATATTTGTACGAGCTAGGTATTGAGGAAAGTCAATTCTCACTGAGTATCGATCGATTATTTTTTCAAGGTTTTTTAGCGCTAATGGACTTTAGCTCTAAAAGTATACTCTGGTTAACATTATCGGCCTTTTTCATATCAATACTAGCGTCCCTAGGTGTAGAGGTCATGAAGAGTTTGCAAATCCTACCCGCAGAACCAAAATATCAAAAGGAACATAAAAAAGAGGAAAATTGGCTGCACGCAAGAATTATTTCTTTCGCAAAAACAATATCATACACATCAGCGATGGGCTTCGTAATCTTTATTTTATGTTTAATTATACTTATAGCCAGTGGAAAATCGGGAGAGGCCTCAGCTAAAAAAAGAATTCAAAAATTTGTGGACGGTGAAATAAAAACAGTTGAGATAAAGAGAAAAAATATCAAGAAAACAATTGTAGGAAATGCTGTGATCTGTAGCGAATCTCAATGTGCATATTGGACTAAGATCGGCTCACTTGTTCTAAATAAAAGTGATATTGAATGGGTTAAAACGAAGTAAAGTCTTTTGCAAAATTACACTATTGTAGGCAGTCCCGATCCAAACACATTATCGCTCTCATGCTCTACTATTAGTTTCGTTGCCATTTAAATGAGCGAACCTATGTTCGTAATTCCCAATGTTACTTGCCCAGTCATAATGGCGCTTATTTACCTCCGATGAATTGGGAAGCGGTGAAATATAGTGCTAAGCAAAGCAACGAGTAGCCAAACTTTTGTTTAAACGATGGTTGGTAATTTATTACCATTTCTGATTTACTGTTATTAAGCTAACTCACTGAATAACAGCGTTAAATGAACAAATCCAATGGATGGACAAGACAGCAATTGCTAGTAGCACTATATGTATATTGCCGCTCACCTTTTGGCAAACTTCATTCGACAAACTCAGAGATAGTTAGATTCGCCGGATATATAGACCGCAGCCCCAGTGCACTCGCAATGAAGTGCTGTAATTTGGCTAGCCTTGACCCTCGAATAACGGAAACGGGTCGAGTTGGTCTAAAAGGAGCGTCCAAAGCTGATCGAGCAATCTGGGAAGAAGCGAATAGCGATTGGAGCCTTCTACTAAATGAGTCGATCGATGTTATCGAAGCTCTCAATTCCACTTTATTTGATAGCACAAACGTAGCCGCTTTCGAGTCACCAGACTATAGCGTGGGCGATCACTTCGTTACCGCAAAAGCACGCAAAGGCCAACAGCTATTTCGGCAAACGGTACTTACCAGTTATGGCAATCAATGCTGCATTACAGGTTTGAAAGAGCCTAAACTAATTGTAGCTAGCCACATAATCCCGTGGCAAAAAGATAAAACCCATCGCCTTAATCCACATAACGGATTAGCCTTAAATGCTTTGCACGACAAAGCATTTGATCAAGGCCTAATTACGGTGAATGACGACATGACAGTGAGGGTTTCCAATAAGTTAAAGCAGCAAGATCAGTATACTCAAAAAGCTATCGTAAAATTTCACGGGGAAGGTCTAATACTGCCAGGAAGGTTTATGCCAAACCCTGAATTTTTGCAATATCATAGAGAAAATGTGTTTACAGAAAATTAAGCTTATAAGAAAGGAATCGTAATTATTAACCACCTCGGAAATTAGACGTTGTGATGACTTCGATTCAATGTATTGCCGTTAAAAACACGAACTTAGCATGGTCTTCCAGATAAATCCTATTGTAGGTTATTTAGCTGCGCTAAAAACCTAACTATAACACCACCAGAATACGAATTAATCATGTAAGGTAGATGAAACAAGAAAAATTAACTAATAAAGTAATTAAAATCATATATATTATTTTGATCTGCCATTGCCACATAGCTATTTGAAAAATATTTATCACTACTTAAAATAATTAAAATTAAGTAACTTAAATGATGCTCAGATTTTACGAATATATCTTTAATGGTTCTTTTATCTTTCGATGAAGGAACCGGAATTTTCTGGGGGTGAGTGTGCCAATCACCAACATAATATAGACCTTCGTTAAATTTTTTATTTATTAAACATTGAGCTTCTTGTTTATGCGGATAAAATCCGAGTCTACTGCGCAAGTCGTGTTTGTTTGGTGTTGAGCAAAATTTTATTTCAATGGTGTTATTTTCAAAAGAATTAGTAAATAAAAGTCCACCTGCTTCTTTCTTTAGACATGTTTGCCTAAAACACTGCATGTTGGCTATCACTTCACTAGAAAATAAAATCTCAAGATCTAACTTTTGGTTTCGAAATCTAATCATGTCTATCAACCCAGAATTTCCCATCAAAATATAAGGTCCTTTGGTATTTCCCTAACTTTGGATCACCATAGCTTTCCTTCCAACCAATTGACCAATCACCATTAAGACTTTGAAGCACTTTTCCCGAATCAAACCAAATTTTCCTGTATGGCATCAACTCCTCTTCACCAATTAGAAGTAGATCCAAAACCACCTCTGAAGCCATAGCATGTAAATGCGTCATAGGAATTACACCATAAGGTTGAAATTCCCCTGCACATGCTGGAATCCTTTGAGTTGTATCGTTTTCCCAGTAAGTAACTGGGCATCTCATTTTTCCAACTTTATTAGTGTGTGTATAATGAATCGAGTTGAAGGCATTAGAATCCACAGGATTCACAATGACATGGCTAGCTAAAGCATGGGCTTCGACAAAAGCGAATACTATTGGTGATAAAGTATATTCAGACTGTAAAGTAATTAACATCTGATCAGAATACCAATCACCTGTACAGCTCAAAATGACATCTGCTTTTTCAAGTTCATGTTTGTAACGGCTACTTTTAGCTTCTACATCTTGCCAAAGATTAGGATATACATCGACAGTAACAAATGGAAAATCTATGGCTAAAGAGTCACCAAGTGCTTTCGCTTTATTTAAATATAGTTCTCGCTGCCCTAGAACATGCCGCGAGACATTTTCAGCTTTCAGAATGTCATTATCAAATAATTGAAGATTACTAACACCGGATTGTACTAGTAACCTAGCAATTGAAGCACCAACTGAACCGCAACCAATAATAGCAACTGTTTCATTCTTAATATCAAACCATCTGCGATTAAAATCTCTTCCCATTGACCAGCTTTGATCAACTCTATTAACCATCCCACCAAAAACAGGAATAGTCTTTATTCTATTTTTAAAATC
>OJFV01000161.1_pt1 | contig 28980 bp, 20 predicted proteins | sample 1594391 | NCBI WGS metagenome assembly OJFV01 (sample SAMN05416856, study PRJEB24817) | seawater metagenome | isolation source: Sea water | place: Canada:Atlantic | collected 2013-11
ACGAGATTGCCTCTTGTCTCGTGGGCTCGGAGATGTGTATAAGAGACAGAATAAATACAGATTAGTTCAAATAAAACGCGGCCTAACGTGGTGTATAGGCGCGATTTCTCATATAATACTTCTTTTGTGTATCCACGCTGGTTTGTTTTAGAATTTGACTGTGAAATCTAAGTTAATCCTGCGTGTTTCTAACTAGGGATAATTAATGACTGACACTGTCGAATTGACTTTTAAAGACCTCAACCTACCTGCCGAATTGCTTCAAGCTTTAGAAAAAGTAGGATACGAAAAACCAACTCCAATCCAAGCCCAATGTATTCCGCTTATCATGGAAGGTCACGATCTTCTTGGTACTGCGCAAACTGGTACGGGTAAAACAGCAGCATTCGCATTGCCAATGCTTGCAAACGTGGATGCTAACAACAGCAACACTCAATTATTGGTTTTGGCACCAACGCGCGAATTAGCGATTCAGGTTGCTGAAGCTTTCCAAGTTTACGCTAGTTTCTCTCGTAAAATCAATGTATTGCCAATTTACGGTGGTTCATCCTACGACAACCAAATTCGCCAATTAAGACGTGGTGCTCAGGTTGTAGTCGGTACGCCTGGTCGTGTAATCGACCACATCAAAAAAGGCACGTTGAAATTAGATAACCTTAAGTTCTTGGTATTGGATGAAGCCGACGAAATGCTACGCATGGGTTTCATCGATGACGTTGAGTGGATTTTGAGCCACGCACCAGCAGAGCGCCAAACTGCGCTGTTCTCAGCGACTATGCCTGATCCAATCCGCAAAATTACTAAGCGTTACTTGAGCGATCCAAAACAGGTTAAAATCGAATCTAAAGTTGCCACAGCTAGCACCATCAAACAGCGCTACTGTCAGGTGGCTGGCCATCACAAACTTGAAGCCCTTACCCGTATTATGGAAGTGGAAGAGTTTGATGCGGTGATTATTTTCGTACGTACGAAAACCGCTACCATGGAGCTTTCTGAGAAATTGTCAGCTCGCGGTTACGCTGTTGAGCCACTTAACGGTGACATTCCGCAGAACTCACGTGAACGCACTGTTGAACGTTTGAAGCGCGGTAAAATTGATATTCTTGTAGCAACAGACGTAGTTGCACGTGGTCTTGATGTTGAACGTGTAAGTCACGTTATTAACTATGACGTACCGTACGATACAGAATCTTATGTACACCGTATCGGTCGTACTGGCCGTGCAGGTCGTCAAGGTGATGCAATACTGTTCATTTCACATCGTGAAAAGCGCATGTTGTTCTCAATCGAACGTGCTACACGTCAATCGATTGATCCTATGCCAATCCCGTCAATCTCTCAGCTAAATGAAACGCGTTTGAGCCGCTTCAAAAGCAGCGTGATTGAAGCGATTAGTGACAGCAGCATAGAGACATTGATCCCTATCGTTGAGTCGATTCAAGCAGAAACCGAAGCTGCACCAGAAGTGATTATGGCTGCATTGGCTAAGATTGCTCAAGGTGACGAGCCGCTTATTCTTAAAGAAGGCGACCGCCCTGACCTGAACTCTGCCCCTCCTCGTGGCGACAGAAATGACCGTGGTGGTCGTGATGATCGCGGTGGACGTGGTCGTGAGCGTGGCGGTGACCGCGGTGGCGACAGACCACAACGTGCTCGTAAAAGCAGCACACCTGAAGAAGGCATGCAGCGCTACCGTATCGAAGTAGGTCATACTCATGGTGCCAAGCCTGGCAACATCGTTGGCGCGATCGCTAATGAAGCAAACATCAGCAGTAAAAACATTGGCGCTATCGAGATTTACGATAACTTCAGTACGGTTGATTTGCCGAAGAATATGCCTCGTGCAACGCAAGATACCTTGCAAAAAACCCGTGTTGCCGGTCAGCGTTTGAATATGCGTGAATGGTCGGATCAACCTCCACGTCGTCGCGCTAAGCCTGAATAAGCTAAGGCTGTCGCAGCTCTTTTATGCGCCATTAATTGGCTAATAAAAGTGAAAATGCTAAAAATATAAGAAGAGGCCACTGGCCTCTTTTTTTATGCTTAATAAAAAGCGTTGCTTATGGCTATGAGAACCACTTCTGTCATAACTAAAAAGAATATCTTTTCTGATTACAATGCTTTATTTAACTAAGAAGAACCCGCAGAATAGCATCCATATTAAGAGTTGTGAGCGTTAGCGGGCCCTATGCAATATTTCCCTATTTTTGTTGATACTAAAGAGCTGAACTGTCTCGTCGTCGGTGCAGGGGAAGTGGCTGCCCGTAAAGTGGAGTTACTGTTAAAAACCTCAGCCACTATCACAGTGGTTGCCCCTTGGGCCTGTGATACTGTGCAACGCTTAGCGGATGAAGGGCAAGTCACACTGCACACTCGTGGGTACGAATCGAGTGATCTCACAGCCAAACAGTTAGTCTTTGTGGCCACCGACGACAGCCAATTGAATATAGATATTCATCATCAGGCTAAGGCACAAAATATTCTGGTGAACGTGGTTGATAATACGCCTTTATGCCAATTTATTACCCCTTCAATCGTTGACCGCTCGCCGATCATTATCGCCATGAGTAGCGGTGGTGTTGCGCCTGTATTACTGCGTTATTTGCGCCAAAAGCTCGAATCGATTATTCCGCAAAAGGTCAGTTTACTGGGGCAGTTTTCGGAAAAATTCCGTGAGACAGTTAAAGCCCGTTTCAACTCGGTGACCAAACGTCGCTACTTCTGGGAAGATGTACTGGATGGCGATGTCGCTGAACAGGTTCTACAAGGCAACAACAGCAAAGCCGAACAAATGATGCACGACAAGCTTGCTCTTGACGAACATGACTCGGGTAAAGGGGAGGTGTATTTGGTCGGAGCAGGTCCCGGCGATCCTGACTTGTTAACGTTTCGCGCGCTACGCCTAATGCAAAAAGCTGACGTCGTTGTGTATGACCGCTTGGTGTCCAAAGAAATATTAGAACTGGTGCGCCGAGATGCAGAGAAAATATACGTGGGTAAAGCCCGCAGCTTGCATACTGTGCCACAGGAAGAAATCAACGAACTACTAGCAAATTTAGCCTTAAAGGGTAATCGAGTAGTGCGTTTAAAAGGCGGCGACCCTTTTATATTTGGTCGCGGCGGTGAAGAAATAGAGACCCTAGTGGAAAAAGGCGTGAGTTTTCAAGTAGTGCCTGGCATTACTGCCGCCAGTGGTGCCGCCAGTTACGCTGGTATTCCCCTGACCCACAGAGATCACGCCAAATCGGTGGTATTTGCCACCGGCCACTTGCGGGATAACAGCATCAACTTAAACTGGCCCATGCTGGCCCAGCCGGAACAAACCACTGTATTTTATATGGGGTTAACAGGCTTGCCTGTTATTTGTGAGAAACTCATTCAGCATGGGCTACCAGATACCACTGAAATTGCACTGGTGCAATCGGCAACGACTGCAGAACAAAAAGTCGTGGCCGGTAACTTAGCAAATATTCAACAAAAAGTAGCAGAAGCGGGCATTAAACCACCGGCTCTTATCATTGTTGGCTCAGTGGTGAGCTTACGAGACAAACTTAACTGGTTTGGCGCTGACGCTTAAGTCAACGCCGTTCACTGGCCTTGTAATATCGCCCGGCTATTAAGGCTTTTTAGCTAAAAAGATGGTGTGCTTAACTCCCTTGTCAGCTCTGGCCGAGGCGATGCGTGTATCCACTTTGTAGCCGACATTTTTAAGGCGTACTTCAAATAGATAATCAGGGCCTGCAGACCAAATCGCTAATACGCCTTTAGGCCTTAGCATCTGCAAAATCGCCTTGAGCCCCATTTCTGAATAAATCCAGTTGTTATCAGCATGGGTCAATCCTCTTGGGCCGTTGTCTACGTCCAGTAAAATTGCGTCATACGTTTCGCTCTGTAGATTTAATAGCTTGGTTACGTCCCCTACTTTTACCTGCGTTCTAGGGTCTTTCAATGGGTAGCCAGAACACTGGCCTAATGGCCCTTGGTTCCATGTAACAACCTCAGGTATAAGCTCAGCAACAGTGACACTGGCCGATTCATTCAACACATTCAAGGCAGCGGTTAATGTATACCCCATGCCTAAACCGCCCACCAGCACATTGGCATTTGCCACGTCTTTTAGATGCGCGCAGCCGACTCGAGACAGGACTTTCTCGGAATTAAACACACGGCTGTTCATCAATTCACCGCGCTTACCAGCGATACGAATTGAAAATTCTTTACCGCGCTGATGTAACGTCAGTTCACCGCCATTATTCGGTATTTGCGCGCTGTTGATTTGCGTCCAAGGGGTCATAGAGTACCTAGTGTGTAATGAGAATGTTGAATCATTGAGTGATGCTTCATAGAATAAAAAGGTCAGTGAGTAAGGATAATGAGGAATACACAAATGGTGCGCTTTTTATTGGCGCGCACTTTACCACATTTCCGTGCCTATTCTTAACATTCAGCTGGGCATTCGCGAGAAAATTACCAGTAACGCTCCTGCGTTATCTGACCAGGTGAGCGTCGAAGATGCTTCTTCAGCCCCATGTCTTTTAGCGTCGCCATAGCATCTTCAATCATTTGCGGATTGCCGCACAACATGACCTGACTTTGCTGGTTACTTAAGGGCGTATTGGCTGTGTTGATAATATCTCCTGATTGCAATAACCCAGGAATACGCCCGTGCAATGCGCCTTTAACTTCTTCTCGACTAACAATAGGTAGGTAACAAAATTGCGCTGGGCGTTGGCTTTTACACTGCTGAATAAATTCACCGTACGCCAAGTCATTTTGATACCGGGCGGCGTAGATTAAAACGACTTTTTTATACCGCTGCCAAATCTCTTCACCCGCAAGAATAGATAGAAAAGGCCCGACTCCTGTGCCTGTGGCAATCAGCCAAATATTGTCGCTGTCAGGTACTTCATTTAGCACCAGAAAACCCGTAGCAGGCGCCATGACTTTGAGCCCATCACCTTCACGTAACTCATGTAATTTAGGTGACAAAATGCCTTCCTCTACCGGCACAGCCATAATTTCCAATTCGCTGCTACGTGGGTGGCTGACTAGAGAATAAGGCCTTGAAATGATGTTGTTATCTTGAGCGATGCCTACTTTAGTAAACTGGCCCGGAGTATATTGAGGAAAATCAGCGCATCGAAAACGTAAACTAAAAAGATGGTCGTTCCAATCAATCCGCTTTGTGACTTTTGCGTCTAACCACTGTGCCATAAAACCTCCCACTAAATAGACTGAGTTGAAACGCTACCATGATAACTCTGTTGGTGCAGAGGAATTTATATTCCGTAACACTGAATTTACGATGTCTCCTTGTACTAAAAACCCCGTTTTAGCAACGCGCTAAAACGGGGTTTTTAGTTGCTACTTACGCTCCGGCGCATACTGGCACGGAGCACGGGGTATACGTTTATCTACTCGCCAAAACGCATTTTGAACTCGATGCCGTAAAAGCGCGGGGCCCCCGCGACAAAGGTCGGGTTGCCAAAGCCGCCACCGGTATTACCTGCATCGACTAAATATTCTTTATCAAGCAAGTTACTGGCAAACAAGTTTACTGCCCAATCTTCATCCGCCCCTGCAATACCGATGCGGGCACTGACTAAGCTGACGGAATCTTCACTGATGTCTAAACCTGATATTGGCGCGTTCGCCGGTTCAAAGAACACGTCTGAGCGGTAGCTATACACTAAAGAACTCGTCAGGTTGAAACCTTGGGAAAGTTCAGTTGCGTAGAACATGCCGAGACTACCGGTCCATTCAGGTTGCAAACGAAAGCGATTGCCCGCTAGGTCGCCGTTAGTGCTGTCGTCGTCTATAGTCGCATCTAAATAAGCTAAATTGGCGAATATCTCAAAATCAGCGCCTAACAGAGCACGCACTTCAGCTTCAGCTCCAACATTGGTCGCCGAGCCAGCATCTGCGGCATATGCCACGCCCTCGTCATCTAACAAAGTAACTTGGAAATTCGAATAATCTTGATAAAAAACCGAAGCGTTATAGTTAACCGATTTATCAAACGCTTGCCCTTTGATGCCCGCTTCGTAGTTCCAGATGATCTCAGCTGGGATTTCAGTAACAGACTTCTCACCCGAGCCATCTTCCCCGCGAACTGACGTCACATTCAAAACGTCAGAACGACGTCCTTTAGAAATGGTCGCGTAGATATTGATGTCGTCATTTAAGACGTACAACATATTAAAGCGTGGAAGCCAATCATCGTAGTCTTGTTCAGCACGGAAAATCTGACCGTCTGTATCCACGGTAAATAGTTCACTGCCGGTCAGCACACTTGCAGGCGCATCTGAGCGATAACCACTGGTTTTGTCTTCACGCACGTAGCGTAAACCAGCGGTTAACTCTAGCGCGTCATTCACTGCATAAGTCACATCAGCGAACGCCGAGTAAGCATCGGTCTCGCCGTAGTTTTCAAACTCTAAACGATACGGCAAAAGCTGAGCGGCTCCTTCGGTCAAAATAGGCGTGAGCACAGCAACAGAGCCGTCGCTTGCAACACACGGCTGCCCTAGAGCAGCAAAAACACCTAGGCAGTTCAAAAAGACAGATTCCTCTGTGCTAAATGGCACTGCTTGACTACCGTCTTCGGTGAAATAGCTCACACCGGCGATAGTGGTCAGCTTGTCACCTTGATGAATCATGCGAAATTCTTGGCTGAATTGATCGCCAGTGGCATCTTCAGCAAATTCTAAGAACCACGCTTGCGTGCCATCGGCATCAAATACTTCCAGTGAATCAAAACTACGAGAAGCGGTGATTGAGGTAAACGTTAAGTCTTGGTTGATATCCCAATTAACCGTTAGGTTAAGATCGTCAACGGTGCGTTCCACGCCCAGATCTTTGCGGCCAAACACCTCTTGGGATAAAGGACTACCTGACATTTCCACAAAACTAAATGCGCTGGTATCGCCACCAGTGGGTGCGTACAAACCATTTTTAAATGATGTACCCGTGTCGTCATTTTTTTCGTAGGTGTAAACCAAGTCTATGGTCACGTCTTCATTAGGGGTAAAACGCAACGACGGGCGAAACGCTGTGCGTTCAATGCCATGCATGTCTTCTTGATCGAATCCATCAGGATTTTGCGAACCCGCTTCCCCTGCAATATTACGAATGAAACCATCACGCTGGCGATAACTAAACGCCAATCGCCCCTGCACTTGGCTGTTGCCGCCCGTCACGAAACCACTGAGAGTTTCAGCCGAATAATTTCCTACACTGGCTTTTATTTCTGCACCAAACTCTTCTTGCGGTTTACGGGTGATGACACTTAATGCGCCTACTGATGCTGCCGTGCCGAACAGGGTCGCTTGCGGTCCCTTAACCACTTCAATACGTTCTATATCGAATAGTTCAAAATACGAGCCGCGCGAACGTGACACGTCAGCACCGTTGTAATAAATAGACACACGAGGCGCAGCCTGAGACGAACCGCTATCAGAAGTGATACCGCGAATAACGAAACCCGGGTTATTTGGGCTTTGCTCTTGGATAACCAAACCTGGAGTGATTTCGGATAAGGTGTCTAGTTCGGCCACCCCCAAACTCTCAAGCAGCTCACCGTCGTAGGCACTGATACTGACAGGCACATCTTGAATTGACTGATCGCGTTTTTGCGCCGTCACGGTAATTTCTTCGATTTGATACTGATTACGTGACGCCTGTCCGTAAGCATTCGTTCCAATAAATGCTGCAACAAGAAGGGCTAGTTTACTAACTGTGAAAACAGAGGATGTTATTGGTGTCATGTGTGTTCCATTTAAGAGTGACTGCGATATAAGCGCAGCAAAGGTACTCAGTAAATGCGAAACTTACATGACCATTTCATGACAAATAGATGACGTAACTGATCAAGGCAACTATTTAATAACATTGAATATTTTATATTTATAATGGTGAATAAGCACAGCTTATAAGAACAAAAAGCCGATGAGTTTGAATTGACCCTATCGGCTTTTTTTACTGACTCAGTGACCACTAGGTGAAGTGGTCAAATACGAAGCGATCAAAAAGAGACTATTTCCCTAATGTGAACTTAGTGTCTTCGTCACGTAATAGGTATAGCGCGAAACACGCTGCCCACATCGGCCATGCAGCAAAGAACAATAGGTTATTGAACGCATCAAAGTATTGAGCAAAAGCTGAAAGCGTAGAGCCACCGTGCATTAAGAAAATCAACCCATAAGTAAAACGTTTCTTAATACCCGTCACAAACGCCAAGACTAGAAGTAACTGCAAAGCGCCCATAATGTAGGCAACCGTTGCACCTAAACCTGGAATAGAATAAAACTTCTCGAAGATAGCGATGCTGTGGCCTGGGTTAACAAATTTATCTAATGTCCAAATAAACATCACAATAAACACCCCAAGACGTAGGGCTAATAAAGACCACTGCAGACGGGTACGCACATCGTTAGATACCGCTTCACTCATTTTTGATTCCTTGATTGTCACTATTTACAGCTTAATAATAGTAAGCTGGCCGCTGTGTCGGCATGATTAAATGTAAAAAAGCGCCACGCCTGTCAGGGCGATAGCGATTAGCTGGCTCACTACAAAAAAGTAGATACACCACCAGACCGAAATAAACGAAAAATATTACACAGCAAATAACTGTTTTTACTGTGACGCGACGAATAGCAGGTTCAGCCCGTCGAACGACATACTCTGTTCAGACTGAACCAGATAGCGCTAACCGTGCAGCACGATGCATGTAACAAGCACATAGACTAACCACTTTGACTAGGAAGAAAAGCGATTAACAAGACAAGTGCAATTCACCCAAATCCTATCAATCAAATCAAAGGTTTCATCTTTGACCTTGATGGAACATTGGTGACCTCAAAACTAGATTTCATCTATCTGCGCGAACAAGTCGGTTGCCCACCTAAACAAGACATATTGCGTTTTATCGAAGGATTAGACGAAACGCAGCAAATAGTAGCGAATAGAATTGTGGCCGATTACGAACTGCAAGATGCGCAAGATGCCCTGTGGATAGACGGCGCCCTGCCATTGATTCAGTATTTGGCAAGCTCACAACAACCTATCGCTATTGTTACGCGCAATAGCCAACCAGCCACTCAACATAAGTTAAAACATCATCATCGGCTATTTGACCCTATTGTGACCAGAGAAGATGCCGCACCTAAGCCAGATCCAGCAGCGTTATTGCACATCGCCGAATTGTGGCAATTACCGGTTCGTCAACTCGCTTACGTTGGGGATTATCTGTATGACATTCAGGCAGCAAAAAACGCAGGTATGCTTGCTTGTTTATTTGCCCCAGATGAACTCCCAGAGTATGCCGACCAAGCCGATTGGGTATTCAATCACTTCAGCGAATTTTTAGCGGCGTTAGAAACAAGCGAAGTACAACGATGACGTTTCATCATCGAGACGTAACAGTGAAATATGAAGGAAAATGCAAAGCTTTGCCCACCGAACTTATCTACAAGCTCTTAAAAATCTGAGCAACACGTTGTGCTTCTTGTGTTGTGTTGTAAATATGCCACGACAGGCGCAAGCAATCGCCCCGACGGTCAAAGTAAGCTCCAGCCTGGCGTAATGCCCTTTCCAGCTCTGTGAGCTTAGGCTTTGATAAATGCACACTCAGTGTGCCACCAACTTTCTCCACATCTATTGGCGTTAATAGATGCTCAGCGGCATCTGCTAGTACTACTCTTTGTAACGTTTTACTGTGTTCGAATAAACTTTGTGAACCGATTTGGTTAATCTGCTGCACACCTACCAGCGCTGTGGCATAGGGTAAAATACTTGGCGTACCACCCCAAAAGCGCTTTGCTGCGTCCGCAAACGCAAAGTGTTCGATATCAAACTCAAACGGATTTTGATGAGAAAACCAGCCTATCTGTTTTGGTTCAAGTGCATTTATATGTTTTGGGTTTACCCACATAAACCCTGCTCCCGGTCCGCCACACAACCATTTGACGCATGAGCCCAAGATCACGTCGACATCCCATACCGCTATATCGATTGGCACAACCCCTGCGGACTGGGCCACATCCACAACCGTAAGGGTATTCTTTGCTCGGCACAATGCGCTTATGTCCGCTACATTTGATAACACACCGCTGTTTGAATGCACATGGGTGATCATTGCCACCTCAACATCTTCAGTTAAGTGAGCTTGCCAAGCTGCAATGTCATTCGGATCAATATCCTTCTCTATTAACTTCAGCTCAAAACCGTACGCTGCCAAGCCTTGAACAACGAAGCCCAAAGATGGAAATGCTGACGCATGCATTAACACAGTGCGCTTGTGGGTAGCGGGTCTATTGGCGTTTTTCGACTGAACGCACCTTAGGGACTGCAAGTATTGATTTAAGCCACTTGAAACACTGGGTTGCGGGCAAAAATCTGCTGCGCTGGCATTAAACAAGGAGCCTAATTCATGGCAAAATTGTTCGATAATCGTTAGCCACTGAGGCCAAGCATCCCCGCCTTTTTGCTGCCAAGGCTCAAAGTAAGTTTGCCCGACTAAACTGCGCGTCAGCACAGGCATGCAACCCACCGAATGGCTGAGTAGATACATCCCCTTAGGTAAAGAAAACTGATGATTGGCATCTTGCACTATGAGGCCTCATTAGTATTTTGATGAAACGGGCAGCCTCCACCGACTTGGTTATTAGCGTTATGGATTGGCTCTCGCACTTCACCGTAAGCGCTACCCCAGCTGTCCGTCATGCTGCTGCGTACCTGCCACAATTCGGGGAAGAACCTGTGTTTTGCACCATTTTCTAATAAGGTCACGGCTCGCCCTTTCAACGATTTAGCCTCAAGGCCGATAGAGCGTTGAATTAAAAAAATATGTAGGCTACGAAACTTTTGTAATTGCTCGTCAAATTCAGCCAAGCACTCCGCCACAGCATAACTTTCGTCGTGACTATATTGGCTATCGTATACTTGCTCGATATTTTTATTTCGCCCTACTAAGTATTGCTTGTTAAACACGTCCCATAAGTCGGCTGGCATTTTTAATAAGGTACGAAAGCCGGGTGACTCCTGGCCGCTACCATTACCAAGCTGCAGACGAATTTGCTGATACTCTTTTGGGGACATGGTTTCGAGTAAATCCAATTGCTGGCTCATCATGCGCTGAATAAAACTCACGCGCTTCATCAAAGTCACCACTCGTAAGGTGTTTTCTTGCTGCATGAATTCCAATACATCCACCAGCGTATAAATGGCGAGCTTCATCCACAACTCTTCCACTTGATGCACTATTTGAAACTGTAACTCGTCGCCATTACACAGCTCGGTTAACGGTTTTTGCGCACTCAGTAACTGCTGACAATTTAAATAGGTGCCGTAATCGAGCATCTCTGGTTTATCAAGTAGGGCATGGTACTTTTGACGAAAAATAGCATCTGTCGTTTCAGGCTTATTCATAGACATAATTCTTGCTCAGTTTGGCTGCGTGACGTTACACGTTAATAATGTCTACCATGCTAGAGTACTCGCCTTTGAACATTGTTCTATTTATACTAACTAACAGCAATTTTAAAGAACAACGTTCTGGTTATTTCCCATATGAAGAAACAAGTGTTAGATAAAAACAGTGTAAAAATTATTAATGCCTTAGAGAAAGACGGTCGCATGTCGTTTTCGAATCTGGGAGAAGTACTCGGCATTAGTAAAACACCCTGTTGGAATAAAGTGCAGCAATTGCAATCTGCCGGGGTTATTGAAGGATATAGCGCCCAGCTAAATACCAAGGCGCTGGGCTTAAGCATTCGCGCATTGGTACATGTAGTGGTCGACTTTGAGCATTATCAGGCATTCGAAAAGGCGATTATCGAGCACGCTTCAGTGCGCTCTTGTCATGCAGTCACCGGGGATTCAGATTATGTGCTGGAGATACTCGCTTGCGATATAGAAGCGTTTGACGAGCTGTTAAGGGCGCAATTGAGCAGATTACCCGGCGTACAGCGCTTTAATACTTCGATATCCACGCGTATGGTTAAAAATAATGGGCCATATTCAGACATGTTGCCATAGCTGGCTTATAAGCGCTGGCTCACCTACAGATAAAAATCCTGCTCGCAGGCTGATAAGCGCTAACCTTTCCCAAATGATTCCACGAAAGCCTCAACAAAATTAGCTGGAGCGTTAGCATCCATATTGAAGTAGAGACTCGGTTCAATCAGCTCAATTTCAATCACCACATACTCATCTTGATAACGCAGTAAATCGATGCGCGCATACAAGGCATCATCTGGCAGCGACGCCATAGTATGGCGAGCTTGGGTCAGCATTTCTTCATCAGGCTCAACGGCTCGTAAACTACCGCCATGCTCTTCTTGTACCCTAAAATCACCTTGCTCTGGTGTTTTCAAAATTGCGTGGCTAAAGTGACCGTTAAAGTAAAAGAGCGAATACTCTCCTTGGGTTACCACCGCTTCAATAAAGGGTTGAACCATAAACGCTCGCCCGTTAAACACCTCAGAAAGATTTTTTGATTGGCGAAGTAACTGCTCTCTATCAAGCATGTAGGTATAATCGGCATTGGCACTAACGCAGGGCTTAATCACGAGTCGCTCACAGGTAAAGCGCTCAAAACCCGCGCTGACTTGTGCTAAATCGAATGTGTCTAACCATAGGGTGGGCACAATTCCGATCCCCTGACTGGCTATATCTTTTAAATACTCTTTACTGATATTCCAAGTTAAAAGGCGCAAGCTATTGGCCAATATTGCGCTAGAATCTTCAATTCGCTGTAAGCACTGCATAAACGCTTTGGCATGCTGTTGATAGTCCCACGTGCTGCGCACTACAACCACATCAAAACAACCCCAATCCACTGTCTCATCATGCCAAGACACCGCCTCAACCTGCCAACCTTGTTGTTTTAGCGGTTCGTATAGCAGCTCGTCGTAAACAAAGTAGCCCTCGAGATTATCGGTAGATAAAAAAGCGCAGCGTTTCATAGTATTTGAACCTCTATGTTCGTAACATCGAATTGGTCATAACTTCAATAATGAGTTTTCGTCTTTCATGTATTCGATGCTAACACAGGTAAGCGTTAAATCAGGTTAGTTACCGTCAGCTCAAGCATGTGATTGAATAGATTTCGGTATGACTGGCGGTTTTGAAATGAAGACTGTTTTATGGCGATTTAATTGCCCCTTAGTAATCACCACTTTGGATTTAGCCACGCCGCACTGCTTGGCTAAATATTTAATCAAATGCGTGTTGGCTTTACCATCAACGGGCGGTGCGGTGATAGCAATCTTAAGTTCATCACCATAAAGACCCACTACCTCGTCACGAGAAGCTTTGGGTTGTATGTAAATTCGTAAATGCAAATCACCATCAATCACCTGAACAGCATTACGCTTCAATGCTTTTTCTCCTGAGCGCGTTGTTGACGCCTTTGCTCGCGTTTCATTTTTTGCCGTTTTTTATCTCTTAATACCGAAAAAACAATCGTAACTAAGCCCAAGGCAAACGCCAAAATGAGGGCAACCCCGATCCATTGACACAACAATGGATAGGCGCAGGGTAAACCGATTTGAATGGCGGAATCGTTCATTTAATAATGATTGTCATCAAGTTCGTGGACTGATACAGACGAAGGTAAAGACTAGCTCTAATTAAAAAGGATTTACGTAATACCCTTTTTGATTCAATAACATATGAGCGGTCATGGCGGATAGCACCATATCAACGCCATCGATTAAGTCATCGCGGTCAATCTGATGATAATAAGCCGATTGCCCACACAGCATAATTTGCACACCATTGGCTACCAAGGCGCTCAGTAGTTCAGCATTTGGATTAGGTTTGCCATACTTCTGCTTATAGGCCTTCGCATTGAGTAATTCGTTGCTAGCACTGCCATGCATCACCATAGCGAGGTGTAGATTTTCCTGCGGCACGCCGTTCGCAACGTGCATATTGATAAAACGCGCCACCGTATCAATACCGCGATTGAGCGTTCCCTCTTTTCCTGCTTGGTCTATATCAAAAGTCAGTTTAAATACTGTGTCTTTTGGTAATATAACGTCCTGATTTACTGGCGCATGTTGCCCATAACCAAAAATAACCGGGCCATCTGCGAAGCCTTCTGCAAGCGCGTTCCCCCAACTGACACTGCCAATTATGGCTAAGACTACAAACGTTAATTTACCCATCATTTCTCTCTATTTATCGCACGGTTTTATACGTACTTACATTAATTCGCGCTAGTTAGCATCATTAGGCTAATTGTTACACAGATTACTTGACTAAGTCAGCTTCACGGCTCGCCTTAAAGTCAGATGCCATCTTCCACTTCGGCCAGTCTCTCAAGTTTGCTAACGTCGCGGTAATATCGACCATTAACTTAATATCTTGCTCTACGCCACCCAGTGACCAATCAGCTGAAAAATCATCTGCTGCTTTATGGTATTTATGGGCAATGTAATCAGGATCCGTGTCCCCTAAACTCATGAACAACAAACTCGGTACACCCTGTTTCGCCATTGAGAAGTGATCAGAACGGAAAAATAAACCGTTTTGAGGTCTAGGATCAAGTTTAACGCGCCGCCCTTGAGCTTTGGCTGCCCGCGCAAGGTAATCTTCCATGTCAGATAGACCCTCACCGTATTGCAGAATGTAATCCACTTTATCCAACACATTCATACCATCGATGTTAAGCAAGGCAACCATGTTCTTGGTAGGGATGATATCCCCTTTTGAGAATTGCTCTGAGCCAATCAAACCCGTTTCTTCTGCGGTGAAGTTAATAAATAAAATCGAACGTTCGAACGGCTTAACATCATGTTGCTCCTTGAGCATACGCGCCATTTCTAATGTGCCTGCTACGCCAGAGGCATTGTCTACCGCGCCGTTATAGATAATGTCGCCGTCAGGGGTTTGCTTGGTGCCGAAATGATCCCAGTGTGCGCCTACCAATACATATTCGTCTGGGTATTTACTACCGGTAATGGTTGCCAGTACATTGTGTGATGTCGCTTGGCTAATGGTGTTTCTAAGACGCAAATTGGCGGTTTGCTGCAACGTCACCGGGCTAAAAGTGCTCTGCAATGCTTGTTTCTTAAGTTGTTGATAGTTAAGGCCTGACTGTTCGAACACTTGCTCTGTTGCGGCCAACTGTAACCAGCCCATAATAGGTAACTTGGATGTATTTTGCTCATTGTCAACCAATGTATACTTGCTACCAGTATTTGAGCTTTCTACCACACTCCATGGGTAAGCTGCTGGGGCAGTTTCATGCACAATCAGCACGGCTTTTGCTCCCTGACGAGCGGCTTCTTCATACTTGTATGTCCAGCGACCGTAGTAAGTCATCGCATTGCCAGTAAACAAACTTGGATTCTGTGTGGCAAAGCCTGGGTCGTTAACTAACACAATAACCGTCTTGCCTGTCACATCCACATTAGCGTAATCGTTCCATTGATACTCAGGTGCGTTGATCCCATAACCGACAAATACTAATTCAGAATCTTTGAGGGTTATCTGTGTGTTCATCTGTTCTGTGCGCGCGGTGAAATCGCTTCCCGCGATAAAAGACAACTCACCTATTTGTAAGCGCATGTTTTGGTCAGGCGTAATCTGCGCCATGGGCACAGGCTGTAGGTATTGTGCAAAGGGTGATGACTGCTGTGCATGTGAATTCCCGCCCTGTAACCCCATAGCTTGATACTGCTTGGCTAAATAGTTAATCGTTAAGGTCTCTCCCTCGGTTAGAGGGCCTCTCCCTTGAAAAGTATCAGAGGCGAGACTTTCAATATGCTGTGCCACGCTGGTGAGATTAACGTTTTGCTCCTTATCTTGGGCACTTAGCGAGAAGGGCGCTAGAGCGAGGCTCAGCATAGCGCTTGCTTTAACAAGTTGGTAAAACTTATGATGTAAAATTGAGCAGTTCATATGTTAGGTCCGGTCAAATGCACTTCACCGATAGAGCAAAGTTAACATGTTAATTTTACTAAAATTGCAGATGAAATTAACGCTAATTTATAGGTAAAAAAAAGAATAAGTAAATAGGAATGACAGATGTTAACCGATATACTTTTGTTTACAATTAGAAGTACTCGTTGAATGAAAAGTATAACTACTATTCAGGCTCAACAACTCATTATAATAATAACGAAACACACAAATAAGGTTTTTCCCCCCAATGAACAATAGATGGATGAAGGTTCTACTCCCCTTTTTAGCACTTATCGTCGGCTTCGGTGGAATGACGTTGATAGAAGTCAGCGCCTCCGAAGACGAGAAGAAAGAGCTTGTCGATACACGCCCTACTATCACAGTAGAAACTGCCCACGCAGAAGACTATCAGGTCGTCATTTCCAACCACGGTGAAGTGCAGCCCCTTGAGCGCACCATGATTTCAGCACAAGTATCAGGCGAAGTAATTAGCTGGCACCCCAGCTTCGTAGCAGGCGGGTTAGTTCTGCGCGGTAGCGTGTTATTCAGCATTGAAAAAGATGCTTATGAAGCGGCACTATTACAGGCAGAAGCCAATGTCAGTTTGGCCCAGTCCCAATTAATTGAAGAAAAAGCCCGTGCTGACGTTGCCGAACGAGAAGCGAGAAGCCTTCCAAGCAGTAAAGTGTCTGACCTGTATTTGCGTAAGCCACAATTGCTTAGCGCTCAGGCAAATTTGAAATCGGCGCAAGCCAGCCTAAAAATCGCGCAGCGTGATTTAGATAACTGCGAAGTTATTGCCCCCTACGATGCACTCGTGATCAGCCGTAATATCGGTGTCGGCCAATTTATCTCTCAAGGTACCTCTGTTGGCGAAATATATAATGTTGAAGCGGCTGAGGTCATCTTCCCCATAGCTGGTTTTGACCGCGAGTTTTTACCCGACGACCTAGCAGAAAAAGAAGCCAAAGTTGTGACCAATGGTTATAGCCCAATTGAGCGCACCGGATTAATTTCACGTGATTTAGGCGTAGTGGATCAAGCTACGCGTATGAGTCAATTAGTGGTTCGGGTAAACGACCCATACAGCCTGAAAAGCAATTTGCCTGCGCTAAAATTTGGTAACTATGTTCAGGTTAGTTTTCCTGGACGCACCCTAGAGCACATTTATCGCTTACCTCAAGCGCTGGTTAATAACCAGACGGTATGGATAATGGACAAAGACAGCAAGTTGCAACCTAAGAAAGTCGAAATTCTTCGCGAGGAGGGCGAGTTCTTGCTTATCAGTAAAGGTATTTCTGATAACGACAGTATTGTAACAACCCTACCTGAATACCCGCAAACAGGTATGGAAGTAAAAGTCAGTAGTGAAAAATCAGCCAGCGAGCTAACCGCTCACAAAGCGAAATAGGAGAAGGTATGTCTACAGAAGATTCCGCTCCTCGCCCTGATGTCCCCCATGAAGACCCTGAGCTACCAAACCCGTTTGAGCCCAAGCAAACAGGTTTAATCGCGTTTTTTGCCAATAATTCGGTAGCTGCCAACTTGATGATGATTTTCATCATTATTATGGGAGTGTTTAGCTACTTTACGATCCAGCGCCAAATGTTTCCGAACATTGAAATTAACTACATTAATATCAGTGCTGTGTACCGTGGTGCCTCGCCCCAAGAGATCGAAGAAAGTATTTTGATCAAAATTGAAGAGTCCTTAAAAGATATCACAGAGATCAAGAAGGCCACTTCAAGGGCTTTCCGTGGTAGTGGCCGAGTAACTTTAGAAATACAGGAAAATAAAGAACTCACCGATGTGCTCGATAAGGTAAAAGCGCGGGTTGATAGTATCGCGACCTTCCCTGCAGATATGGAGCCCCCTGACATTTCACAAATTGAGTTCCAACAAGATGTGATTGAAATGTCACTCGTGGGTGATCTGCCTATTACGCAGCTAAAACCTATCGCTAAAAAAATTGAAGATGAGTTATTGCAACTCAACAATATTTCATTGGTTGCTGTAGATGCACCAGAAGATGAAATTGCGATTGAAATTCAGCCCGATGTATTGCGCAAATACAATCTAACCTTAGGAGATGTGCAGCTCGCAATACAAAATTATTCAGCCAATATATCCGCTGGCGAGCTTCGTACTGATTCAGGCATAGTCGCCGTTCGTGTTGAAAACCAAATGTACAACGGCGACGAGTTTCGCAGGATCCCCATAAAAATTAGTGAAACAGGCGCTAAAGTCTATTTAGGCGACGTAGCCACCATCGAGGATGGATTTGAAGAAGGTCAGCGTTACTATAAATATTCTGGTGTAAACGCCATTTATATGTCGGTAAAGGCCACCAAAGATCAAAGCACCATTCCGGTTTCAAAAACCGTAAAAGAATATATTGAGATGCGCAATAAGACCTTACCCACAGGCTTGCAGCTCAAAGTCCTGGTGGATATGACTTACTACCTCAACGCGCGCCTAGACATGATGCTTAGCAACTTGTTCCAAGGGGCTATTTTGGTAGCAATTATGCTCACCATCTTTTTACGTTTCAGGCTCGCTTTTTGGGTAATGCTGGGCCTCCCTGTGTGCTTCTTAGGCGCCATCATGATGATGCCGGTTTTTGGTGTCACGATTAATATCCTGTCACTTTTCGCATTTATTATGGTGCTAGGGATAGTGGTGGACGACGCCATTGTCATTGGCGAAAGCGCGTACAGTGAGATAGAAGAAAGCGGTGGGGGCGGCGCAGAAAGCGTTATCCGTGGTGCGAAGCGCGTGGCAACGCCTGCCACGTTCGGCGTACTGACCACCATTGCAGTATTTGCCCCCGCCTTGTTTTCAACCGGCCCTGAAGGTCAGTTTTTCTACGTAATCGCCTGCGTGGTCATTTTATGTCTGGTCTTTAGCCTGATAGAGTCAAAACTGATCCTACCGGCTCACTTAGCCCACATGAAGTTTACCCCAGTGAAAGAAACGAGTTGGCGTGCCCGCTTTAACCAACGCTTCTTTGGTTTCGTAAACGGAAAATACAAACGCTTTGTAGAAAGATGCACCGAATGGCGCTGGTTCGTTTTTTGTATCTTTATTGCTGTGCTGGTTATCAGTTGGGGCTTGGTGTCTGCTAACTACGTACGCATGATACCGTCTCCCAAGGTGCCTCATGACTTTCCGGGTATCTCGTTTGAAATGAATGAAAACGTGCCAGATGAAGCGGTAATCAATGCTTTGATCACCATAGAAAGTATGGTCATCAACGTAGACAAACAAATCATCGAAGAATACGGCAGTTCGATGATGCGCGATATAATGGTGTTTAACCGTGGTCGCACTGAAGGTCGGGTACAAGTTCCCCTAGTAGACGAAGATGACCGTCACTTTGACGCGTTTGAGCTTGCTAGGCGTTGGCGCGAACAATTACCTGAAATTCCAGGTATGAAGTCAATTACCATCATCGATGATATTAATGGCGGCGGCAATGACGACGGTGAATTTGGTTACATGCTATTTGGCAGTGACATAAATACCTTAAACGCTGCGGGGCGTGAGTTTATCTCAATGTTGCAGCAAACAAATGGACTGTTTGATATCAGTTCGTCAATCGATCCCGCCAGTAAAGAGGTACAAATGCAACTGCTGCCTGTGGCTTACGACTTAGGCTTAAACCTAGCCGAAATTGCGCGCCAAGTTGGAGCCAGTTTTTACGGTGGTGAAGCCCAACGTGTAATCCGTGGCGGTGACGAAGTGCGCGTAATGGTGCGCTACCCCAAGCTAACCCGAGAACGTTTTGCAGAATTAAAATATGCGGTTATTACCACGCCAACTGGCAGAGAGGTCATGCTTGGTGATGTGGTGAGCCTAACCGAAAAACCGGGGATCAACTACATACGTCGCGAAGGCGGATACCGAAGCGTATATGTGTTTGGCTCAATTGACGAAGAAGAAGTGGAGCCAAACGAGGTAGTGGCTACAGTAGAAGAAGATCTCTTGCCACTACTTAAAGAAAAGTTCCCAGGGGTAAAAACCGAACTAGGTGGCACCATTGAAGAGCAGCAAGCACAGCAAAGTCAGCAGCTTATGTTCTTGGTGGCAGGTTTAATCATGGTGTACATCCTGCTCGCTGCACCTCTTAAAAGTTACGGTCAGCCGCTTATAATCATGTCTGTTATTCCCTTTAGCTTGACGGGTGCCATTTGGGGCCATTTCTTGTTTGGCATAGACCTAAGCATGATGTCGACCTTCGGCATTATCGCCGCCGCAGGGGTGGTAATAAATGACAGCCTCGTCATGACAGACTTTGTCAATCAGCAACGTGCTATGGGCGTTCGCATTAAAGATTCAGTAGTTAACGCTGGTTGCGCTCGCTTCAGGGCTATCACCCTGACATCAATAACCACGTTTGCCGGTGTATTACCAATTATGTTCGAAACCAGCCTACAGGCACGGTTCGTTATTCCGATGGCTGTGGCGTTGGGGTTTGCGGTGATGTACGCGACTATGGTGACGCTTATACTCGTGCCTTGCTTGTATTTGATACTCGAGGATATTAAGAATATTTTCAGAGCTATTTTTGCTGCGATTGGCCGCTTGTTTAGCCGTAAGCGCCACAAGAATCAAGCAATAAAGAATAGCTAACCTCTTAATAGTAAAAAGAAAAAGGCGCCTTAAGGCGCTTTTTTCATCTCTGCTCTTAATATTTCATAAACACGACCGATACCCTTAGCGACTAGACGTTAGTAGATGCTAGAGACACTAAAATAACGTATATTCTTTAACCACAAATAAAAATAAAACGTCATACTTCAAGATATGAACTTGAGGTGCTCCATTGCTGATTTCAGTGCACTGGCTGAATGAATGGGTAAAATAAGAACGTGAACGCAAAAAAAATATCCAATATATTCTACATTGGCGACTGGCAAGTCACGCCTCAGACCAATTGCGTGCGCGCGGGCGACGCCGTCACTCAGCTTGAACCGAAAGCCATGGATGTATTGCTTTTGCTGTGCCAGCAACGCCGAGATAATGGCCACGAACATGCACTCAGTGCCGATGACATTGCCAGTCAATGCTGGGGCAGCGAAATCGGCGACAACCCAGTTCACAAGGCCATTACCCAACTTAGAAAAGCCTTTAGCGATAAACCTAGCACGCCCAAATATATCGAAACCATCCGTAAGCGCGGTTATCGCATCGTTGCTAAGCTCGACTTCCCGGATCAAGCGTTAACCAACGCTACCCAACAAAGCACTAACGACTGGCAAGGGGGCTCGCCTTTTCCAGGGTTAAGCGCCTTTGAGCCTGATGAAAGTAACGTATTCTTCGGTCGCAGCGCACAAATCACTACCTTGCTGACTCGGGTATCAAAGCTAGTCGATGCGAAACACGCTTTTTGCTTGGTACTTGGGCCAAGCGGCAGCGGCAAGTCCTCGTTAATCAATGCAGGGGTATTGCCCCGCCTGACTCATCAAAACGGCCATGACGGCATTGGCGTCATCAGCTTTACCAGTTTAGATCTCGCTGATGTAGGCCAGTCTCGGCTCTTTATCGATTTGGCGTCCTCAATGCTCGATTGGGATGTAAACGATACTCCTGTGTTTGATGGCCTAAGCGCAGAAACATTAGCTGATATGCTGCAAAAAGACTGTTCGCAAGTAGCCGCACTATGCAACAAGGCGCTAGCCTCTATTCAGCAGCAAACGCCAGCTAGTCGTTACGCAAAACCCCAGCTATTTTTATTTATTGACCGTCTAGAAGTCTTACTTTCATCCCCTGTATTCAATGATGATGAACGCAAACACTTTTTAAAATGCCTTGATACCTTAGCAACATCAGGAAGCATTTTAATCTTCAGTGCCTGTCGCAATGACTTTTACCCACTGGTCGTAGCGTATTCCAGTTTAATGGCGGGCAAAGACCAAGGCGCCCATTTCGATTTACTGCCGCCGTCATCAAGCGAGCTCAGTCAAATGATCCGCTTGCCCGCTAAGGCCGCAAACTTAAGTTGGACAAACGAACCGAACAGCACTCACCCGCTAGATGAAATCTTATGTCATGAAGCGATAAATCACCCTGACGCCCTGCCTATGTTGCAGTACACCCTACAAGAATTGTACGAGCAACGAAGCGCTAACAACGAAATGCAGTACTCAGTGTATCGTCAGTTGGGGGGGATTGAAGGAGCCATTGGTAAAAAAGCAGAACAGATCTACCTTCAACTTTCAAAAGACCAGCAATCCCAATTGGAGTACATCCTGTCACTCTTGGTTACCCTGAGCCCAGACGGTGAAAATATCACCAGTCGTGCTGCTCGCTGGTCGCAACTAGACGAAAACCCGATTAAACATTCGAGCCAACATGAACTCGCACAGGCCATGGTGGAAAGTCGCTTGTTGGTATCACACCTGCAACACGGTGAGCCCTGTTTCAGCTTGGCCCATGAAGCCCTGTTACGAAAATGGCCTAGGGCCAACAACTGGATTAACGAGCACAGAGACGCCCTCAGGATCAAAAGCCAATTACAGCAATTAGCAGGTCGTTGGCAATTTGAGGATAGAAACAAAGCGTATTTACTCCCGGAAGGAAAGCCCTTATTAGAAGCGGTTAACTTACAAAAAAGCGCCGTGTTTAAGCTTGATGAAGAAGAATGCGCCTTAATCAAAGCATCGCAAAAAAGTGGTAACCTAAAACGCTGGTTAAAACGCACCACTGTGACCTTACTTTGTGTGCTCACCTTTACCGCCCTGTTTATGAGCGTAAAAAGCCAGCAAGCTGAAAATTTAGCCCAGCAAAAGCGCTTAGAAGCCGAAAGTCTATTAGGGTTTATGGTCGGTGAGTTCGCTGACAAACTGCGCAGTGTAAAGCGCATGGATTTACTCGATGGTATTAGCAACAAGGCCTTAGAGTATTTTAGCCAACAAGATGAAGAGGTCGCAGAGTCAATTTTTCCGTCTTTAACCAGCACTGAGCAAAATTTTAAAACCCGCTTTCAGCATGCTCAAACCCTAGCTGCTATGGGTGAAGTGGCCTATTCGCGCAATAAAAACGATGAAGCCAAACAGGCCTTTGGAACAGCCCAAACGATTCTAGACAAACTATATAAAATACAACCCGAGAACAGCGAGCTTTTAAAAGCCCTAGGTGCGAATGCATTTTGGTTAGGGCAATTAGCCTCTGACAAGGCAGAGTTCACCTTAGCAAAGCCGCATTTTGAGGAATATCTGTCTTACAGTAAATTGATAAACCAGCTAACGCCCAATAGTGATGACGCTAAACTTGAGCTTTCGTATGCCTATCTAGCGATTGGTGGTATTAATAGTAAGCTGCAAAAGCTAGATGAAGCTAGAGGGGCGCTGGAAAAGGCGTTAGCGATTCAGTATGAGCTAACCGAAGATTTACCCCAAACTAACATGTCACATTTGGATATTGCAGATACCTTGGAGTGGTTAGCAGAAACAGAAGAGCAGTTAGGATACCTTGAACAAGCAGTTCAAACTCGTGAGAAAGTACAGCATATTATTAATAATTTATTAGAGCCCAATAGCGGTAATGGTAACTTAATAGAAAGCATCGCCTATTCCTACTTGAATAACGCCAATGTTTTATATTACCTAGGACATTATACGGCGGCAAATCAGGCTGCCGTATCGGCGAAAGTGAACTTAGACACTCTATTGATGCAGGATCCTTCAAATGAAGTTTGGCAAGTTGACTTGTTCCGAGCACATGTATTTGAGCTCTACCTAATGGCTTTAGTACATAAAGCGCCTGATAGCCAAACGATAACCTGGACTGACTTTCAAAAAATAATATTCCGAGCCAAGAAGTTTCATGCTTTGATTGCCATTGTTATCAAAAGTTATCAACTTGGCGGTAATTGGGATTTAGCCGACAGAGCTATCCAATTAGCAAAATCAAAGTTAGAACAGTTGTTAAGTGAACGGCCTGCAAACCAGTTACTGTTGACCGCCTTAAGCAATGTTTATTTATTAGCAGCAAAACAAGATGAGCACGCACAGAACCAGGTGGGTGCTGCATCTACAAACAATGTCACTATCAATACCCATTCCGAGAAACGCCAAGCCTGTCAGCAGGCAGCCAACTTGTTGCGCCCCATTGTAACGGATAACAGCAGCTACGAGGTATTGCTGCCCTATGTGCAAGCCCATGACTGCTTGAAACAGCAGGACAAAGTTAGGCCGTTCGTTGATAAATTAGCACTGATGCAGATAAAAAATTATAGTTTTTAGTTCACCATAACGTTCAACCAAAAAGGAAGGAAAAATGTTCCCACAAATAAAAAAAATAAAATCCCGAGTATTTACAAGTCAAGGATGCGAGCCCGTAGTGCAGTTTTACGATAGCGAGCAAAAAAGCTGGGATGAAGAGATTGTGCTCGATTTTAACCGCTCAGGCATGGCGATTTTCACCCTAGATACCGATGACAGCGCAGACCCTTACATATTTTTTGGGGCCTTACAAAAAACCGAAGATGGCTGCAACCCAGATACTAATTGGGATTTTATGATAAATGGTGCCGGTAACATTATTTGCTTTAATAATGATTGCCAAAGCGCCCAAGATATCTCTGTTAGGCTGACCTTAATTCAGCGCGGCGATGATGAGTTTGCCAACGCTATTATTAGCGCCGACCCAAAATTCAAAAACCGCCCTGACTAATTTTATAAGGTGAAACCTACTACACAGTAGCTTGGCTATATTCACTGATTACAGATAGATAAAACGCTGAGCTCTTTGTCAGTGATCTATATAAGCGCTCTGCATGAGCGATTACATAGTAGATCTGCAAAGAGCATCCGGCGTTTGTTTATTGGCTGAGCGAGAAGCAGTATGACATTCGGCATTCGGCTCTTTGCCTTTTCTTTCAGCAATGTCCCAACCTCTTAGCACAACCATGACATTATCTTTAGTTACGCATTCACTCCACCGTGCCTTTGGGCTATCGTAGTGCAAAAGCAACGGTCAGATTACAGTCATGAACCTTCCAACTGAAAAGAAAAAGTGGTTAGCCGCGGCATTAACCATTATTAATGCTGATTTTAATCGCTCATCCGACACTCATTTAATCAAAGTCGACTTACCCTGTTTTGTTAACGTGTCGCTGTACCTCAAGGATGAATCCACCCACCCTACAGGAAGCCTCAAGCATCGCTTAGCGCGTTCGCTATTTTTATATGGTTTGTGCAACGGGCTAATTCATCAAAATACCACCATTGTTGAGTCATCATCTGGCAGTACTGCCATTTCTGAAGCGTATTTTGCGCGTTTACTTGGCTTACGTTTTATAGCCGTTGTGCCAAAAAGCACTGCGAGTGAAAAAATAAAGCAAATTGAATTTTATGGCGGCGAGTGTTTTAAAGTAGAGCCCAGTGACCTTTACGCTAAAGCTCAGCAACTTGCAGACGAATTAAATGGTCACTACATGGATCAATTTACCTACGCAGAACGAGCTACTGATTGGCGAGGCAACAGTAACATCGCCGAAAGTATTTTTGCTCAGATGGCCATGGAAACACATCAAATCCCCAGTTGGATTGTAGTGAGTGCGGGTACGGGTGGCACCTCAGCCACTATTGGCCGCTATTTACGCTATAACCCTGCATTACACCTTAAGACCCAGTTAGCGGTTGTCGACCCTGATAATTCAGTCTTTTACGACTACTACCGAGACCGTGATAGTGCTATCAGTAATAATAAGGGCTCTCGCATTGAGGGCATTGGCAGGCCCAGAGTTGAGCCTTCCTTTTTGCCCGACGTGGTAGATCACATGATCCAGGTACCGGATGCCGCATCAATTGCTACAATTCGCTGGCTTGAAGGCGTACTGGGTCGAAAATGTGGTGGCTCCACTGGTACCAATGTATATGGTGCTCTTAAGCTTATTGCCCAGATGATAGAGAATAAACAGCAAGGCAGCGTAGTCAGCATGATCTGTGACGCTGGCGAGCGCTATCTAAATACTTATTACGATGACGAGTGGGTAGCACAGCAGCAATTAGATTTAGCCCCTTATACCCAACAACTCGAAAACTTTATGCTAACCGGTGAGATGTAGCTTTTATACCAATTCCATTAAATTTGCGCTGAGTGGCTAATTATTAAATGGAGTTGTTATTTAACAAACAATCGGCAATTCGTTATTCACTTAGCCCTGCGCGCTGTTATCCGCGAAGAAGTATCGTAATTAGGTGCCAGCGCGGGCACTTATAATCTTTCTAGATGGGAAACAGCAGCCAATAAAAATGGCCCGTATCAAGCTTAGATAGGGACCATTTTTATTCATGGAAAAAGGCTGTAAATTGCTGAGTTTATCTACATTCCTGTGCTGTCGTTATTTAACGATATCACTTTGGTTTTGCTGATTTTATGACGATAAATCTCGCGTAAATACTTGATCGCTTTTTTCACACTATCCCGACTTAAGCGAATATCATTTATCGACACGAACTTGTCTTTTTCGCGGATCAACTCACGATACTTTTTCTCATACATTGGCTTAATAGCGTACCAATTAGTATCAAGAATTTTTGCCGGGTTTTCATGCTCTTCAAGCATGGCATCTAAGGCGTCTTCATCGAATGTTTCCCCGCGAATAAAATCAAGCATAGCCTGATCGAGTTGCTCATCGAAACGATAGTTGTCTTTGGCAAAACAGCGTTTGATGTACGCCACAATAAGAGTCAAAAAATCATCGCTTAAGCACGGGCTTTTTACTACCAGCGTCGTCAGCGAAATATTCGCCGATGCACCGATAACCAATGCATAGCGCTTTAATGTGGTATTAGGAAACAGTGCGTTCAGGTGGGACTTTAAGCGGTTCAAGTCCATATACGACAGCTTGTAGTCTTTAGGCAAAGATATAATCGAAACCACTGATGAACAGTTCTTGAAAAAGTGTAAATCTTTGAGGTGGGTCGCGTCATAACCGCTTTTAACGTATTCACTTAAACGCTCACGATAGCGAGTGGATTCAATAGGCAGTAAGCTTATCCCTTCAATCGCTTGGGTCACTTTATTGAAGTGAGGTAGGTCTATAGAACGAAAGAACAGATCGTCTATGTCGAGATCATTCGCACCTCTATCAAGAATTTTGATTTTATCCACTGCAGAAACGCTTTCCACAGGGACCACAGATTCAGCGTAAGCTAGCGCAACAGGCCCAGCCAAACTCATAAACAGATCGTTGGCGTCTAAACGGATGGTTTCCCCTATATCGATACCTGCCCGGCGGAAGTAATTTTCGTCGTAATCTGTTGTCACCGCTTGAGCGGTTAAAATATTAAATATTTGCTGAGAAATATATTGATTCGCATGCTTTTCCATGGCGTTCACATCTATGTATTGAATGCCGCTATCATCTGTTTCCTCAGCATAGCGCATGATGTCATTGGAAATGAGCATCATGGCGTTCCAAGGGCGAATACGATGCATAGCGCTAGCGTCACTGCTGTCTTCTTTATCAAAGTTATAAGAGAAGTCCCATTCCTCTGCCATGTACTTACATAGTAAGCGGCCTGCATTGATATGTAGCGCTTCTGACATCTCTACACCGTGATCAGATATATTGGGTAAGATACAAATACCGCTGGTAAAGATTGGCTCAAACACAAAAGAATGCCCGCGGTTATCTTCACTTTCATTTACCGCTCTGGTTTCAAATGTTTTACTCATATAGGCATATTGCTGTGCTAAACCAAACTCAGATGCCATGCCAGAGCCGGTTCCGCCACCGGCGCTAAATATGTAAAAATACAAGCGAGACTGATTCGCTTTGATGCCACATGAATCAATCAGGTAAGAATGAATATATTTCCAATCTTTATTGGCAAACCGCTGAGTATCTTTATTAAGAATAATTTTTGCCAAATACTGACCGAGGATAGGTGCGTTACCCGCACCGCCAGCGTGCACCTCAGACAAATCCATGATTTTCATCTTGGTATATTCTTGTAGGAAACTCGCTTTTTCGCCCTTATTAGAAAAGCGCACTCGACCTTCAATGTCTTTGTCTAAATCCCCGAGCATAACTAGAGGCTCGATTAAAAAGACCGGCTTTACATCTTGCCCACTAGACAAGTGTAAGCCACGTTTTATCCAACGCATAGGGCGGTACTCTTGCTCCCTCGATTGGCGCTCTTCGTTTTCAAATTCATTCAGATAAAAATTACGCGCGTTATATACCAACGAGGCCACATCTAAGGCGATATTCGAACCACATCGCCCTAAACCAATGAGACACACAGAAGGAAAGTTCTGCTGGGGTCCAGACTCGATATCAGCATCTGGATTAATGACAGGAAATACGCTTTTGCGTAAGGCATCTATATTCGTGAGAATTTTATCTAGATCCCGTTCTGTAAAGTACATGTATGGGTCAGTGACTAAGGTATCGCTCGTTGAGGGGGGGGTTGGAACAGACTCACTTGTTGCTTTTTTAACATCAGGCTTTTTTTCGGTAACCTGCTCGGTTGTTTTATCAACTGACGGTAAATCCATTTGTGTTTTAGTGGTCATAGTGTATTTCCTGTATCAACAAGACAGCGCTTGCTCAACGCCCATTTAATATCGACTTTTTTATTTGATACCATGTAGTAGATGGATTTGATCCGAATTGCAAGGCATTTAGTGCAGGTTACTCTATGTAAACAAGCGCTTAACTGCATTTTTAACGACAGTCCCCGCCATGACTAACTTAGAAGGTTAGGATGTAAGTTATAAAAATTCATATAAAGGTATGCACACAAGATACCCATAAAAGTTGAAACCTTAGATAGCCATCTCAGATAATACCGTTCAGCATCAATAAGTGACCACTTAGAATGCTTCCAGCGCTTTTTGACAAGGTTTCGACAGCATCATTGTGCGTAGCTTTGCCCGTCTGAAAGGGCTGCAAGGATACTGCACTGGACTCAGCTACAGGCAAGTATGACGTCTAGCCGTCTACTACGTTAACCAGCTTTGAAATGTGATTGTGACGATAGTTGATTTTTCTATAGCGCAGAAACGAAAAAAGCCACCCGATTAAGGTGGCTTCATTCTAAATGGGAG
>OJFV01000162.1_pt1 | contig 28815 bp, 30 predicted proteins | sample 1594391 | NCBI WGS metagenome assembly OJFV01 (sample SAMN05416856, study PRJEB24817) | seawater metagenome | isolation source: Sea water | place: Canada:Atlantic | collected 2013-11
GTGCATCCTTCCATTCCAAGGAAAATAATGTACCACTAAAAACTGGGACCAAACAAGTAGTGATTATATTTTGGCACCCGTACACACGCTAATTATGGTAGGTTATCTGTTGGTTAGCTCTTCGGCCTGCTCCAACTCTGTGGTCTTTTCCGGCCAGTCGCCGAGATAAACCGTATCGTGGTGCAGTTGTTCTGAGGCCAAGCGTTTGTTGAGTTTGTGCTCACGATAGAAGGTATAACCGCCCGTGGCGACCAGTATCAAACTACCAATAATGGTCCACTTGTCTGGCAGATCGCCAAAAACAAAGAAGCCGAGCAGAATCGCCCAGATCAAAATGGTATAGCGGAACGGCGAGACAAACGAGATTTCCCCCGTGCGCATCGCCGCAATCACAGAAAGGTACCCGACCATAAGCAAACAGCCTGCGCCAGTGAGATAGCCAATCGACTTGATTTCTACGGGTTGCCATCCGGTCGTCGGTAACAAAACACCTGCTGTGAAAGTCAACGCAATCGAAGTCAAAAGCGCGACATAGATAGAAGGCACTTCGTCAGAGACCTTTTTGGTCACGAGATCGCGCAGTACAATAAAGACCACGGCTGCCAAGGCCCAGAAAGAATAGGCGTTAAAGCCCTCGGCCCCCGGTCGAACGATAATCATCACCCCGATAAAACCAACCGCAATCGCCGAATAGCGCCGCCAACCCACGGTTTCACCTAAAAACAATGCTGCGCCAAGGGTAACAGCCAGCGGCAACGCCTGTAGGATCGCTGTAGAGTTAGCAATCGGCATGTTAAAAAGTGCCGTCAAATAGCAGAGCGTGGCACCAACTTCGCCAACGACCCGCAGGCTCAAGACTTTACGATCCGGTTTGGAAAGCGGACGAAAAAGCGCGTCTGCTCTCCAGGCTAATACCCCTAGGAAGAAGGTTGTAAAGAGCCCACGTAAAAAGATGGTTTGGAACAAGGACAGATCAACAGAGGCCAGCTTCATAAAAGCATCATTAAAGACAAACATCGCCTGACTGAGGACCATCAAGGCAGCGCCTTTAAAGTTCTCGCTCGAAGAAATCCCAGAACTATTTGTGCTTACTGAGCCCATAACCATATATCCATTTTCGAAAATGCTCTGTCTTAAAGAGATTTTACCTCAAAGAGACTTTGGACTATAGAGCAAGCTTTCATTCTTGATTGCAAGTAGCATTGTAGAAAATATGCAATTTTGGCGAGCCTTGGACAGAACTCCACAAAAAAGCATTGTAAAGTGTCGGTTAATATACACTTGAAAATGTGACGGTTTTAAACCGATTAAGAAAACAGGCACAGAATACCTCCGGGAGGATTGGGGACAAAATGGCACTTCCAGAAACCATGAGCGGCTTTCAACTTACCCGGCACGGCGGACCTGAAACCCTGGTCTGGAGTGACGATATTCCAGTTCGAAAACCCGGTGCTGGTGAAGTTCTGGTGCGGGTGAAAGCCGCCGGGGTCAACAATACCGACGTCAACACCCGGATCGGCTGGTATTCCAGTGCGGTAACCAATTCGACAGCTGATGTAGATCCTAACGCAGAAATCGAAGACGGCGGCTGGTCTGGCGCTCTGCCGTTCCCGCTGATCCAAGGTGGTGATCTCTGTGGGGAAATCGTTGCCCTTGGTGCCGATGTAAGAGATGCGAATAATTTTGAGATCGGCATGCGGGTCACCAGCCCGACCGTGCAGGCTATTCCCACCCCAGAAGCTCCAACCAAGTTTGTCACCCTCGGCTCTGAATACGATGGTGCCTTTGCCCAGTACTGCACCCTGCCCGCAGATCAGGTTTTTGATGTCAGTAATTCTCCGTTGAGCGACCAGGAAATCGCCGCTCTGCCCTGTGCCTTTGGCACTGCCATGGGACTTTTGACCCGCGCTCAAGTGTCGGCGGGGGACAGAGTTCTCATAACCGGCGCATCTGGCGGCGTTGGCATGGCTGCGGTTCAACTGGCGAAATTGCGTGGCGCCGAGATCACCGGAATAGCAAGCCCTGCTAAACAAGCTGACGTGTTAGCCGCAGGTGCCAACGACGTCATAGCCCGTGGCGATATCCCACAGGCTCAAAGTTATAATGTCGTGATTGACCTCGTCGGCGGTGAAGACTGGCCGCATTTCATCAACGCCTTGAAACCGAGTGGCAGGTACGCGGTTTCCGGTGCTATCGCTGGCCCCATCGTCGCCGCCGATTTACGCACCATCTACCTCAACGATCTCACGCTTTTAGGCAGTACCTACCAAGCCAAAGAAGTCTTCGCTGAACTGGTGGAGCTGATCAACCAAGGCCAGATCAAGCCGCTAATTTCCAAAACCTACCCCTTAAGCGATATCGCCACCGCGCAGGAAGACTTCCTCAGCAAACAGTACCCCGGAAAGCTGGTACTTATTCCGCCGCAGTAGGGTTTCATCTAGGGATTGCAAGCTTGGGTCGAGACATTACGCTTCATTCAAAATTGCCGTTTTATACAATACTTGGAACACACCTTAGGATTTTCCGGTGACACACTTAATACAGCCGATTTGCGCGACCTGTGGCACTCAATATCCAGACGCCATAGCTCCTCCAGCTTGTTGTCCGATCTGTGAGGATGAGCGGCAGTACGTTCCAGCAACAGGGCAAGTATGGACGACAGCCGAAGATTTACGGCAAGACCATCACATCGTTCGAACCGAGATGTCACCAGGGCTCCACGCTCTGACCATTGAGCCCGCATTTGCCATTGGAGAGCGTGGATTTCTCATCAAAACACCCTCTGGAAACGTGCTCTGGGATTGTCTGGCCATGGTTGACGATGCCACGGTTGATTGGATCAATGACAATGGTGGCCTGTCAGCAATCGCGATTTCACATCCGCATTATTATACTGCCATGGGCGCCTGGTCTGATGCTTTTGATAACATCCCGATTTATCTCCACGCGGATGATGCCAATTGGGTTCAAAATCCCCACCCCGCCATCCGCCACTGGTCGGGCGAGAGGCAGGTTATCAACCCAGATCTCACCCTGATTCGTTGTGGTGGCCATTTCGAAGGCGGCACTGTTCTTCATTGGAAGCAAGATCAAGGCATGCTCTTTACGGGGGATATCATGCAGGTCGTCGCTGATCTTCACCACGTCAGTTTTATGCGCAGTTATCCCAACTACATTCCTTTACCTGCCAAGGCGGTTCGCAAAATTGGTAAATCCGTTGAAGACTTTGAGTTCGAAACCATCCACGGCGCTTTTCCCGGCCGCACGGTTGCAAACGATGGAAAAAAAGCCGTCGAAAAATCTGTGTCTCGTTATCTACGCGCTATCGGTGCTCCGGAATCAGAAGTAGAAGCCTAAACGAAATAAAACTTAGCCAATTATTGGCTGCTCCCAGTAAGGCACATCGTCGCCGAGTTTCTTAACCAGAAAATCGACAAAGGCTCGGACTTTGGCAGGGAGGTGGCGGCGTTCGGGGAAGATGGCGTAGATAATCTGACTTGGCAGGTGATAGTTAGACATCACCGGAACCAATTTACCAGCCGCAACATCAGGGCCAGCGATAAAGGTTGGCAGACGACCTATGCCAACACCCGCAATTAATGCTTCGCGTAAAGCTTCTGAATTATTGACCTGATAGGTCCCCGTGGTCTCAAGTGAGATCGTCTCTCCTCCTTCTGTCACGGGGGCGCGAAATTGCCAGATATGTGTACTGCTGGCATAGGCATATTGCAGGCAATTGTGCACAAGTAGATCTTCAGGTTTTTTCGGGGTGCCGTGGGTCTTCAGGTACTCGGGCGAAGCACAGAGCACATTATGACAGGGCGCAAGTTTTCGCGCGATCAGAGCTGAGTCAGGTAGGGTCCGTACCCGAATGGCGAGATCAAATCCACCTTCGACCATATCAACAACCCGGTCATCCATCACCATGTCCAGAGCTACACCTGGATGCGTGTTGAGAAATTCAGGGACCAAGGGCGCAACGTGCAGGCGGCCAAAAGACATCGGCGTATTGATGCGTAAGCGCCCTTGGGGTGCGCCTTGTAATTGGGCAACCGCGTCCTCTGCTTCACGGGCGGCAGCAAGAGACTGCACGGCGTGGGTAAAATACTGCTCTCCCGCCTCGCTAAGGCTGAGCTTACGGGTGGATCGATACAAAAGCTGCACCCCAAGTCGGGCCTCAAGCTGGGTAATACGTTTGCTGGCCGCCGATTTTGAAACCTGGAGTTTTTTTGCCGCCGCAGAGAAACCGCCCTCTTCTACCACCGCCACAAAAACCGGGATCGCGCCCATACTATCGTGCACAGCTCTTCCTTTTATATCGTCAACTTTAATTCACCAATATGTTTCCATATCGCCTAATTATCATCCATTAGGAAACACACTACCTCTACCTCAGGCAAGAAATTAAAGCATCAATGATGCGATTAACAAAAACTGAGGAGATATATCATGGTCCGTTTTGAACACGCCAATCTGGTTGTCACAGATATCGCCGCGACATTGGATTTCATTCAAACCGCCTTTCCAAAATGGACCGTGCGTGGCGAAGGTAAAATGAACTGGAAGGGTAAGCCCCGTTATTGGTTACATGTGGGCGATGACAACACTTACATCACCCTGAACGACAATGGCGAAGGCGAAAACAGAGAGCTGGCCGGGCACAAACCCGGCCTTGCCCATCTCGGCTTTGAAGTCGATGACGTCGATGGCATTGTCGCCCGCTTGCAGGCCAAAGGCTTCGAAATCGATATCGAAGGTGGCGATCATCCCTTTCGCAAGACGGTTTATTTCCTCGACCCGCAAGGTTTCCAATTCGAGTTTATTCAGTATTTCAGCGACATCCCCGCCGAACGCAACCTCTACGACGCCCCTTAGGGGGGATCAATTGATCCCATTTAGTAAAAGACCATTTTATTATAAGAAAGCTATTTATAATGTTAGATAAAAATTCCGTAAGTTCTAAAACCCGTAAACTCGTAACTGAGCTTTATCAGGCCGTTGACAATAAATCTATCGATCAACTTGAAAAATTTCTCGGCGAAGACCTCCGCTTCCAACTAGGCAACTTCGGAGCACTTCACGGCAAGGCTGCTGTGCTCGATGCCAATGCCGCTTTCTTTGCCAGCATAAAATCTATGGTCCACAGTTTTGATGGTCTTTGGGAAAACGGAAATAATATCATCTGTACTGGGCAGGTGCATTACATCCGTTTGGATGACAGCGAACTCACTATTCCCTTTGCCACTGTATTGCAGATCGAAAATGACCTGATCAAAGACTATCAGGTCTATGTAGATGTCTCACCGCTGTAACTCTCAAAGTAGAGAAGTACCCAGCACAACAACCCCAACAAACACCTCCGGCCCAGAATGGGAGATTTTAGGCCAGAGGTGTTTGTTTTCTTTAAAAATATCAGTCGTTAAAACAACAAACGCAGCCCTGCGACCAGGGCAACATCATCGGCAGCTTCACCATCTTCTCGGGCGTAATCCCGGGTCTGACCAAAGCTGCGCTCGTAATTGACACCAACATAAGGCGCGATGGAGCGTCCGACCAAATCGTAACTCAGGCGAAGGCCTGTCTCGATCGAACTCAATCCGGAACCAACGCCCATTTCTGCATCCTCTGAAAAAGCAATGTCGATCTCGACAGTTGGGGTCAGGATCAGGCGGTTGGTGAGAAGCAGTTCATAATCCACTTCCAATCTGGCGGAGACATCCCCCTTTTCGCTGAGGAAAACATCACCGTCGACTTCGAACCACTGCGGGGCCAAACCTTGAAAGCCCAGCACCGCATAGCCTCGATTTTCTCCCTTGGGGCTGTCATAACGCAAGCCCGCTTTGGCATCGAAAAAGTCTGACACCGGAACCTGCACCAGACCTTGATGTTCGAGAGCTTCAAAGGCGCTGTCATCCAGCGCATAATCGCCACTTGATCGCAAACGAAGCTTAACCTCGTCGGTACCGACAAAGGCATCGCCATCCCAGACCAATAAGTCCTTTTCGTCGCCAAGACGATATTCGAACTGTTCGAAGTTGATGCCGTAATAGACATAGGGGTCTTCGCCAGCAGTAGCTGTTTCTGATGCCAACGAAAGCCCCGCAGCAGAAAATACTAAAAGCATGAAACCAGAGACCACGTTTCCAAGGCCTGAAGGCCTCATTATTTTATATATGGAGTTCATCGCCTTAGCCCTCATTACTTTTTATTACAGGGGTATTTATCACTGGGCCATTTACCACGGGGCCATTTACTACAGGAGCAGCCGCCACATCTGGTCCCCCCTCGACGATCACTTTACGGAACATGCCCGCCGCAGCGTGATAGGAAAGATGGCAATGAAAGGCCCACTGTCCCGAGGCATCAACTTCGGTTTCAGAATAAACCGTGGTTCCCGGCGCAATAGAAATGGTGTGCTTTACCGGGTTCCATTTGCCATTACCATTATCGAGAATGGACCACATACCGTGCAAGTGCATGGGATGGGTCATCATGGTTTCATTGACAAATTTAAAGCGCACGCGCTCTCCATATTGTAAGCGGATAGGGTCCGCATCTTCGTACTTCACCCCATTGATCGACCAGCTATAGCGGTTCATGTTTCCGGTCAAACGTAACTCAACCTCTCGTGTCGCGTCACGGTCTTCGTAAAGCGGCTTTTGCGCCTTTAAATCAGCATAGGAGAGAAACTTACCGGCCCGACCTTCAACTGGTGCAGCCACAGGCGCAAGCCCACTGCCCGCCACATAAAAAGGATCGGGTTTAGCTGACATATCCATACCGGACATTTTCGAATGATCCATGTCTTTCATATCTGTTTTTGGCATGTCTGTTTTCAACATATCCGCACTCGACATTTTAGAGTGATCCATACCTTTCATGTCCCCGGTCATGCCATCGGTTCCAGACATATCCATGCTGGTATGGTCCATATCGCTCATGTCCATGTTGGCATGGTCCATGCCCATGTCGGCCATGGTCAGAAGCGGGGCTTCACGCATTTTTGGAACTTCGGCGCTCATACCTTCATTGGGGGCAAGGGTTGCCAAACCATAGGAGGTCCGGCCCATAGATTCAGCAAAGATGCTGTAGGCTCGATCTTCTTTGGGACGGACAATGACGTCGTAAGTTTCGGCAACGGCAATGCGGAATTCGTCAACCTTAACCGGCTGTACGTTGTTGCCATCCGCGCTTACCACCGTCATTTCCAGGCCGGGAATACGAACATCAAAATAGGTCATCGCCGAAGAATTGATGAACCGCAGTCGAATTCTTTCACCCGGTTCGAACAAGCCAGTCCAATTTTGCACTAAATCCTGACCGTTGATCAGCGTCGTGAACCCCTGGACATCTTCGATATCTGTCGGGGTCATGCGCATCCCTCCCCATGCCTTGCGATCATCAACGGTCGTCGATAATCCCTTTTTTGAAACATCGGAAAAGAAGTCGCCCAGAGTACGTTGGTTGCGGTTGTAATAATCATCCATCATTTTGAGATTGCGCATAATCTCAGACCCAGGGTCCGGGTGTTTATCCGTGAGTTGGACCACATAATCGCGGTCATATTTGAAGGGTTCGCGTTTTTTAGGGGTGATGACGATGGCGCCATAGGCTCCATCGGGCTCCTGAAAACCAGAATGACTGTGATACCAATAGGTTCCAGACTGCACCACCGGGAACTGATAACTAAAGGTCTCCCCCGGCGCGATACCGTCAAAACTAATGCCCGGCACACCATCCATTTCTGTTGGCAAGATCAAGCCGTGCCAATGAATAGAAGTGCTGGTATCGAGATTGTTTTTTACATTGATGGTAACGTCTTCACCTTCTGTAAAGCGCAGTATTGGACCAGGAGAGCTCCCGTTATAGCCAATACCATTTTTGCTAAAGTCAGCCGTTTTGATCATCACATCATCGACACTGAGATCATAGACCGCCGCTTGCACCCCTGAAGTCCAAAGCATGCCAACAAAGGCGAACGCAGACACAACAGAAGTAAGACGGGTGTTAGCAAGACTGGGTTTGTCTTGTTTCATAAATTTAATCCTTATCAAGCACCAGATCCCATGACCACAAGATCTAACAACTGGGTCAGATCCTTACGACTGTATCCGGGAAAAGTGCTTGTTGTTTTATTCTGAAAAAGTTTGTGCTCTGATCGTCTCTTCGCGGCCGCGAGTTCTTTTGCTTGAGAACTCGCGACCACCCCTTAATAAGAGATATAAAAAAGCTTAAACGCGCTTATTCGGTTGAAAGCTCAACGCTGTCATGATCTGGCTCACCAACAGTGAGCTCTCCCATCATACCGCTGTCATAGTGACCGGGCACATTGCAAGCGAACTCCAGTTCTGCGGCCTCAGGAAACTGCCATACTATCTCAGCGGTTTCGCCAGGCTCCAATAGAACAGAGTTTGGATCATCGTGAGACATCATCCCACCTTCGCCCATGTCCATCATCATGTTACGGTTAATCTTGTCGACCTCAAGCATGCCGTGATCGACCATCATCATCATTTCTTCTTGATGAGATGCGTGCATCGCGGCAGTGCCAATATTAAACTCGTGGACAAATTCTCCGGTGTTTTTTATCACAAAACGCACGGTCTGATTTTTAGTGACCTCTATCTTTTCAGGGGTAAAATAATTGTCTTCCAGATTAACTTCAATCGTCCGGGATACATGAGCCTCTTCGCCCGCTTGACCGATGGTTGGCTTCTTTGCATTTCCGTGTCCTGCACTCGCCATGGCAAAAGATACCACCCCGATTGAAAGCGCAATTCCAGTAAACGTCGAAATAAGGGCCCGAGATACGATAGCACGAGATATGGGGGCACGTGATACGATAGCCTGGCGGCCAAATACAGTAGATTTCATCTGCAACTCCAGCAGTAATATATTCAATAAATTTGATATTTTGAAAGTAGAGGGGCAAGCACAGAAAATGACTGAGATCTATAGAAAGATCTTCAAGCTTCTCTAACGTTTTCTGTAGTGTTCGGGTTGAACACACTCGTCCCGAAGGTAGTTACAGACTTCGCGGTGGCCGGAGGTCAACCGTGGGAGTTTGAGAACGAACCACTTCGCTCTTGTGCAGGCTCCAAAGATTATGCTGATAAAAGCTTACTGTTTTCGGTTCAGAGAATAAAGAAACCAGCGTGTTTGGAGAACTACAGTGGAAAACTTGCAGGCACTCATCTAGTGAATCTTGCAAGCCTGAATTGTCGGTTACAGAATTATCCGTATCCACGGAAACGAAGCTGTCGCCAATGCTTTCCGCCGCCACGCTATGGTGGCCCATTTTACCATCGTGGTCATAGGCCCCCGCCCCCATAAGAGGCGCAGACACGGTAATAACCACGATCAGCAATATGTGAATAATTCTGTTCATTAGCCCTAGATAATGTTTCCACCAGGGGGAAGGTCAAGGGCTTCTCTTCAACTTTTTCAGTTTTCAGGAAAAAACTTAAAGCCTGTGTCAGGACTTGTTGTACGAAGAGTATTTAATTTTCGTTTGAAAATTTCCAATGATGTTTGCCATCTTGATGGGCCAGATGTTTTGCTTGATACATCAGAGTATCAGCCTTGTCGATCAGCGCGTCGGCTTGACAAAAGTGGGTCGGACCAACTTGAACAACCCCCATGCTAAATGTCACGGGATAAGGGCAGAGTTTATCAAAATGATCCGTCAAGCGTTTAAGGGGCAATTCGATGTCCTCGAGAGACGTCCGCGGCATAAGAATACAAAACTCATCACCGCCATATCGCACAGGAATATCAACGGCACGCGTCACCGCCATCATAGATTCAGCGACCTGGACAAGAACCTCGTCCCCTTCGTGGTGACCGTGCGTGTCATTGACCGGTTTAAAATTGTTTAAGTCCATATAAACGAGGACAAAAGACAAATGATGACGCTCTGCAACCCGGCATTCATTTTTTAAAAAATCATAAAGGGCATGGCGATTATATAACCCGGTAAGGCTGTCTTTTTGGTTCAGTTCGTGCAATCGGCTGAACATATTACCCATTTTAATGCCCGCATCCACCGCATACATTTCGACCTCTCGGGTCACAGCCTGCATTTCGCTTAGATAAGATTCAACATAAGCATCAAAAATAAGTTCGGCATCAAATAGTAGAATTTTCTGTAAAGAGCTTTTTATCTCCGCAACTTTCTCTCCATCACAACTGGCGTCAATTTCAGATTCCAGCAAGCTCTGCAATTTGGCATGAGCTTTCATATAGAGCCTCGGGTGAACTTCCAATCGTTTGTGGACCTTGCCAATACGTAAACGGCTGTTCACATAGTCTTTGCCATAATCCCCCTGGAAGAGACTTTGGATATAGGATTTCATGTAACCTTTGAGTTTGATTAGAGTATCAATATCACCAATTACAACAGAAACTTCAGGATCTTCGAGTTGAAACTCGTAAAAAGCTTTGACCAAGTTTGGTAAAGCTTTATCGATGACAGAGCCAGCCTGTTTGATACAGCTGTAATCGTGTTCAGTGAAGTTCAGAAGATGTAGCCGCCGGGCAATTTCACGGTCAGTAAACCCCATTTGATCAATCAGCTTTTGGCTCGCAATATTCATCCAGCCTTCTCCAAAGCTACTATCAGGAGGCAACTATGAAAAGCTTAGAACCTTATTGTGAGAAATTAATTAATATCCCTTAAATATCGCTTATATATATCTGTGGTGCGACAATGTATCTCACAAGATAACGAGAAAATAATCTAAGCACTCTAACATGATAGCACATTACACTCTAAAATTGAAATTACCGCAGGCTTGCCAGTTTTGAAACTCAGTGTTAGTAAAAATAACCCTTCTGATTCAATTTCAATTTAAGCACCTAAACAGAAAGAGTACGCAATATGTCGATAGAATTGTGGCTTGCCTTTGTTGCTGCCTGCACTGTGGTTACGCTGGCGCCGGGACCTTGCGTATTATTGCTCATCGGACAAGCCCTTTCACGCGGTATTGCGGCTGCTTTTTCCAGCATTGTTGGCATTTTGCTTGGCGACATCTTTTTGATGCTTTTGTCTTTAATGGGATTGGGGGCCATTCTGGGGTCTTCCGAAGCACTGTTTCAAGTGGTGAAATGGGCGGGTGTACTCTATATGGCCTATCTCGGTTACTGCCAGATTGCCGAAGCTCGAAGGATATCAAAGCAAGCCATAGAAGGAGATCTGCCGAGCAAAAAACTGGCCTGCTTCAAAGCGGGATTTCTTTCGGCAGCTTTGAACCCCAAGGGCATTATGTTTTATCTTGCTTTTCTACCACAATTTATGGTGCCCACAGGCAATACCAACCTGCAGATCCTCATTTTACTTGCGACCTCAACCCTAGTGGTGGCCGCAGTCCTTGCGGCCTACGTTCTCGCCGCAGCAAAGGCCAAGAAACTTCTTTTTACAGGTGCCGCAAGAAAGCGCATTAATTACGTTTCCGGCGGATGCCTGATGGGCGGTAGCGCCATGATGGCGGTGTTGCGCTAACTCTTGGTTTGTCACCTAAGAACCCTTCAAAGGCATTCTTGTGAAGAAGCCAGGATTAAAGGTATTGGAAAAGTGAACTTCAAATTTGGCGCCAAATCGTCCTAATCATCTGTTTTAAATAAACCTTCGTTAACTCTTTGCTGGCACACTCTTAAATGCCGTCAGAAAGAGAGTTGGTATGAAATATGTCACTTTCCTTGCCCTGAGCTTCACCTTGCTGCTTTTTTCGTCATTTTTTGGCAAAGAAGTCAGAGCAGAAGAAGGCACCTTTATCGCTTGTACTGAAAACCAAAGCTATCCCCCCTTTATCATGGGAAATAGCGATGTTTTTCCACAAAAGAACCCCGGTATACTCGTTGAAATCCTTACTGCAGCAGTGCTCGAAGTAGGGCTGCGGCCTAAATTCATTCGACGACCTTGGAAGCGCTGTCTAAAACTGCTTGAACAAAACAAAGTCGATGGAATTTTTGCCTCTATCTACTTGAAAGAGCGAGAAATATTAGGTCGATACCCCTTAATGCCCAGCGCCACTAATAGATCTCCACACCTTGATTCAAACCGACGTTTAAGGCGGGTTATCTACAGCCTGTTTAAAAATAAAGCCTCTGATTTTAACTGGAATGGGGATAAATTTTCCAGCATCCGTCACTCCATTGGCGCTCCTTTGGGATATGTCGTGGTCAAAAAACTTCAGGAAGAACATGGTATAGAAGCCAACACCGTACACCTGCCGTCAAAAGGTCTTCGTTACGTCGCTGAAGGTTATCTAGACGCCTATATTATCGAAGGCGATATAGGCCGCAGTTTGATCGACGACTTAAAACTCGGTGATAGCCTGATCGAGGTCACACCACCCTTTGCCAAATACGACTGGTACATGATGGTCAGCCACGGATTTTATCTCGAAAATCCTGAAATTTCTGAAAAAATCTGGACTGTGATTGGAGAATATAGAGAAGAACATATGCAAAGGTTATTAGAGCATTACCGTAATTTACCCTGAAGCAATTTTTCCTTTAAAAAGCCTTTATTTTCAACAATGTCGCTCAAATAAAAGTTTGTTAACTCTATATTGGCACACTGGTTCATGCTGTCTGAAAGAGAATAATAATGAAACACGTTTTTTTCGCCTGCTTGAGCTTAGGTCTTCTCCTGTCATCGCCAAGCGTCACCTTGGCAGCGGATACTGCAAAAAAAAACTTTGTTGTCTGTTCAGAAAAACAGAGCTACCCCCCTTTCGGCTTGGGTGATGGAGAGACATACCCCAAAGAAAATCCCGGTGTTCTTGTAGAGATCATTTCAATGGCGGGGAAACAACGAGACCTCAAAACACAGCATATTCGTTTGCCCTGGAAACGCTGTTTGAAATCGCTCGAACAAAACCAAGTCGATGGTGTTTTTGCTTCTATCTATCTAAAAGAGAGAGAAGTACTCGGACGCTATCCTTTTAAAACAGTGGAGTTAAATTCACCCGCCGCGCCCGATCCAAACCGTAGATTGGTCCGTGTTAGCTATAGCCTTTTCAAGAGAAAAGGCTCGCCCTTTAGCTGGAATGGCGACGGTTTTTCAAATATGACCCGCTCGATAGGGGCACCCTTGGGTTATGTTGTCGTCAAAAAACTTAAGGAAGATCATGGCATAGAGGCCACGACTGTCCACGCGGCTTCAAAGGGTTTTCGCCACGTCGCAGATGGACACCTGGATGCCTATATCATCGAAAGCAATATCGGGCGTAATTTGATCAATGATTTAAATCTTGGCGATAGTCTAATGGAAATCAAAGAGCCTTTTGCCCAGTATGACTGGTACTTGATGATCAGCCATGGCTTTTATAACAAAAACCCGGAAGTCTCTGAAAAACTGTGGGATGAGATAGGGGAATACAGAGAAAAAAACATGCCAAGACTATTGGAGCATTACCGTAAATTACCCTGAATCATCCCTGCTTATTTTTATTCAACCAATCTTGCAGTATCTAGATTAGTTAGGGCACGACCTTTGCGGGTTAGAGCATCGCAATAGGTCCAGACTGTGTGAAAATTAAATAGCTTTGATGCAATGGATGCCTGGGCGAAACCATTCTCTGCTTCATCTTCCAATCAGCATCCACCCTGAAGACGCGAAACGCACTATATCGCGGCCATGATCCTTATTAAGCTTATCCAGTACAACCATAAAAGCTTTTGATTTCTCATTATCTCTCTTAAATGACATTACCCTTCAGCCTTTAATTCCTTAATTGCAGCACTATAGGATGGTGCTTTATCCGTGTTGAGAACTTTTGATTTTTCTAAAGGTTGGTTTACAAGTAAGGTAGGAAATGCTCTTACACTTGGTAAGTAACATATAGCAGAGAAGGTAGCGTAATGGGATCAGGATCTACACGACCAAACAATGCCGATGACAAAATGATAGCGGCTATTGAACGCGGTGATGGCGGTGAGTTTAAAGATCGTAACCCAGGTAAAAATTCGGATACCAAACTCATCAAAGAAAAAGAAGCAAGAGAGAAAAAAATACAGGACAAAACCAACCGGTTGAAAGCGCTGAGATTGGCTGCTGAAAAAGAAGCCAAGGCAAACTGAATACAAGAAACCTAGAAATATCACGAGCTACGAGGGCTTCCAGTCATAGGGAAGGCCTACGCATATTAGGCGCTGTTGCAAATTCTTAACTAGGGTGCGGAACCCCATTTTTAAGATGGATTTCAGGCATAACCGCCAATCAAGCGGTTAAGGAATCAGGTCTCTGCTTATTTCCGCTCGTCCAACTTGGCCGTATCCCGGTCAATGAGAGTACGAATTCCACGGGTTAGATCATCATAATCGGTCTGTTTTTTGCCATAAGTGAGATTAAAACCGTAATCAAAATGATCTGGATTATCGCCTTGGGTATGCTGGAGAAGCGTTTCCAACTTATCCAGTGCCTTGGCCAAGCGGGCTTCTTCTGAATTTCCTTGGTCATAGTCATCCCAAAGATCCATCACCTTATTTTTCAAAGCGTCTGGCAATGAAGCACTTAATTGTTCCAGATCTCTGCGCTCTTCAACATTTTTGTTCGTATCAGTGGTTTGATCAACCGCCGGAATATCCCCGTTAATGGCTTCACCGAGATCGTGAACGATACAGATTTTCATCAGTTTGAGGATATCCAAATCGGGATACTCATCTTCTAGAAGCAACGCCATCAAGCACAAACGCCAGGTATGCTCCGCCGTACTTTCCGGTCGCCCGGAAGCCGTGAACCCGCTCCTCAATGTCGACTTGAGAGGTTCACTGGCGCGGAGGAATTCGAGGATGTTACTGAGGTCTTTGATATTCATAAAACTCTATTCATCTAACTAAGGTCTTTGAATATAGAACTAACACCCTCCTTAACCCCTAGCGCAATATAAAACCGCCTTTTCTGCTCTCTCGTCATTAGAGATAACGATCTTCATTTTCTTTGATTTGATCCATTTTTTGCAAGCGGAAAACTTCTTTGACCGATGCGATATCGTTCCCGATCTCATGGGCTCCACCGTGTTTAATGATATTGGCAAAGCTATCCTGCATGGCCTGGATAGAGGCACGTATTGCATGGTTGCCATAGATCAGCACTTTGATTTTGCCCAATGCCAAAGCCCCCTCTTCGGTCATTTCCGGGTAGGATGTCGGCACGATGACAATCGGGGCTTTTCCCTGCCAGTTACGCACAAAGCTCTCAATCTCAGCCGGGGTATCTTGTTTGGAATGTACCAAAATCATATCTGCCCCAGCCTCTTCGTAAGCAAGGGCTCGCGCCAGTGCCTCGGCCTCACCAAGCCCCGCAATAAGCGCCTCTGTTCGGGCGATAATTAGGAAATCCAAATTGGTTCTACACTCGATTGCTGCTGAGATCTTACCTTGAAACTCTTTGATCGGCACCAAGTCCTGTCTGCCACCTTCAACCAGGCTTGTTACCTTGGGAAAGCTTTTGTCTTCAATGACAACCCCCGCTGCCCCTGCGCGTTCGTATTCTTTTACCGCGTGGATAACATTGATTGCGTTGCCAAAGCCGGTATCGATATCAGCAATAATCGGCAAGCAAGTCTGAGCCGCCATAGCCCGGGTCATATCGAGATGCTGGGTCATGGAAATCAAGCTGACATCGGGTAACCCATAAAGCGCCGAGAGTTCAAACCCACTGGCCCATATGCCATCAAAGCCGGCTTCTTCTGCAAGTCGAGCAGAAAGCGGACTATGCGCGGCCATCACGCGAGCAAGTCCCCGCCGGGCGATAGTCTCGCGCAGTTGTTTAGCTTTACTCATGTCTTTTGACCTTGTCTTTTGACCTAAAAGCTTACAGATCCAACTCTACAAAAATCGGTTCATGATCGGATCCTTGCGCATCCACATCGACAGACATCGACATTATTTTGGGCGCCAGTTCCGGGGTCACAAAGGCGTAATCCAGACGGACACTGCGCACAGGACGATTTCCCTGAGCACGTTCAGTACAGGTTGGCTGTTCAAACGACCCACTTTTGGAGAAATCCCAGGCATCAACCAAATTATCAAGCTTACTCAGGCGGCCATGAGCCACATCCCAAGGGCCGACCAACACATCATATTCAGCATCTAACGGCGTCATATTAAAGTCTCCCATCACAATGGCCTGATGAGGCATCGGAGGCGGATTACCGCTATCTGTCCAATGGCTTGAGGCATTACTTCCCGACCACGAACCGCCCTGTGCTGGGCCATGCCGGATGATATCCAGCAGAGCCTGGGCCTGGTCGTTGCGCTCTTGCGGAGAGCAGTGGGAAAAGTGGGTTGAGAATACTCTAAGCGGGCCGCTCGGCGTATTGATCACGCCCTCCAAAAGGGAGCGTTGCAGGCTAAACGCATCTAACAATCCGTGTTTTGGCAAGACATGGTTACGCGATGACAAGATAGGTGAGCGTGATAGCAGCATGTTACCAAACTGGCGACGGCGATGGAGCACATGGCCGTTGGGCTCAATCACATCGGCATCGACATCTACCCCTGGACCATAGACCCAATGATAGGCTGGAAACCGCGCAGAGATTTCCGCGACCTGATCGCCCATGCCGGTTTCAGGTAAAAAGCGCTCAACCTCTTGCAGGCAAATCACATCCGGCGTTCCGATTTCAGCCACAATGCGATTGAAATTAACCTGATCATCCTTACCGATCCCGTATTGAATATTGTAGCTGCAAAATTTCATTCTGGTGTTTCCTTAAGGCGTTATTTTTTTTTAATTTTGAGATTACTTTAACAGGTGACAAGCGGCAATAATTCTGTCGCAAGCGCTTTCCAAATCAGTTGTCGATGTTGCATAGGAAATGCGAATAAAAGGCGAGGCCAGAAAGCCACTTCCGGGTACCGTCGCAACTCCGGCTTCTTCCAGCAAGTACATTGTTAAATCACTATCCGTCTTTATCAATTTGCCTTGTGGGGTCTGTTTGTTCATTAACCCCGAACAATCTGGGAAAACATAAAACGCGCCATCAGGTCTGTGACACGACATCCCCTCTACCCTGTTCAGGCGATCCACGACGAGATCGCGTCGAGATTGATAGGTTGATTGAAACGCTTTGATAAAATCCTGAGATCCTCTCAAAGCCTCAAGGGCGGCATATTGAGAGATGGAACTGGTATGAGATGTGGTTTGACCCTGAAGCGTATTCATCGCCTTGATCAGATGCGCTGGCCCCGCGCCATAGCCAACGCGCCACCCCGTCATAGCATAGGCTTTTGAGACCCCGTTCACGGTCAGAATTCGGTCTCCGAGATCCGGTGCAATTTGGGCCAACGTGGTAAATTCCACATCTCCATAGACAAGCTTTTCATAGATATCATCACAGAGAACCCAAACATCAGGATGTTTTCTAAGCACATCCGCCAAGGCACCCAACTCTGCCCTGCTATAAACCGCGCCTGTTGGATTTGAGGGTGAGTTCAGCATCAGCCATTTGGTTTTATTTGTGATCGCGGCTTCAAGTAAATCCGGGGTTATTTTGAACCCTGTACTCGGTGGGCAGGATACAGGCACAGGAATACCTCCAGCCAGATGGATCATATCAGGGTAGGATACCCAACAAGGTGTGGGAAAAATGACCTCATCACCTGGGTTCAAAGACACCATCAACGCATTAAACAAAACCTGTTTTGCTCCACAGCCCACACTTACCTGATCTGTCGAAAAATTGAGACCGTTGTCCCGAGAAAACTTCTCTATAATCGCTTCACGTAAAGGCTCAATCCCTGCCACGGCAGTATACTTGGTATTTCCTGCGCAAATAGCCTCTATACCAGCCTCGCATATGGATACCGGGGTTGGAAAATCGGGCTCTCCCTGGCTCAAGGTTATGATATCACACCCCTGCCCCTGAAGCGTGGTCGCCCGCTGGGTCATGGCTTTGGTCAGAGAGGGTTTTACGGATGAAAACCGCTGGGAAATGATATCCATATCAAGTCTTTCAAATTTTAGAATTCCTAAATAACCAGCTTTGTAATTTCAAAAATAAACATTGAAATTTTAAAAAATGTAACTGATAACATCTGTAAAATAAGATCCTTGATTTTGGATAACAATTTCAAATAATCTAATAACGTTGAAGTTTTTCTTAAAAGTTAGAATTGAAATGCGTAAACTACCGCCGTTAAAAGCCATTAAAACCTTTGAAGCCGCCGCCCGCCATGAAAGCCTCACCCTGGCTGCGGGAGAGTTGAATGTCTCCGTCAGTGCCGTCAGTCAGCAAATTCGAATTTTGGAAGCCTATTTTCAAAAGCATCTATTCGAGAAACAGGGCCGTTCTTTGAAGTTAACTCACCCCGCACGGGCCTATTTAGAAGATGTCCGGGCATGTCTAGATCGTTTGGCATTGGCTTCGGAACAAATGGCAAGTCCCGCTCACAATGCTGCGATACGCGTAAATACGACGCCCTCCTTCGCCATGCGCTGGTTAATCCCCAACCTGCCCTCTTTTCAAGCCGCACATCCCAAGACCGAAATAAATATTGTCACCTCGGCGCTCGATACCATCGACGACCTTCACGACACATTCGATGTTGTCATCCGTAGGGATCATATGGAACGTCCGGGACACGAATGTCGTAAATTTTTAGACGATATCATGATTGCCGTCGCCTCTCCCAAATTGTCAGGCATAGAAAGCTTAACCTGTGCCAAAGATCTTAAAAAATCCGGAAACCTACTGCATTTGAATAGCCGCCCGGATGCCTGGAGCCGTTGGTTTAAACACGCTAAAATCGCCACTCCGCAAACATTAATCGGGCAATATTACGATCACTTCTTTCTCAGCCTGCAAGCCGCGATCAACGGTCTCGGCATTGCCTTAGCGCCCCATGTACTTGTTTCAGATGACATCGCCCAGGGCCTTCTGGTCCAACTCTGCCGAGATCACACCTTGGAAGGCCCAGGATTTCACTGCCTGTTCAGGGAAAAATTCCTCTCAGACCGAAATAAAGCCCCGTTCCTGAAATGGCTTACTGATATGACGGATGAGCTATCATCTAGTTAAAGTTTAGAATGTCCAATCGCGCCCAAACCTTAAAGGTACTCAGATTGTATTGTTCTACTTGTCTCGGTTTTGCGTCTTTTCTTTCCCAGCCAGAAGAATGTGCCCGTTACAAGGAAGAATAAGGGGGTCAATCCGAGGATGAGGTAGAGTAAGCGACCAGCCGGGCCAAAGAAGGAGCCGTTGTGCAGGGCCACTATGGTTTCGGTGAGAGTTTGGCTCAGGTTGAGATTGCGACCATCGAGAGTCTTGAGAACTTGGCCACAACGGGGATCAAGCATTACCTTTGTCAGCCCCAGTGGCGAAGAAATCTCACTGGAGTGCCGCAGTGTTATTTCCACCGGACGTCCAGCACGACGGGGCAACTGAACAAAAGTTGCAATTGCCTCTGGGAAAGTACTCTCAGCCTCATAAATATACTCTTCAACCCCCGCCATCCGCACACAGGTTTTCGACGGATCATTGACGTGGTTGTCTCCCAGAGTAGTGGTTTGTCTTGGTGTTGCCCTTGAGGATTCTAGCGGATCAATGAAGTTTTCTCGAAAGACCAGCGTCGTGCCTGTAATGACGAGAAGCACTAACAAGGGGGAAAGATACAGACCAGATAATTTGTGCACTCCAGATAAAAGCGCATTGCCCTTTGCCTGTCGTGGTATCCAAAGGGATCTTTTTAAACCCCGAAGACCAACCCCACGTAAACCTGAGCCGCGAAGGCTTCGCGCCCAAAGCATAAGCCCGAGCACGATTAAGATCAGAGAGAGAAGCCCAAAGATACCAACCAGTTGGTTACCACGGGCAGATAAAAACAAATTGGCATGGAGCTGATAAATCCACGCCTCAAGCACGGATTGATGTTGATCGACGGACTTGGTTTCACCTGTTGTTGGATCGACAAAGAGCTTTTCCAGCTGGTGGTTACCACCCGTTTCATACCTAAAACTGAACACATAAGGATCTTGGTGCGTCCGGGGGAGAACAACCGAACGCAACTCAAACGCGTTGTACTGACCAGATAGCTTCGCAGCCATCTGGTCGACATCTAGAATTTCAGCATCCAGATCAAAAGCTTCCAAGGAGGGAGCCGCAGCTTGTCGCAGCTCTGCACGGAAAACCAGCAGCGATCCGCTGAGCCCAAGGACAACAAATATAATGCCGACACTCAAAGCCAATATCAGATGAAGCTTTTTCATATTCCCCAAACCATCTCAGGCTCCAAACCCAGACCACCACGAGAGCATCATGCTCTGAAGAGCTGGTTTTAAGCTTTCCAGTTAGGGGAAGGTCAAGCCTTACTTAGTCCACAATTGATGGGTCCAGTATCATTCGACCAGAACATATTATGTGAAGTCGAAGATTAAACCGACGCGTCAGCTTTTTGGCATTGGCGATATTATACCGGGCGCTATTTTACCGAGCACCAGAACAGTAATTCAGCCAATTTACGAGCTCTGTGGTTCTCACGCTTTCTCGTAAATCTTCAGGGGTGCTGCCTAGACGTGTGGCGGCAGCTGGATCGGTTTCCGCGACCAGTAAATCTTCGGCCAAGTTCTTGGCAAGTCCAAAAATACCCCGAGCGTCTTTTACATAATCAGCAATGGCTGGCGGCGGTAATTCAGGGTGATATTGCATGCCCCAAAAATTCACCCCATTTGCGTGATATATCATCGCTTGAACCGGGGAGTGTTCATTGCCAGCGATCAATGTTGCGCCATCAGGAAGGCGTTGCACTTCATCCCGGTGGACGCAGGGAACACAAAAACCATCGCGGCGACCAGCCATCATGGCATGTTTATACCCTTCAGGGGTCAGTTTAATATCGAGAGCCAGACCTATTTCCATCCCGTTAGGCGAAGCCCCAACAGCCCCTCCCAGCAGTGTCGCCGCCAGTTGCAAACCATTACAAGACCCTATGGTCGGAAGGCCCGCTTGAAACACCATTTCACCAGCTGTGCGTAGGTCGGCTGCTTCAGGTGCATCCGTTGACCAAGCAACACCCGCGCCGGTAAAGACAACACCGTCGACGCCCTCAAGATCCTTTTGAGAAAATGCATTGCGATAAGGCTCTGCCACGCGAACGCAGACATCGGGCTTATTGGCTTTTAAAGCCGCCTCATAATAATCGGCCGCGGTAGCTCTTTGATCTGAGCGGGCACGATCTATGATATCTGGTGAGTTTGATTCAAGAATAAGTATCGTCAGCATCGTCTCATTTTTGTCCCGATATATTGTCTGCATATTGTCGGAAGAACCATGCCTAGATTGATCCTCGCTGTATAGCAAAATTAATACAGGAGGGCAGATTTTATAAGACCAGAATTCTAACGCCTGTTTTACGAAAGCGGCAGGTTGAATTTGAATACGGAACCTTCCCCAACAGTACTTTCGACACGCAGATGGCCACCATGTTGTGCAATCATGGCCTCGCAAAGAGAAAGACCGAGACCAGTTCCGGGTTCTCCGGCGGTACCAGGGGTTGATGTTTTAACCCCGAAATCAAATAAAATTTCTAGTTTTTTTTCTGGAATACCAACGCCCGTGTCCCTGACAAAGACTTCAATAAAACCTGCCTGAGCGTGCCCTTCGATCGTAATGGTGCCTCCTTCTCGGGTGAACTTTATCGCATTACTGAGAAGATTTCGAAGAACGGTGTCAATCATGCGCTGGTCAGCTTTGACCAACAAATCAGAAGGTACGCCTCCCTGTATTGTAATTTTTTTTATGGTTGCTGCGGCCTGATAACGCCGAAAATTGGCATAGCAAAGATCATTGAGGTCAAAAGATTCGGGATGGAATTCCATCCGTTCCAGTTTCAGCCGAGACCATTCCAATAGATCCTGTAATAGTTTATAGGCTTCATCCGCAGCACTATGAATTAACAGCGCAAATTCATGAGCTTCTTCAGCGTCTAAACTTTCGGACTCATGGGCCAGTAAATTTGATATCCCCAACAAAGCATTGAAAGGTGTTTTGAGATCATGAGCAATAATTTCGAAAAACTTGTCTTTTTGCTCGTTAAGGCGTGTTAGCTCTTGGTTAGCTTCTTCCAGACGTTTATTGGCACGTTCGGAATCTTGTTTTAATCGCATTATTTCAGTTATATCGGTGTGAGCACCAAGCATTCTTGTCGCACTACCATCTTCACCTCTAATAATCAGCCCGCGACACCGCACCCACACCGTGGATCCGTCGCGATGATAATAGCGAACGATTTGATCATAGGGGTGATTGGGATCTGCCTTATGCTTTTCGAAGTTATCCAGCGCTAACGCCAGATCTTCCTTGTAAATATTCTCCTGCCACCAAAGAGGAGAATGCTCCATCTCGTGATCCGCATAGCCAAAAAATGATTTAAAATGAGGGCTAAGCCACTCCTGATCAAGATCTTCAAGATCCCAATACCATATTCCGTCGAGTGATCCATTTTGGACGAACTCAAAAATGGCAGGGTCTTTTTGAACGAGGTCGTAGAGTTCTTTTTTAAGGTAATGGTCGTTTGTTTCAATCACCGAGGAGCCTTTGCCTTGTCCCTAACGAAATGCAACCCACGCAGTTCATAATATAACCCACCGTTATTAAGCAATAGTTTATACCAAGCAGGTGGTTACCGAGATCGTAGTCCCCTCACACGGTTACCTTTAAATCCTATAGCCTCTGCACCTGCACTTTCTTATCAGGCAAGCTGGCCTTAAAATCAATGCAGATGCAGAGGTGTTGTAAATCAAAACAAGTCTAGCTTTGAATTAACGCTTGTTTTGAATTTGTTTTGCTCTGGTCTATAACAAACAGAGTTACCGCCAAGAGAATAAGGTAGGTTGAGTGTTCCAAAAGCTCAGCGCGATCCCCAGCAACCATGTCAAACACACAGAAACCTATGAACACTGCCCCACCCAGATAAGACCCAATTTCGCTCCACAGCCATCCCTTTTTTGATTGCCACAAACCATAGACAAGAACGGCCGCCACCGCGATTTCCAAAATCCCTGCACCGATCAAGACTGGAGAAACCCAATCGATAGATATGTTCATGTTGGAAAAATAGCCGACAAACTGTTCGTGCCTGTCTTTTCCGTGCCAGGTGAAGAACATCAGGTCCGTTCGATGGATAAATTTGTCGATGCCATTGATGAACCAAAAGAGCGCCCAATAAGAAACCAACATCAAACCAATACGTCTCATAACTTTGCACCTCTGCGAAAAAGTAACTTGTTTGCCATTCGCCGTCCCACAAAGTTAAACGCGCAACACCACACAAACTGTCGCAAGAAAAGCCATACCACCGCTACGAAATCGTGGTTTTGGGACCGAGATTACTATTTATAAGCGCAAATTTGAAATGGAGCGCCTCACGACGCCCTCAAGTACCTCTTATAATATTTTATCTACGATTTTCGATGGGTTGAAAAAGCCAATTCGGCATTATTGAAGAAAAAATTTAAATTTTATTTCGACGGCCAAGCAACCAAATGAAAAATAGCCCCCCGACCAGCCCGGTGATGATGCCGATTGGAATATCTTCTGGTGCCATGATGGTACGGGCGGCAACATCCGACCAGATCAGGAAGATCGCCCCGATAATGGCTGAGATTGGTAATACGCGTTTGTAATCGCCACCGACCATCATACGTACGATGTGGGGGATCATCAGGCCGACAAAGCCGATAATGCCGGAAAAGGCGACCATTACACCAGTAATCAGTGCGCCGACAATAAAGATCGTCAGCCGAAATCTCGCTACAGAAATACCCAGGGTCGAAGCGGTTTCATCCCCCACCGTCATGGCGTTGAGATCACTAGATTTGATCCAGAAATACAGACTGCAAAACACTAAAATAACCAACGGATACATCAGTTGAGACCACTGCGCGAGGCCCAGACCACCCAACATCCAGAACACCACCGTGTGCGTGGCGCGGGGATCACCCAAAAATATTAACACATTGGCCGCTGCCATAACGACAAACGAGACCGCAACACCAGCAAGGATAAGACGGTCGGCCGACGTCGCCGAGGCCAAACGTGACACTCCAAGGACCATGGCGGAAGCACAGAGTGCGCCGAGAAAAGCAAGAAGCGGTACAGTTAGAAGGCCAAGGAACAATCCTGTGTGTAACAGCGCAAGTATGGCCCCAAAAGCGCCGCCGGATGAAATACCAAGCAAATGAGGATCTGCCAAAGGATTGCGGGTTACAGCCTGAAGTGTTGCGCCGACAAGGGCCAACCCCGCCCCCACTAAGCCCGCCAAAATGGCGCGCGGAAAGCGAATATCCCAGACAATAGCTTCACGTCCCACCGACCAACTTTGATCGACCATTCCAGGAATTATCTTATTCAGGACGATGCCCCATACCGTCTGCATCGGGACCGAAATGGCCCCGACACTGACGGCAATGCAAATAGATAACACCAGAAACACTCCACCACCCACCAATAAAAAGGCAAGCGATCGGTTTTGTCTTGTGAGACTCTGACCAGAAAGATCTTGAACCCTGGCAGTCTTTTCTGATGTCGTAACAGCCCCCCTTAAAATACTTTCATTTGTTAAGGGCCGCTCCATTTTGCTCATGCTCATTTACTGAGCCTGAAACGCGGTTGCGAGCTTTTTAACCGCATTGATATTGCGCGGACCTGGGGTGGCTTCCACATATTCCAACACCACAAAGCGATCGTTTTTGACGGCATCGATATCAGCAAAAGCGGGATTGCTTTTCATAAACTCAATCTTCTCTTCTGCGGTGACATTGCCATAGTTGACGATTACGACAACTTCAGGATTACGCTCGACAACGGCTTCCCAACCGACCTTGGCCCAGCTTTTATCAAAATCATCCATGATATTGCGCCCACCTGCAGCTTCAATCATCGCGGTTGGCATGGCAAAACGCCCGGCTGTAAAAGGGCGATCTTCGCCACTGTCATAAACAAAAGTCCGTACCGGTTTCACAGGAGCTTTCAGAGTGGATTGAAAAGCATCGAGGTCGTCTTTGTAGGTAGCAACTAAGATTTCTGCTTTTTCCCCAACGCCAAAAATAGCCCCAAGGTTCAGAATATCGTTGTACATATCCTGCATAGAGACCTTTGGCTTCTCTCCGATATGGATGCAGGATTCAGTGAGTTCATAAACTTTGATGCCAAAAGTATCCAAGGTTTCTGGAGTGATTTCACCCCCGACTTTCATGCCATAGTTCCAACCAGCAAAGTAAAAATCGGCATCAGCTCCCACCAAGACTTCCTTCGATGGATACTTTGGGGAAAGCTCAGGCAATTGCGCCACGCCTTCGCGCATTTTTGCATCCAGGGTTTTCCAGCCCGAAATACCGGTATAACCGACCATTTTATCCCGTAAGCCAAGCACAAGCATCATCTCTGTCAGATTGACATCATTGGATACTGCTGCTTTTGGTGCGGAATCAAAAACCACTTCGCGGTTACAACTTTGCACTGTTACCGGAAAGTCAGAAGCACTGGCCGTTGTCAGCGGCAAACCAAGGCTAAGCCCCAAAGACAGTACTGGGGCTGATAGAATAATATAGTGTGAAAGGTTACGCATTGCGTTCTCCATAATAGAAAGAAACTAAAGTAGAAAGTAACTGAAAATTTAAAGATGATAGGTAATGTGTGATCGCCCGCTGGGCACCAGCCGTTCAATCCGGGCATTGACCTGAAAGGCCCTCGTTACGAGCTCTTCACTCAACACAATTGCAGCCGGACCAAAAGCAAGACTATGCCCCCCAGCCAGGACCAAGACATCATCGGTGTACTGGCTGGCTAAGTTCAAGTCGTGCAGACTGGTAATAATAGTCAGACCCAACCCAGATATAAGGGTGAGCACTTCGAGTTGATGCCGGATATCAAGGTGGTTTGTCGGCTCATCAAGAATGAGGATCTTGGGTTCTTGCGCGAGTGCTCGAGCGACCATGACCCGCTGCTTTTCGCCCCCGGAAAGAGTGCCAAAAGAGCGATTGGCAAACTCAAGCAGATCCAGTTTAGAGAGTGCCGAGCTTACGATCTCGGCATCACGAGCCCCATTGCTGGACAACCCACCGCGATGCGGCGTGCGACCGAGCGTAACAATCTCTCGAACATTGAGGGCAAAGTCGGTCGGTTGCTCCTGAAGGACAGCGGCAATGCGTTGCGCGGCTGACTTTGCTCCCATGGCATGGATATCTTCCCTCTCAACCAAGACCTGGCCTGTCCTTGGACGATAAAAGCGATAAAGCAGCCGCAACAGGGTTGATTTTCCCGCACCATTGGGACCAACAATTCCAAGAATGCGGCCTGCGCCAACAGAGAAACTAGTCGCGTGCAGGATCACATCGCGCCCGTTCGGCCCCCAAGACAGATTACGGGCTTCTAAAGCCATTTTATTCATATGACAGGATTTCTTATCTAATATACGTCGCACATAAGATTGTTATGTTATAACATAACTATCATTATCAAGATACAATTGCAAGATCATCTCCAACAATGAAGGTGGCCATCAATCTCTAGAAACTTGCCAAAAAGTTGACGTACAAAAGCTTTATTGGATTTGGATAAGAGAATTCGATATCGCGCAATAAGTTCCATGGCACCCTCCGTGCACGCACGAGGAGGATCGAAAACCGATGTGATGTGACGAGAACAAACCTGACGCCATGTCTATCATCCTTTCCGAGGCACCCCGCCCGGTTTGAGTTAATAACACGATGGCAGGTCTCCTGACTCGCGGATCAAAGCTTCTCTGAACCTTCCCAGATTTTATAAATCCAGTGGTACTCTCAGAGCGGCTAACCACATACAGTTGCGGGGGCAGTCACGGAATTGGCACCTAACAGGTTACACCTCACCGTATTCCCTTTTCATCCCGGATTCAGCTTAGATATCCAGGAACCATCGCACGGATGGTGACAAAATTTATTGGGAAACACAAGCGCAAAACCGACGCGTTTTAACCCTATTATACGCAAATTAATCAGAGAGTTATTTTTTCGAAAAATGTCGTTTCAAACCAGATATAGAAATGTAACAGCGACAAATCCTCCTGATTTGCTTGAATTACGACTACAATTTCAATGGAATCTGACTTTGATAGAGTCGACTGTTTGGAAATATCGATCGGCCGATCCTCACCCAGGCAGGCCAATCACATGACTGATTTGCGCTCCCTCGTTGACGACTTGATAATAGGGACGTGGGGGGCGCAGTTCCACATTCACAGAACGTTCAATCCAATTTTGGTTGTCAAGTTCACGGAGTGACTTTGATAGAGCGCGATCCGTTATTGGTTTCAACTCGCGTTTTAACTCTGAAAAGACTTTTGGCCTTTTCGCCACGGCCAGCAGCGGAACGGTCCACATTTTCCTTAACAGAATTGCTCCGGTTTCATCTCGCACGGCTGCTTCTATTTGATGAGCGATGGGTGCCAATGTCTGCCCAGCCGGCGTTAGGCGAAACTCTGGCCGGAGCGGATGGCCATGCCCCGGGTTGCGTTCCAGAAGGCCCAAATCTTCTAAGTAACAAAGTGAATGCACGAAAGCCGTTCGACTAGCACCCGAAGCCGCAAGCAAAGGGGCCTGCCGTCCCGGCACCCCTTCATACATCAGCGCAAGGACCTTCAACGACCACGCTCTCGACGTCAATTTGACAAGTACTTTTATGTCCATATAGTATAGTATATATACTTTTAGAAAAAGAGAAAGTCCAATTGGAAAAAGAGAGAGCCCCATGTCCGTTATCACACTTGAAAACACAATAACGCTCGCCCTGTCGGTGCGAGACAGGCACACCAGCGCAAAATGGTACACGGACATTCTCGGGTTCGAGGTCCTGTATCACGCCGATGAAGCAGGATGGAGCGAATTACAGACGAAGACCGCCGACGTGATGCTTGGTTTAGGTGAACAATCGGAACCTTCACCCGGGAATACGGTCCCTGTTTTCGGCGTTGCTGACATCGCATCGGCCCGAAGTGCTCTAGAGGAGGTCGGTGTTAAGTTCGATGGTCCGACGGAGACTATCGAAGGAATGGTCAGCACGGCTACATTCTATGATCCCGATGGAAATGCATTGATGATTGCTCAGGATCTGTCCGCTGAAGGCTAAATAAAGTTTGGGCTTCAAGCGAGGTCGGGCTCACGAGATTGTGGTGCGGTAGGCAACACTTAATGGCGAGATCACCACATTACCTGCGGGTAAACCTGCGTGTTTAGTTCTTCCAGAGCTACAGAGTAATCTTTGTTTTGATGTATCCGGCTTCAAGATCCTCCATGCACGCGCAAGGAGGATCGAAAACCGATGTGATGTAACGCAAACAAGCCTGTCGCCATGCCTATCATCCTTTCCGAGGCAGCCCGCCCGGTTTGAGTTAATAACACGATGGCAGGTCTCCTGACTCGTGGATCAAAGCTTCTCTGACCCTTCCCATATTATATAAATCCAGTAGCACTCTCAGAGCGGCTAACCACATACAGTTGCGGGGCAGTTGCGGGGGTAGTCACGGAATTGGCACCAATAAGGTTACACCTCACCGCATTCCCTTTTCATCCCGGATTCAGCTTAGATATCCAGGAACCATCGCGCGGATGCTGGCAAAATTTGGAGATGAGTACAAGAGGGAAATTACTAAAATAATCTCTTTCATAACCGAACTTCCGGCAGAAAAATTATTAATATAATTTTTGTTCTGGTCTCAAAATTCCACTATTGCTAGAATTTTAAACTAGGCACTTTCAAGTATTATTTATCATAAACCTCACTGAACGACTACCGTCTTAAGCCGGTAGGTTCGGGGGTATGGCTATCGATATAA
>OJFV01000164.1_pt1 | contig 28596 bp, 27 predicted proteins | sample 1594391 | NCBI WGS metagenome assembly OJFV01 (sample SAMN05416856, study PRJEB24817) | seawater metagenome | isolation source: Sea water | place: Canada:Atlantic | collected 2013-11
ACACTATCCTCTTCGTCGGCAGCGTCAGATGTGTATAAGAGACAGGTGTTCGAGATAGAGTATTGATATAATAATAAATGCGAATACCTATGTTTAGTGTCTTGTCCTTAATGGCCATCGTGGTTGGCTACTTACTGATTTTGTTTTTGTTGGCCTTTTGGGGCGATAAGCGCGCAAAAGTCAATCAGCAACATCCATATATATATAGCTTGGCGCTGGGTGTTCATTGCACGTCCTGGGCATTTTTCGGTACCACCACACAAGCCGCCCATTATGGCTGGGCATTTATACCTACTTATATGGGTGTGATTTGTGTTTTCTTATTTGCTCACCCTATCCTTCGCCGCGTTGCCAACGTATGTCACCAGCACAATATAAGCTCCCTCGCTGATTTTATTAGTTTGCGTTACGACAAATCTCACTTCTTGGCGGCCCTTGTCACGCTGCTGTGTTTTATTGGCGTTGTGCCTTATATCGCGTTGCAATTAGATGCCGTGACCGGCGGTATTCGCGTGGTAACCGGGGCTGATAATCTATGGCCTGACGGCGTCGGGTTTTATGTGGCGTTATTAATGGCGATTTTCGCTGTGTTGTTCGGTACTCGCTCCCTCAACCTCACCGATAAACATCCAGGTTTAATGCTCACGGTGGCGTTTGAATCTGTGGTGAAATTAGCAGGTTTGGTGATTGTAGGTTTGTTCGTTTGTTACAGTTTATTTGACGGTGTATTTGACTTGTTAGGAAAAGCACAGTTACACGAACGCGCGAGCAACACAATCAACGCAGATTCGGGGGTATGGGTTTACGCCAGCCAAATGCTGCTTGGGGTTTGTTCGATGTTCTGCTTACCCCGGCAATTTCATATCAATTTTATCGAAAACAATGGTGACAAAGAAATCACCGCTGCCCGCTGGCTGTTCCCTTTATATTTATTGGGCATGACCTTATTCGTACTTCCGATTGCACTAGCCGGGCACATGCTCTTCCCTGATGGCCATGTCAGCACAGATACTTACGCCCTTGCCTTACCAGTTGCGTCAGGAAATGCTTGGATCACTATTATCGCCTTCATTGGCGGGCTCGCAGCAGCGACCAGCATGATCATAGTCGCCACCCTTGCTATGGGCGTGATGATATCTAATAACATCGCCACCCCATTGTGGTTAACCCTGCAATTGCGTACCCAGCAACGACATCGCTTAAAACCTAGTAGCATATTGCTTATTCGGCGCGCCACTGTGCTGGTCGTATTAGGGGTGGCGTATTTTTATCACGTTAACATCAGTCAATCAGCATCTTTGGTACAAAGTGGTGTTATTGCGATAGCGCTGTTGTCGCAAACATTTCCTATCCTCTTACTCGGTTTATATTGGAAACGCGGCACTAGGTTGGCCGCGCAGCTGGCCCTCACCAGTGGTGCTTTATGCTGGGCGTATTGGTTATTGTGGCCCAGTATTACCGCAAGCTATTATTTCAACGATGCCCCCTCAGACATTCAACTTGCCCAAGGGTTTGTGTTCAGTTTAGGGGTGAATATTGCGTGTTTTTTCTTGGTGTCTTTTATCCAAGGTATACGCACCCAGAACACAGCACACGATGCCATTACTCACAATACCCAACCTTTTGGTCACGCGGTAAAAGTATCAAATCTTCTGACCATTACAGAAAAAGTATGGGGGGCTGAGCGCCACCAAGCATTACTGGATAAACTCACTCCTGTTCAACTTGCTGGCTACGCTAGCCCGAAGCTTTTGTCTACAATTGAGAGCGAACTTGCAGGGCAAGTAGGCAGTGCCAGTGCGCGTATTTTACTTTCTGCCATTGGCGAGAAGCGCGATGTTGAGCTGTCAGAGCTTGTAGAATTAGTTGAAGAGGCCAGCCAAACCTTTCAGTTTAATCATGAGTTACTGCAATCGTCAGTGGAGAATATTCAACAAGGCATAGTTGTGCTTGACCGAGAGCTGAATTTGCTTGCTTGGAATCAGCGTTATGTTGAGCTTTTCAATTACCCCAGAGGCTTTGTGCAAGTGGGTATGTCCATTCACCAGTTGCTTGAATTCAACGCCAAACGAGGTCTATTTGGGCATAACGCCGACACGGGGCAAAGCAATATAGAAATGGAAATTGAAAAACGTGTTGCCTTTATGCAATCAGGCAGCGCGTATAAGTATGTTCGTCATCAACAAAATGGTCAGGTTATTGAGCTTAATGGTCGCCCGTTACCGGGCGGCGGCTTTGTTACCACCTACAGTGACATTACAGAATACATTAATATTCAGCAGCAACTCGAGCAGGCTAAAACGAGCTTGGAATCACGGGTTCAAGAACGCACTGAGCAGTTACAAATTGCCAACATTGACCTTGAGAAAGCGCGCCGTGAAGCGGAAAGTGCTAACGAGAGTAAAACAAAATTTTTGGCTGCTGCCGGTCATGATCTTATGCAGCCCTTTAATGCGGCATCCTTATTTGCCGCCATGCTTAAACAGAAATCCCCCCCAGGGGAAATGGCAGAGATGAGCTCGAATCTCGTCGATTCACTGAGTAATGCCGAGTCCCTTTTGTCGATGTTACTTGATATGACGCGCCTTGAATCAGGGGCGTTGACGCCGCATGTACAAATCTTTTCTTTAGACAGTATTTTGCGTCCCATGCTTAACGAATTTTCTGTACTTGCTGAGCAAAAAAGATTACGCGTAACCTATGTAAGTACCAGTTTATGGGTAATATCAGATCCCAAGTTGCTAAGAAGAATAATACAAAACCTATTATCAAATGCGATACGATATACCGATTCTGGGCGTATATTAGTGGGTGCAAAACGGCAAAATGGCTTCGCACGAATATGTGTTATGGACACCGGCGCTGGGATTGCCAAAGACAAACAACAAGAGATATTTCTGGAGTTTCATCAGTTAGACAGCAACCCTAGTGCACAGGGTTTGGGGTTGGGTTTAACCATTGTCGAGCGTATCAGTGCACTACTCAATCACCCTGTGACCTTACACTCTACATTAGGCAAAGGTACGTCATTTGATATTGCCGTGCCAATCGGGGTTAAACAAAATAACTCCCCTCAAACAGCAACCCGTGGAAACAATGATATTAACCTACCGCTACATAACAAACGTGTATTGATTGTTGATAATGAGCCTCAGATCTTAGACGCGCTTCAACGGTTATTAGTTGATTGGGGCGCAACCGTGATTGCAGCAAAAGATACCAAGAGTGCACTGCAAATACTCAATCAGCCCATTGATTTGATGATACTTGATTACCAACTTGACCATGGTGAAACCGGTATTGATGTGGCCCGCGCTATTAGGCAAGCATTTAATGAGGTAGATGGCTCACTGCTCCCCACTATTCTTAACTCTGCGCGCCAAGATGAGCAAATTAGGCAACAAGCGATTGATGAGCAAATGCATTATTTACCGAAACCGCTTAAACCGCTCGCTTTGAAAAGACTGATTAAACAGCTTCTCACTAAAAAATAGTTGTTTATGCTTTAGCGACGCACGAGCAGAGTAGCTAACGTTAGCCACCGATTATGAAAAACATTTTTGCTACGCAGCAGGTGCGGAGCAAATGATGAATGCGTTCAAGCGCCACACCCATCATCAACGTCTGCGAGGAATGACCAAAGCGAAAGTTCTGTTAAAGCGCGCCTGAAACAATTTCGAACATTGCATATCATTCATATATTGTAGCCTACTTCCCTGCCTGAAAATTGACCTTTCGCTGCGTTTTCTCCATCAATGCTCAATATTCCAGTAATAATTCTCAATCACTCAGATCAAAAGAACTTTAACGCCATTGAGGGGTATTTTCCCCTATGCAGGAGAGTTCTTTATACGACTCTAAAGATGGCTGTCTTTATAGTTCTTTATAATTCGTAAGTCCTTTGAGTCGTTTATATTGATGGGGTATTAACACTATGACCGCTTTGGCACCGAAAGCGCCTACTCAATATATAGCGAACGTACTTCTGATTTATGGTTATAAAAAGCTGTCTTGGCTGTTCAATCTATCGAGTTGGAAAATCTGATACTGTGTGAGTACTGCAGATTACCTACACACGCTATTCTCCTAATTCGGTCTGGTTAGCCTTATACCCTTCGCCATGTATATATCATCGTATTTAAGGCTGCCGTTTCCGTAGGGTTTACCAATAGGGCCGGTATTACAATTCATTAAAAAATACGTCAGTGGCCACTCACGTTGCATTCGAAATGATGCGTTTTTATACACCAACGTCTGCTCGGGGAACTCCCCGCCGCCTTGTAAATACACGTCATAGGTTTGCCCACCCTGCTTTTTAGGTGCGTTGTTCACCACATACCATATTTTATACCACTGCCCTGGCTCAAGTGGTTTGGCGTCTCGTTCATTTTTCGCAAGATTATGTTTAACATTGGCATAGCCATTGACCACTTTAACCATGAGCGCACCTGTGTTCTTAAGGCCACTAGACTCACTTTTATCCGTAACACGCAATGTGGCTTCAAACGCGTTGTAATCGTGCTTTTTGATATCATCAGGGCCCATGTTACTTAGGCCGAAGGCATGATTATTGGGGAAAGATTCAACATTAATCCGCGTATAAAAAGTGACTATTTCCCCTACTTCAACGATTTGCGGCAACGCTTTAAATGTCAGTGCCTTGCGATTACCCACAACCCCTTCGGGCGCGGGCTTTTTAAGTAAATAAGCATTCGTGCCTTTAGACGTCGTTTCGATTTTTCTGAGTGTTACTTGAGGCTCGTTGATTAAAGGCTTGGTTTCGTTTTTTGTATCTGCTTTAGTCCAATTATCAACACTGTTACCGCGCTCAAAATCGTCTATCAGTAACCAAGTGCTGGGCTCATTCGCAGCGCTCATTGCGCATACGGTTTGGCTCAATAAACAGATGCAAACCATTCTGATCAGTAGCACTTACGACTCCTTAGTATTGGCCGTCAGGTCAACACGTTAATTTTCGCCATCTATGATGTTCCAATGGCGCTGCATTTCAAAATATAAAAACGATGCTGTCCACGTTATTAGAACTAACCCAGTCAGGGACTCAATACCGGTTAAGTAACGCAGGGCGCCTAATGGTTCTATGTCACCAAAACCGACTGTGGTGTATACGGTAAAGGAGAAATACGCGCAATCCATTAACGAGCCTTCAAAATTGCCAATTAGCGTGCCCCACCCGTCAATCCTATGCATAAAATAATAAGCGATAGCGAATATCCAAATTTCACAGATGTGGGCGATAAGTGCGCCGAACACGCCAAAAACAATACGGTAACTGTGTTTAACTCTCATATTAGGCAAAAAACGCATAATACGATGCAAAAATTCGTAGTGCAGCATAACGGCTCCAGCCACTAGCAAAGTATTAATTATGAATACGTAGATCATTTACCACTTCCGTTTATTCGGACTTCTCTTGAAAAGCAGAGGTTAATGGAAGATAGCCCCTCGGCATAATCAGTTAATAAAAGGACAGTGTACCACCAGAAACTTCATCTGTTTTTATATAAAAAACAACAAACTTGCAAAATAACAACTAGCGGTTTTAATTAAGTGGCAAATTTAAAAACGTTGGTCACCAGAGAATGCAGGGAACACATATTCAGCGCTGACGTGCATATCAAAAAGGAAGCTTATGAAAATGAACCCACTATATACACTAACCCTCACCGCCTTGTTCTTAACATTGGGTGGTTGTGCCAGCCAGAAAAGCACTACTACAAAGAAAGTTGAGCCTTCGTTAGAAGTTCCCTCGGTTACACAGCAAAAAAGCGAAACCAATCAAGCCTGCATCGATATTATTAAAGAATCAGAAGGTGTAAGACTTAAAGCCTATCAAGGCCCAGGTGGTCATTGGTTAATCGGTTACGGTCACAAAGCCGGTGTAGAGCAAGGCATGACAATAAATGCCCCACAGGCGGAGGTATTACTTAAAGCAGACCTGCTCAAAATAGAAGACCAAATGCACAAGTTAGTCAAAGTGCCGGTGAATAATAATCAATTCAGCGCACTGGTTTGTTTAGGGTACAACATCGGTATGGGCAACCTATACAAATCCACCTTGTTGCGCTTACTGAATAAAGAGGATTACACAGGTGCAAGCGAGCAATTTAGCGTATGGCGCAAAGCGGCTGGTAAGGTCAACGCGCATCTAGTACAACGGCGCGCGAAAGAAAAAAGCTTGTTTGATAAATAAGATTTTATGGCCAAATGCACTAAATACATTTGGCCGTGTTGTGTGAGCACAGTCATAGCGCAAGTAACGCCAAAAAATACTGCGCGCTTTCAAGTTATTTCATATAACTGCGCATGTATAAGTACTCATGCAAGCTCATATAAAATAAAACATAAAGCGAGTGCTTTTTATTCGTTCACTACCGCTGGCGACAGATTTGCTCTTGCTGCATGGGTGGCCGCAACTAATTGTTCACGCACGGCTTGTGCATTCAAACAAGGCTTTTCAAAGGGTAAATAAACTACCTGTTCGTCTACCTGTATGTGCGCCCCCTCGTAAAACGCAGAAAGCATCACCACATTCTTGGCCTGAATACCAAATTGGTCCTCAACGATCAATGCCATCGCTTCTTTATGATCCTGATTCATATGTTCAATGATACCGCTACTGACTTGTTGCCAATCACTCTCGGCTGAACCCGTAAGCCAGTTTTCTTTGTTGATCCAAAAGATCTTACCGAAACCGCCTATGTAACGAATGCGCTCAGCTTTAATTTGATAAAACGAGAAGTCATGGGTTTTCTTATAAGCTTTGGCCCTAGGGAATAAAGCTAAGTACTGCTCAGTTATATGCGCATCTTCTACTAGCTCTGCGTCGCCCAAAAAGGTGACTCGGCCATTCGCTTGTGAATCATCTTGTAAGGTATCAAATATCGTCACTGACACTTTTGGATTGCCTTTAATATTGCGCGTGTGCTGGGCAATTTGGCTAATATAAGTGACTAAGTTACCTTCTGGCGTCATAAAATACGGCACCACAGAGCCAAAGGGATAACCGGCTACTGATTGAGAATGGGTACTTAACACGCCGCTGTGTTGCTGGCGAACGAGAGTTTTGGCGTCGAAGATGTATTTGTCTAATTTCATTTTTGCTCCTTTTTACTAAACGGGTAAACACCATCAGTGGGTGATATACGGCACACCATCTGGCTGTGGGATAAGTTTGGGCATCACGCCAAAACACTGTTGTAAGTTTGTTGCAGTGATCACGTCAGCCACTCGCCCTTGCGCTAAGCAGCGACCATTGGCTAGCAAAATCACCTCACTGGCATAAGGTAAAACCAAGTTAATATCATGGCTGACACACATGACACTTAAACCTTGTTGGCAGAGTGTTTTAATCACATCCATCATGGCTTTTTGAAAACGAAAATCCAGTGCTGAGGTGGGCTCATCGAGCAACAGCAACTTACCATCTAACCGTTTTTTCGCGCCGTCCCCATGTCTCTTGTTTTGCACATGCGTTGAAGCTCCTTCGGTTGTTTCAAAGGATGTTGCGGGTAATAATTGCACCAAAGCTTTAGCAATAAACACGCGCTGGCGTTCCCCGCCCGACAGGGTTCTAACATCACGGCCGAATAAGTGAGCAATACTAAGTTGTTCAGCTACTTGGCAAATGAGCGCGGTACTCTGAGCTAGGGTTTCGGTTTGATTAATGCGTCCTAGCTGCAAAATTTCTTCCGTTAAAAAGGCAAATTGCACTTGGTTATGTTGATTTACAAACGCACGCACTTTGGCGAGCGATTTAACTTGCCAGTCGCCTAACGTGCGTTCATTCAACGTAATTGCCCCAGTCAAAGGTGCATGAAGCCCAGCAATACAACGCAATAAAGTCGATTTACCGCAGCCGTTTTCACCGATGATCGTGCAAAAGCTGCCGGCATCAAGTTGGATGTTCACTCCCTCAAGCAAAGTGTTCTCACCGTGATTTAAGGCGATATTGTGTAAATTAAGCATGGAGTTTAAGCAATTGCCCCTCCCCTTTTTTGTTTAGCTAGCAGGTATAAAAAAAACGGTGCACCCACAGCTGAGGTCACTATCCCAATGGGGATTTCAAGAGGGGGAAATAACGCGCGTGAGGCAGTATCAGCGCCCAACATTAATATGGCGCCAAGCGCACCGCAGGCAGGCATCAAATATTTGTGATCAGCGCTGAAAATCGTGCGCGCAATATGGGGTACCACCAAACCAACAAAGCCGATGATGCCGCACAGTGCGGTAGCCAGAGCGACCGAAAATGCCACCAGCCAGAGTATCAAACGTTTGTATTTGTTGACTTCAAGGCCCATGCACTGGGCTTCGTTTTCACCAAGAGCAAACAAGTTAAGTGGTTGGCGTAAATGCATATAAAGCGCAATAATCGGAATACTTAATATTCCTACAAACAGCACTTTAGACCAGGTCACCCCGCCTAAGCTGCCCATGGTCCAGTAGGTGATTTGCCTAAGGGCATCATCGTTCGCCATGTAACTAATTGCACCAATATGTGTACCCGCCAATGCATTCACCGCAACGCCTGCTAGAATCAGCGACGAAATGGCCATACCTGCAGGCGTACGCGCTACGATCAATACAATCCATACTGCTATCAGTGCACCAATAAAGGCACTTAAGGCGATTAAGTATTGCCCGCCTATTTCAAGCTGCGGGTAATGATTAATTAGCGCGAGTGCTGTGGCCGCGGCTGCAGCCGCTCCCCCAGAAATGCCTATTAAGCCTGGGTCTGCCAACGGATTTCGCACCAAGCCTTGCATCGCACAGCCTGACATTGCCAGCAGCGCCCCAACAAACATGGCCATAAACATGCGCGGTGCACGCAGTTCAGACAATACATACCACTGTAAGTACTGCTCTTGAGACAAGGCCTGATGGTTGAACTTATTAACTAGCACATCAAATAGAACCTGACTAGATTGCTCAAAACTACCTGATTGTAACCCCACCAGCAGCAACACCGTTGCGATGGCGAGCACAAACGTAAAGCCACGCATATGTTTTTTGCGCCTTGCATCCAAGGCAAATTTGAGGGTCATTGGCGAGGCTTTTATGTTGGTAGTCATATTAGAGGTCATATTGGCATTCATTGGCTCTGGTCAGCGTAAAACATAGCAGTGCGCGCAATCACCGTTTGCAAGGCTTGTGGATAGCGAGGAGACAACCCTAATGCACTGCTGCTTTCCATTGCGCTGATGGCACAGTTTCGCCCTGCATTTGTGGCTTTTAGTGCTGGGTGTTGGCATAAACGCTGTAATGCATTAGCCTCTCGTGCCCGGTGGCTTGCAACAAAAATGATGTCTGGGTTAGCGGCTAATATCGATTCGTTGTCCATCACTTTATAATCTATTAAAGCGTGTGCTGCGTTTATCACACCAGCATCGTCAAACAAGGCTTGAGGCACGGTATTCCCTCCTGCGACAGTTAATCCACGATCGCTGTCTGACATTACAAACAGTGCCGTGATCTTGTCATGTCCACCTGCAAGGGTCCTTGAATCATTCGCCAAATGACGTTTACTCGCTTTTGCTTTTAGCTGGGCTACCTGTTGGGTGATTTGTTGATTCAATGCTAACGCTTTCTCTGTGGCGTTTAATAATTGGCCTATCTCACTAATAAGCTGATGCAAACCTGCTACATCTCGTTGCTCATCAAATATTTGAACCTGAATACCCGCGGCAGTTAACTGCCCAGGTAAACTTTCAGGACCAGTAGCCTGTGCACCCAATAAATGGGTGGGCTGGAACCCTAAAATGCCCTCTGTACTGAGCTGACGAAAATACCCAAGTTTAGGCAATGAAGCAGCGGCTGCAGGGAATAAACTGGTGCTATCGGTGGCGACGATAAACTGCTGTTTGTCCAGCGCGTAAATGATTTCGGTAATACTGCCGCCAGAGGCGATAATCCGCATTTTCCCAGAACTTTGCAGGGCATCCGATTCAAGCGAGGTACCTGCATATGCTGATGGTTGCACACTTATCAGTGCGAGAAAAAAAACTAAACTAACGAACTTGTACATGGTGTATCCAATTAACGTTTAAACGGTTTTGCCAGATTTGTTTAAGGCTTAAGCGCGGTTTGCGCCAAAACTGCCGCAAACCCGCACGTGTTAAAAATAAACCTTCACCTAGGTACTCAGCCAACGCTTCGGCGCTGGTACCTGTAAGCAACACGAATGAATTACTCGCTGATTAATTCATCAAAACGGAAGCTGTAATTGCCTGATGTACCCGCATCGTCGTAATAGCTGGTGATTTGCATTTTAAACGTAGCGTCGCTGGTTTTGATTAAATACACGCCATATTGCGACCAGAGCAAATGGCCACCGTTTAGGTTGTACTGATACCAAGGGTTCGCATCAAACGCCAATTCTTGGGTAACGTCTGAGGTAAAGCCATAAAACTGTGCGGCTTCGCTGTCTATTGCAGCATAAGCATTGTTATCGTCCACTAACGCAGTTGCATCTTCGGCGATGTGAATATCAAATTCGGCCCCTGTGATGTCATCCACTGTGGTGCACGCCAAGGTAATATCCCATGCATCAGAAGCAGAAAGGGCTGCCCCTAAATCAAAGTCGATATAAATGTCATCAGTGCAGTCTGCGGTGTTAATGGTCAATGCTGATTCAGCACCAAATTCAGTGTCCCCCGCTAAGGTGTTTTGTGTTGCAACCCCAAACGTAATGGATGACATTGTGCGCCCGTCACTGGTTAGGTCCGTGACGCGAAACTTGGTGTAAGCGTCATCTGAATCGACAATGAAATAGCGATCATCGTTAGCAGTCACTACGTGGGTAGTTGTATCGTAATCGTAAAATTTAGGGCCAATGACACTCTCTTCGCTGTCACCTACAAAGCTGTCATCTGCCGGAATGTCTGTGCCGCTAATAGCTAGGTAATCATCTAATTCTGAGTCTGCATCAGCGTTTAAGAAGCTATCCACAACCGCGGCGCCAGCATCATCGTAAAAGTCACTGTTTACATCAGTGAAAAATGCCCCGACACTATTCTCGCTGTGGGTATTCAAGTACACCTTGGTGCGCTGAAATGCGATGTCCCATGCACTGTTTTGTGCCGCTTCTTCATCAGTTAATAAAAGCGCCTCACCTGCGTCTAAATCAAAATACACGCGAATTGGCTCCGCCGTAGTGCCTGTACTAAAAGGCCCTACTACTGTGCCCTCTTCTACCACTGGCGTAGTTGGCTCAGTGGGTGAGGCATCAACACTGTCGCTGCTTGAGCTTGAACCACCACAGGCCGTTAGTAGCAAGACGGTGCTCAAGCTGACGAGATAACTGATTTTCATGTGTGTATTTCCTTGTTGTTAGAATGTTTTAATAGAATTGATAGCTAACGCCGACGAATACCCGCTGGCTTGAAAGGGGCCTAACGTCGAGCAAGCCTTGGGCGATAGCGTCACTGTCTTGATGCTCATCGAAGAGGTTGTCGATGCCAGCGTTCCACTGCCATTGATCGTTTATGTGTTGATTTACGCTTACATTTACGCTGAGCCAATCGTCTTTTTCGATACCCAATTGGGTGCTGCTTGGATGCTCGCCCGTTTCATACACCACGTAGGCTAAGGCGCTAATATCAAAGGGAAGCTGCCAATTTAAATTGGACTTAATTTGATGAGTAGGACGATCCGCTAAGTAGTTATCGTCGCCATCGGTGGCGTGCAAGTAACTGTAGCTCAACTGATAATCCACTTTTTGCCAGCTAAGTTTGAGCGACAGATCCGCACCTTTCATATAGGTTTGGTCGACATTTTCATAGCGGGAAATCAATAAACCGGTTTGCGCAGATGCCTCAACATCGGTCACCGTGTTAATGAAGTCTTGCGCTTTAGCGTAGTGAATATTCGCCCGCAACGATAAACGGGGATAGGCGTTTGGCGTATTGTTTGCACCAAATAATCGCGTAACACTGCCATGGTAACTAAGCTCAACGTTGCCACTTAGGGCGGTTTCCGGGTCAAGTTCATCATTGCCCAGCACCATGTAACCTAAGTTACTGTGATCGAATACGTAAAAGCGCTCTTTTAAGGTCGGAACGCGATAACTTTGCCCTGCACCCACCCGTAATTGCCACAGGTCATTTTTATCATTGTTGAGTGTGAACAAACCGTTCAACCGTGCTGCAGAATGTACCCCAAAGTCACTGTCATTCTGAACACGAACGCCCGCCCCAAATTCGTGATCGCCATACAACCAACTGGCTTGCGTGTAGGCCTCAACACTGTCGCGGCTTTGGTCATCCACCTCAATTGTTCCGGACACATCTGGGCTACTGCCCTGCTTTATTTGGTACAACTCATCCCGATGAAGAATCAGGCCCGAAACAAGCGCAGCGCTGCCCAATTGCCATTGGTATTGGCTGTCTATTTCAGCCAACGTGATTTCAGCATCCCGCAAACCATTTGAATCACCACTGGTTTCATTATGCTGTAAATAGCGACCATTCACTTTCCATACTTGGCTTTGACTGACGTTAACATCGTATTGCCACTGTTCAACATCAGACAGATAACTGATGTCTCCGGCTTGACCAGGAATAGCGTAACGAAGTTTAATTTTTTCATCGCTGAAATAGCGTGTTTTTAACGCCAAGTGAATATCACTGGAGTCTTTAGCGAGGCCTAGATTAACAAAAGACTTATCTGTACTGGGCGCACTTTGTGAGAGCGTGTTTTCATCGTAGTCAAAGCCCGGATCGTCAATTTTTTGCGCGCTAACACTTCCCTGCCAGCCCATAATATTTTGGTTAATGTCTAACTGGTACAAGCCTGCCACATCTCCAGAATCAATCGCGTTTTGGGTATAACTGCTGGCTTGATATCTAAATTTCCCGCTGTTTTGACTCTGCTTACGCGTGATGACATTAATTACCCCACCCATGGCAGAGCTGCCATAAAGCACAGATGCCGCCCCGCGTAATACTTCAATTCGCTCAATATTCAACACACTGATTTGGTCCAAATCCACCGACGAGCCAGTGGGTGAAATAAGCGGTTGACTGTCAAGTAAGACTAATACGTGATCCCCGTCAAAACCTTGCATTTGCACTGTGTAGCCGTCTTTTTCATTGCGCTTAGTGACCACGCCAGGAATGAAGTTCAGTGCACTTGCTAACGTACCGTGACTTACTTGCTGTAATTGGGCGCCGCTGATCACATCAATAGACACTGGGCTTCGAGACTGAGCGAGTTCGGAGCGCGTTCCTGTCACGACCATTCGTTCTAATGGAGCGTTATCTACGTGACTGTCGCCATTTTTGTGGTCAACTAGCGACTGAGCATAAGCACTGGTATTAAACAATATTAGGCAAGGTATGATGGGTTTTAAGTTCACTTTAATACCAACTGCAAATAGTAATCGTTATCATTTGCATTTTAATTTGTCACAATCATATCCTTCTGGTCAAGAAGAATGTGAAATTTTTGATCATGATGCGAGCCACTATGATGTCTTAAGAAATCAACTGACGAGTAAATATACTCCCATTTTAATTGACAAAAAAAGTGCGATAAAAATGAACGGATCCCCCTATTCACAGCAAGCAATGCAAGGCAGCTATTGCTCTTGACAATTAACCTGGCAATGGGCCTAGCAGTAAACCTGTTAAGTGCCATCAGAGCTGTTTTTATGATAAGCATTTAGTCATTCTGAGTAGGTATTTAGTGCTGCGTTATAGCCGTAAAAATGGCAGAATAGGCGGCTTACATTTTTACTATTTTGTTTAATAAATCAGGTTGTATCATTTGAAATATTCACAGCGTGCTCAGGCTATCTCACCTTTTTTTGCAATGGCGTTTGGGGCAAAGGCGGCGGCGTTAGAAGCCCAAGGGCACCAGGTAATAAAGTTCAATATTGGCGAGCCTGATTTTGGTGCGCCGCCTGATGTGTTACTTGCTATGCAGAATCTGGCCACCACTTCCCCTTTGCCCTACACATCGGCGCTAGGTTTACCCGAGCTACGAGCTGCTATCGCCGGCTTTTACAAAACAGCACATAATGTAGATATAAGCCCAGAGCGCGTGGTCGTCACTGCTGGGGCGTCAGCCGCGCTATTGCTGTTATCTGCCGCCTTCGTGGATGGCGGTGATAACGTGATCATGGGGGACCCTTCTTATCCCTGTAATCGGCAATTCATAAAGAGTTTTGGCGGCAATGTTCAATTAGTGCCTACCACAGCCGATTCACGCTTTCAATTGAATATGAACTTGCTTGAAAAACACTGGCACAGCGGTACTCGGGGTTTGATGCTAGCCACTCCGTCGAACCCAACAGGCACCGCCGTTGCTCCAGATGAGTTGCAGGCCATGTGTGAATTTGCTAAAAGCCGCGGGGCATGGCGCATCATCGATGAGATTTACCTTAATCTGCATCACGGTGACACAGGTTTTCAGCCGGTTACAGCGTTATCGTTTGATGATGAAGCACTGGTTATCAATAGCTTTTCCAAATATTTCGGCATGACTGGCTGGCGACTAGGTTGGTGTGTGGTACCTGAACAAGCCGTACCTGTGATGGAGCGCATGGCGCAAAACTATTACATTTGCCCATCAACCTTAGCGCAAAAAGCTGCGCTTGAATGCTTTACACCCGCTTCTATTGCCGTGTGTGAGTCACGCAGAGCGATGCTCAAATCACGTAAAGAACTGATAATCGCTGGGCTAGCGCAATGCGGCTTACACGTACCTGTCCAACCAGACGGTGCATTTTACGTGTACATTGATGTGCGCCCAACAGGACTCAGTGCCATGGACTTTTGCGAACGAGCATTACAAGAAGCCCACGTAGCCTTAACACCGGGTAATGATTTTGGCGAACACCAAGGCGATCACTATGTGCGTTTATCTTTCGCTTCAGCAGAAAGTGAGTTAACCAAGGGCCTACAAAGGTTAGAACGCTTTATGAAAAGTTTGAAAAGCGCATAACACCTATTGTGAAATTGACAAGAAATACGTTGTAGTAGCCTACATCTCATCTGACAGATAGAAAATACAGGTTTTGACCTGCCCTAGCCAACAGCTTACGCTACGTTTTGGCACAAGCAAGCAGGGCATCAAAGTCAGCTAATCAAGTTGTTATACCAATCTGCATTAATAAGTGACCGCCTCAGAATGCGTCCAGCGGTTTTTGATTAAGGCGTCGCTATGTAGTAATGGTTGTTCCCTTTCAAATAGTGAGAACGCAGAGCAAAAGCCGCTGGGGCATTCCTTGCAGGCGAGTTTTAAAAGGGCTTACACTGCGTTGCATGACTTCGAAAGAGAACAACTATTCATTCAGTCATGCGCCTTGTTTAAGCCCTTTTAAACTCTCGCTGAGTGATCACTTATTAACGTGGAATGGTATTAGGTACCTACATTTTACAACCCCAGTAGCGGCTTATTTTTTACTTGATGATATTTAAGCGCCACAGATATGCAATGCGCGAGTTCTGGTTTTGCTGAGATTTGACTGATAGGCAGTAAAATTTCTCTATTGCCTAAGCACTGAAAATGACTAGGATAAACCTCTTTGAATGTTGCTATAAGCTTGGTTTGGCAGTGACAAAAGAGTGAAATGGTTTGCGGTGAATCTGGGTACCAATCTATTCTTAACGGGCTACCTTTAGGGCAAGAATAACTAAGCTGTTCCCATTTTATACTTTCTGAAACCGGGCCGAGAGATTCCAATTTAGCGATTTGAAGTATAAGCTTTCGAAGTTGGAGTAAAGCACTTTTCGCATCAGTTGGGTAAGTGTTTAACTTAGACGCTATTGATTCTTCCATGACATTTTCCAATTGTTGAAAGCACCTAACTTTTCAATAACGGGCGCAGGCACGTAGCGCATAATGGCGCAGCCGCCCCGCGTGTATGCGTCCCAGCGAACGAAGTGAGTGCCTTAATTTTTTGTTAAACGTAATTTTCAATCTTCCTTGCATGAACAATTGGTGGCTCCATCGTCACTCTGCCACTGTGAATAACCATTTCTATCACATCGGCTTTGTATAAGGTTGCACTGTCCTCTACTATGACCAAGGTTAACTCCTGCCCCATAAAATAGTGCTTCTTCAGCAATTTGTTTTTTCATCGGGAGAGTTGAGCACCCCATTAAAGCAGACACTAGTGAAAATGAGATCAGTTTAAATACATTCATAAATTACCTTTTGTGTATAACACTTATTATCGAGAATTCCGTATATACAACGTCTCGAATTGATTTTCAGTCCCGTCAGTCACAGCGATTATCTTATGATTTCATTGAATATTTCATAAAATCGCTCACTCAAAAAGGCACTGCGCCGCAAAAAGCAAAAGACGAGCATAACGCGACTTTTATGCTTCTTATTAAACGCTATGTGAAAAATATTTGCCACAGTAAATTAAGGCGTTTGTCATAAAGCTAAGTTTCTTACATAAACTTACCTAGACATTGTCGCCAAATTTAGCGTCTATCTAGCTAGCCGCCCTTGCCTAACAGTTCCTTTATTAAGCGCTCGTTCCAGAGCCCGTTGATTGGCGAATAGAAACGCTTTTATCCCTTGGGAACAGATTAAATCCATTCTTACTTAAAGGCTGGTGTGTTCGTGAGAGATTCGATTACCCCGCGAGCTGTGGTATAAGATTATTTCTAGGTTTTGATCCCGCTATCGTTAGCAATATTCGAGTTAAGTAGATGCACATTTTAAATTTTGAAGCCTTTTTATTGGCAATTACCTTGTTAACCCTTACACCGGGTATTGATACCGTGCTGGTGATCAAAAATGCTAGTCGCTCTGGTGGGCGTGATGGTGTCGTCACCAGTTTAGGGATTTGTCTTGGTTTATTTGTGCACGCGACGTTTTCAGCTGTAGGAATATCGGCAATCTTACTGCAATCAGCTGAGCTCTTTATGGCGGTCAAATGGATAGGTGCCGCCTACCTCATTTGGTTGGGCATTGGGGCATTAAAAGCCGCACTTAAAGGTGATGCCAGTGTTGCTATTGATGCGACTGGACTGAAAATGTCAAACCTGACTCGCTCGTTAAAAGAGGGTTTTTTATCTAACGTGCTGAATCCTAAAACCGCTGTGTTTTATTTAGCCTTTTTACCGCAATTTATTGACCCACAATACTCCCCTTTCCTACAAGCGATGAGTATGGCAGCGATCCATTTTTTAATTGCTATGGTCTGGCAATGCGGCCTTGCAGGCGCTGTTAGTTCAGCTAAACGCTTTTTTGCCAGCAGTACAGCCATGCGCTGGATGGAAGGTATTTCTGGTAGCGTGTTAATCTTTTTGGGCTCGAAACTTATTTTTGATGATGCCCCGGTAAAATCCAGTTAATTTCTCGCCCGTGTTAGTTTTCACTTTCAAAACGATAACCTAATAATCGAAGGTTCTGATGTTGCGCTTTATACTTTCTAGTCTGTGTTTGTCAGTATTGACGCTAAGCGTATATGTAAAAGATGCAGATGCAAAAGCGCCTTCTATGGAACAACTGGCCATGCAGTATGCGCGCGTTGTTGGCCAAATTGAGCTGATTAATGTGGCATTTACGCAAATGAATGCCCGCTGTAAAACTGACTTCGCCACAGGCCCAAAATTCTTGCCTGAGGTTGATTATTTGCTGCGTAAAAACATTGATTACCGCTTTGATGAATTCGTTCATTGGATGGAAGGCGCAGCAGAAACCCGTTTGCTGGCAACACAAATAGTTCATGAAGTGATAGCTGAACATGGTGGATGTGACAGTACCGCACTCGCCCATTGGTTTCGTTATTTAACTGAGTCAAATGAACGAGAAAATCTTGCTTTTTTACGACAAAATAAGCTGTTGTTTGGTCTGCCCAAGGTTGCTCGCAGCGAACAGAAAATACAGTTGGCGTTTAACGCTAAGATAAATGTCTATCAAAATTTACCTTATCAAGAGATCCACGATTTGGCGTCAGCGTTAGATCAGGGTAGCTACCGATATTCGCTACTTAGCTTGTCTCAATCGATCACAAAAGATAGCACCAAAGCACAAACGTTATGGCAATTCGCAGTAGATGAATTCGATAAACCCGGCGCTTACTATGCCCTTGGTAAATCTCTGCAAGAGCACGCAAAAGACAAAGCTCTAGCGGCTTTCACACAGTCCGCACAAAAAGGTTACCGCTTCGCTCAAACATGGTTGGGCACCTATTACGCGTGCAACAACGATATACCTAGTGCCTCATTTTGGCTTGATAAAGCCAAAGAAGACGGCGCGGACCCTGAATATATAGACGATATTTATGCCGAAATCGATGAGCTAGGTACACCCACCAACTGTGTGGATGGTTGGGTATACTAACAACCATGATGGGGTACATATTCCGTTTGCCGCTTCGTTCCCTGCAGCGAGCTCGGGGTTACTTTTAAGTAATTCCTTGGCGGCGAAACGCCAACCCTCTCCTTTTTGATTACCTATAAAAACAAAGTCCTTAATCAATTCTAAGCGCGCAGAGCAGTGACTGACATCTTCTGTAACATTATTCGAACGCCCTGGAAGGTAATCTGCTATTCAAACTTGTTTTGTGTCAATTTTATAAGGCGCTAATAGTGGGAAACTCAACAGCCTAAATCAACGTAAAAATACGTAACATTGAGGATAACCTAATGAGCAACACATTCTATATTCCTGCCGTTAATATCATGGGCGAGAATGCCCTCGAGGATGCTATTCAACAAATTGAGTCCCTTGGGTTTAAAAATGCTCTGATTGTTACCGACCCAGGTATGACACAATTAGGTGTGGTTGCTGAAGTACAAAACTTGCTCCAAGAAAAAGAGATTAACAGCCTAGTATTTGACGGCGTTCAACCTAACCCGACCGTGAACAATGTAAACGCGGGACTTGATGTACTGCATACCCATAAATGCGACTGCGTAATCTCTCTCGGGGGAGGCTCAGCCCATGATTGTGCTAAAGGTATCGCGCTGGTGGCGACAAATGGAGGCCACATCAGTGATTATGAAGGAGTTGATGTATCTAAAAAGGCCCAGCTACCGTTAATCAGCATTAACACAACGGCGGGTACAGCGTCAGAAATGACTCGCTTCTGTATCATTACTGATCAAGAAAGACATATAAAAATGGCGATTGTGGATCAAAACGTAACGCCTATATTGTCCGTGAATGATCCAAGGTTGATGGCGGGTATGCCTGCATCTTTAACAGCTGCGACCGGTATGGACGCACTGACTCATGCGATTGAAGCTTACGTATCTACTGCCGCCGATCCGATCACAGATGCATGTGCTATCAAAGCCATCGAGCTTATCCGCGATAACTTGCATGAGGCAGTGCATAACGGCACCAATATGGTTGCCCGAGAGCAAATGGCATATGCACAATTTCTAGCTGGTATGGCATTTAATAATGCATCTTTAGGCTATGTTCATGCTATGGCGCACCAATTAGGTGGTTTTTACAATTTACCTCATGGTGTGTGCAACGCAGTATTACTGCCACATGTACAAAAATACAACGCGCAAGAAGCAGCGACTCGTCTAAAACACATTGCTAAAGCATTAGGAGTTGCGGTAGATAGTTTAACTGATGAAACGGGTGCAGAGGCGGCCATTAGCGCCATTGTATTACTGTCACGCAGTGTGAATATTCCAGCTGGTCTTGCTGAGTTAGGTGCGAAAGAAGCAGATTTTGATATCCTTGCGACCAATGCAATGAACGATGCCTGCGGCATAACAAACCCAATACAGCCAACCCATGAACACGTGGTTGCTATTTTCAAAGCCGCCATGTGATTTACTTTTGTTAGCACTCCTCACGTTTCAATGACGTTGCGATAAATAAAAATCATCGTGTTAAATAAGGGAGGTATGAAGGCCTGAAAATTCACTTTCAGGCTTTTTATTTTGGGGGATTATACTGGCAAAGAGGTTTTCTTCACGGGAGATTTAAGCACAAACGAGGAATGCACTCCGCTGACGCCTTCGATGCGAGTGAGTTTGTCGAGCAAAAATTGCTGAAAATCGTCCATGTCTTTTACAATGACTTTAAGCACGTAATCTGCGGCTTGACCGGTGATCAAGTGGCACTCCAACACCTCACTAAACCCCATGACACTTTCCTCAAACTTAGCGAAACGTTCTGGGGTGTGTTTATCCATAATGATTTGAATAAAAGACAGCAGATTTAAACCAAGCTTGCGCGCATTTACTAGCGCCACGTAGCCGTCTATCAAACCGCTTTCTTCTAGTTGCCGTACCCGACGTAAACAAGGCGATGGGGACAAGTTAATTGCATCGGCTAGCTCTTGGTTTGAGATCCTTCCCTTGTGCTGAATTATTTCAAGAATATGACGATCGTACTTATCAAGTTCCACGCGACCTTTCCTTTCAGACGTAAATAATTAATAGATTGCAATATTGAGCAATATTATTGCGCAGTAAAGCGAAATAAACCAGTTTTAGCAATTATCTGCCCGAGGGTCTGAGTTACGCTTATACACCTTGTTTGTCTTAAACGCCGGAGCGCAAAAAATGATCAGCCAACCACACACCAAATATCAACGCTTTGAAGGGGTTAGCTTACCTGATCGCCAATGGCCGAATAAACACATTACTCATGCTCCTATCTGGATGAGCACTGACTTGCGCGACGGCAACCAAGCGTTGATCGACCCCATGTCGATTGAAACAAAGCTACGCTTTTTCAAAGAGTTGGTGGCTATTGGCTTTAAACAGATTGAAGTGGGCTTTCCCTCAGCGTCAGACATTGATTTTAATTTTGTGCGTTTACTGATCGAAAAAAATCATATTCCAGATGACGTAACGATTGAAGTATTGGTACAAGCACGCTTTGATTTAATCGAGCGCACAGTAGATAGCTTACGCGGTGCGAAGCAAGCCATATTGCATATGTACAATCCTGTCGCCCCGGCCTTTCGCGATATTGTTTATAAAACCGATAAAGCGGGAGTAAAGCACATTGCCACCCAAGGCACAGCGTGGGTGAAGGAATTGACTGCCCAAGCACCAGAGGTAAATTGGACATACCAATACTCGCCCGAAGTGTTTTCTAGCACCGAAATTGAGTTTGCCAAAGACGTGTGTGATGCAGTAGTAGAGGTGTGGCAGCCAAGCGCCGACAACAAAATTATCATTAATTTGCCTGCCACCGTTGAGATGAACACCCCGAATACCTACGCTGACCAAATAGAATGGATGCATCGAAATCTTAACCGCCGAGAGCATATTGTGTTAAGTGTGCACCCACATAATGACCGTGGCACAGCCGTGGCTGCAGCAGAATTAGCGGTAATGGCAGGTGCCGACCGAGTGGAAGGCTGTTTGTTTGGCAACGGTGAGCGCACGGGCAACGTGGATTTAGTCACCCTTGCAATCAACCTATACACCCAAGGTGTAAATCCGGAGTTGGATTTCTCGAATATCGATAGAGTGCGAAATTTAGTAGAAGAATGTAACCAGTTGCCTGTGCATCCTCGCCACCCTTATGCTGGGGAATTAGTCTTTACCGCCTTTTCAGGCTCACACCAAGACGCGATTAAAAAAGGCTTGGCGGTACAAAAAGCAGATACCCTATGGCAAGTGCCTTATTTGCCGATTGATCCAGCTGATTTAGGCCGTAGCTATGACGCAGTTGTCAGGGTAAACAGTCAATCTGGTAAAGGGGGCGTGAGCTTCTTACTTGAGCGCGAAGGCGGTTTGCAGTTACCGCGAAAACTTCAAATTGAATTCAGTAAAATCGTTCAGCAACACAATGATACCAGCGGCAAAGAAATGAGCGCTTCAGGTATTGTATCGTTATTTGAGTCGACTTATTTGATTCAACCCGATTGGATTGAATTTAAGCAGTGCCAAATAAAATCGGTAGAAGACAACCAGCAACAAATTGATATTCAACTGAGCATTAACAACACTGAGCTCAATATTAGCGGTGTGGGTAATGGCCCAATTGACGCTGCATCCCATGCTCTGAGTCAATTTATTCAAACCCCACTCGAGATTGTTGACTATCACGAACACGCTATCGGTGAGGGCTCTGGAGTGACTGCTGCCTGTTATTTAGAATTAAGAATGGGTGATACCACAACCCGCTTCGGCGTCGCAAAAGACAGTAATATTTTGACAGCGGCGGTTAAAGCGATGCTAAGTGGTATTAACAGAAGTGAGCAACAAGAAAGCATACAAATCGCTGTTGCTAAGGCTTACACATTTAACCAGAAGCAAGCCGCTTGCCCTGCTTAGTTCGTCGTCAATTTAGTAACGAGCAACGGTAATAGAGCAACACTATATGCAGCTTCTACATTGCCATAGAGCGCCATAATGCAGCCCAGTATTTAACCTTAGATACTGGGCTTTTTTTCTTCCGATACTCCGTAACTTCATTTTTTGCCAACACTCAACAGTGACTATTTTCGATTTCAGCCCCGATTACGGTCTTTTGATGAGATTTTGCCCAAAGTATGCGCATTGGCTCGACTCATGCTAAATGCTGTTGAATGAGCTAGTATTTTTCAGCACTCCTTGTTTGAAAAATCTCATTTAAACTCGATAAAATAGCTAACATAATAAGGTGTAGTAATGAGCGAAGACGCGACGAACTTTGATCGTAGAAGCATGCTAAAAACCTTAACTGCGGGGGCAGTTTGCACCCTTGCTGCACCAGGAATGGCCCACAGCGCGCCGCAAATTAGCGCGGCTGAATTTCCCGCTTTCCCTAAAGGGCTTTCACCTGAATCCCTCGCTGGGGATGAATCTTTTTGGGCCAAGGTTGCACTGTTTTACGACACAGCTCAGGGCATTGTTAATTTAGAGCATGGTTATTGGGGCAAAATGTCTCGCCCAGTACAAGAAGCCTATGTAGACAATACCCGTATGGTCAACACTGATCTGTCTTACTATGCACGTAAACACTATAAAGACGACGAAAGGGTAAGTACCCTTAAAGTGGCTAAAGCCCTTGGGGCACGCGAAGACGAAGTCGTGCTGACCCGCAATGCCACTGAATCCATTCACAACCTTATTCGACAGTACAATCGGCTGGAGCCAGATGATGCCATTCTATATACGGATATCGATTACCCCAGCTTCAAAGACACCATGCGCTGGCTTACGGCGTCTGGAAACCTCGAGGCGGTTGAGGTAAAGCTGCCTGCGCAAGCCAATCAGCAACAAATACTAGATAAATACATAGAGGCATTTGATAAACATCCTAATTTAAAATTGATGCTGCTCACTCATGTGAGTAATCAACATGGCTTGATTTTACCCGTCGCTAAGATTTCGGCTATCGCGAAGTTACGGGGTATAGATGTGATATGTGACTGTGCGCAATCATGGGGATTACTCGACTTCAATATCACAGAATTGAACGTCGATTGGGCAGGGTTTAATTTACATAAATGGATTGGCAGCCCAGTGGGTGTAGGTGCGCTGTATATGAAAAAAGGCTCATTGAAAAAAGTATCACCCTACCCTGGTGAATCTGACCCAAAAAACACCAGTGTAAGCGCGCGCGTACACACTGCTACAGTTAACTTCGCTTCAATTTTAACCCTGCCTGCGGCTATCGATTTTCATAATATGCTTGGCGGAGCGAACAAAGAAGCGCGTCTGCGTTACTTACATGCTTTATGGGCAAGCGAAGCCCGTAAAATGCCGCATATTGAAGTATTAGGCGGCTCTGACGGTGAGTCTTGTTCGGGCATGGGTGCATTTCGCCTAGTAGGTAGAACAACGCTGGAAGATGCCAAAAACCTACAGCAAAGGTTAGAAAACGAGTTTGGCGTTTTTACGGTCGTTCGCGTAGGGCTATCCAGCGGTTGCTGTATACGGGTTACGCCACAGGTATTTACCTCAGCAAATGATATTAGCCAACTGCTTATCGCTTTGAAAAACCTCGGATAAACGTTGAATAACGCAAAAAATGTAGAATTAATCCAAAAAATAACAAGCAAAAGGAACATCATGAACAAGCTTTTTCTTACCTGCGCTTTATCCATCAGCCTTGCGATGTCTGCAAATTCCTTGGCCAGCGATTCCCCCGAAGCACGCATTAAAGCAGCTGGTTTTGAATTACCTGCTCCGGTAAAACCCATCGCTAATTATGTTACATGGCGGCGTTCAGGGAATACCTTGTACCTGTCAGGACACGGTGCCTGCGAAGGTAAAAGTGTTTTAGGTAAACTAGGCGATACGCTCACCGTTGAGCAAGGATATGACGCTGCTCAGCGCGTGGGATTGTGTGCGCTGGCCACTATAAAACTGGCGGTAGGCGATTTAGCTAAGGTGAAACAGGTGCTACAAATTAACGGTATGGTAGCAGCGGTACCTGCATTTACAGACCACTCGAAGGTCATCAATGGCTTTTCTGACTTGTTTGTAACTGCGTTTGGTGACGATGGCAAAGCCGCAAGGGCTGCGGTAGGCATGAGCGGCCTGCCTGGCAATATGTCAGTTGAAGTCAGTGCAGTAATTGAGTTGAAAGACTAATTCTTTTCGTCGTGGCAATACATTTCGCCAACTGTATCGCCAAGACACAGTATTATACCTGATACCTGTAAACTCCATACACTCGACTAGGGACTCTCAAGCGGCTAGGGCTAAACGGGAACGAATACAGATGGAACCTAAATACGAAGAATATACCTATAAAGAATTACTGGATGTGCGCAAAAACATCAACCGAGAGGCCTACCCCGCTCGGTTTCAGAAAGTTACAGCTCTGCTCAAAAAATACCAAAACGCACATGCACCAGCTTCTAGCGATAGGGTTACTGTTGAACAAATAGAAAGCACTCAATCGCAAGGCATCTACACAACACCGCCAGAGCGTAACCTTGACGACAATGGTGCCTACATCGCCAATGAAATCCCTTTGAAAGAGCGAGTTGTCAGCCTACTCATTGCACTGGGATTGCTATTATATGGTTTTCACGGTTTGTACACAGGCGAGATTTATATCCCTAGTAGAAGCAAAGGTGGCATTCACCTTTACCAAGAATCTGTTTGGATAATGTTCGTTGCGTTAATGTGCGGTGCGGGGGTATTTCTATCTATCGTACTCGATCATTATGATAAAAGAGACAACGAGCATGTCTATTTCAAACGCGGCCAAATACTTAAAAATATAGGTATTACTTTATTTTGCGTGGCAGTAATATGGGAAATTGTAGTTGTGCGCTAAATGACTTTATTCTACGAGCGACCAGTATTTTGAGAGCCTACGATATTCTAAGAAGCGCTAGTATTTGAAATAACAGCCAGCATGAAGGCAACTAATTTGCTGCCGTTAATTCTGCGTAGTTATTCCTGCATACCTGAGCTCAAACTAACTAGGCTGTAAACAAAAAGAACAACATAAACTTAAAAAAAGAGCTAAAAATGACACACAATCTAGCAGCGAACAAACAAAACGCCATTGATTTTTACCGCACGGCCTATTTAGGGGACCCGGCCAAGGCCGTTGCACTTTACGTAGGCGACAAGTACATACAACACAATCCAGCAGTGAAAGACGGTAAACAAGGTTTTATCGATTATTTCACTGAAATGGCTGAGGATTACCCTGTAAAAAGTATCAAATTTGTGCGCGCTATTTCACAAGGGGATTTGGTCGCCCTGCACACTCACCAAACCTGGCCCGACAATATGCAATACATCACCATGGATTTTTTCCGTTTTGACGATGCAGGAAAAATCGTTGAGCATTGGGATTCAATACAAGAAATTCCCGCTGAATCTAAAAACAACAATACCATGTACTAGGGCGCATGAGCAGCCGTTCACTTCAGGCTTGGCAACCGAGGTATATAAATAAGATTCAACCTCTTTCAACAAGGAGTAGGATTAGATATCGGAATATCAAGCGTCATGTCAATGCAAACACGATTGATACAGTGGATTTAGCACTACGCCAAGGGGACAAAATTCAACTAACCCATCACCAGTCAATGCGTAGCAAGAGGTAGGCTGGCAGTCAAGTCACCCATCTCTTGCCAACATCAGTTCAACAGGGTTGCTAAGCGTAACGGGTAAAGCGGGCGAAACGACAACTATTACCTCCACCAGCCCAAATAAAAATGAGGTCTTTGATACGGCTAAGGTGACAATCTCTGATTGGTACGACAAACCGATCAAATCCCTCAAGTTAATCACAACAAAAATGAATGTAGTGGTTGGCAATAGTATAAAGCTGACCGCCAAGCTGAGCCCTGTCCCCCCAGACAACGGCCAAATCACTTGGGTCAGTTCAGCTCCGCAAATAGCCACCGTTGATACTGAGGGCAACTTACACGCTTTAACGGCCGGTAGTGTCACCGTTACCGCAAAAGCCGAAGCGAACCCAAGCATTCAAGGCAGCATAGATTTTCACGTGCAAGCGGATGTAAAACCCTTTATCAAAATTGATAATTTGGCTCAGTTTATTAATCAGCCCGTGCATGCCGGTGATACCTTCGAGGTACATGTTAGCTACCATGCGGGCCCTGGGCACACAGTGATCGCCGCTGATGAAGGCGGGCTACGTGTTTGGTTAAGACACTTCAAATACCGTTGGTTTCCCATCGAAGATAGAATTGAAACCGACAAAAGTGTGCTTTATACCGAGTCAGGTAATTCAACAGCCACTCTATCAACGCAAGGGCTTGTCCCCTCTGATAAGCGGCCTGAAGGTCAGTTTTATTCACTGGAAGTGAGTTTCACCAACAGCAACGGCAAAACATTTGAAGACGGTATCGAAGAATTTATTCTAGTCGAGTGATACAGTTTAAGCCCGAAGCAGGGCTGTAATAGAAAGCCCTGCTAGAGCAGTTACTAAGCACTGTGTTATCCAAATGGTGACCCAGTATTTCCCCGCTTTGGCTTATTGATAAGTACATTCGAGCTAAATCAGATTTGCTTCTTCTTGTCGAAGCGTTAAAACGTCATAACCCGTTTGCGTCACCAAGATCGTGTGCTCCCACTGAGCAGAAAGTTTTTTATCAGCCGTAATCACTGTCCAACCATCTTTCTTAGTCTTTGTTTTTGCCTTACCCTGATTAATCATCGGCTCTATGGTAAATGTCATCCCTGCTTGCAAAGCTAGCCCTGTTCCGGCCTCTCCGAAATGAAGAACTTGTGGGTCTTCATGCATTTCTCGACCTATGCCATGCCCACAAAACTCTTTGACAACAGAATAACCGTTGCTTTGTGCTACGGTTTGTATTGCAGCACCAATATCTCCTAATGTTGCACCCGGCTTCACTTTTTTAATACCCGCCCACATGGCTTCGTAAGTGGTTTTTACAAGACGCTTAGCGAGTGGACTCGCTTCGCTCATAACATACATTTTGCTGGAGTCTGCGATAAAACCATTTTTCTCGAGAGTGATGTCTAAATTGATGATGTCTCGTGACTTTAGCTTGTAGCTATCACGTGGAACCCCATGACAAATGACTTCGTTTACGGATGAATTTAATGCAAATTGATAACCGTATTGACCAACACTTGCAGGCCTAGCATTTAATGTATTACGAATGAAATTATCGACGTGATTATTGATTTCTAATGTAGAGATCCCTTCTTGTACAAAGCTATCTAACATATGGAATACTTCAGCCAATAGTTTTCCTGACTCGCGCATCAACTCAATTTCTTTTGTCGTTTTAATGTTGACTTGCATACTATTTCACAACTTTTAAAACAGTGTCAGCGTTGGCATTTTCCAGTTCTTTAACAATAAGTTCTGAGAACGTTAAAGTAGGATTTAACTCTGCTAATCGCCCCATTTTTATCCAAAATTCAGCTTGTGCATTGATAGAACGAGACATGACATGACAGCTTTTTCGCACTTCGTCGTGAACTTCGTCAGATATTTTTATAATTCCCATAACATACGTTTTACTTATAAAACATATATGAATCGTATTCCATTTGACTTTATTTTGCAAAATAATATAGACCATTTGTTAACTGCAAGGGGAATGATTTGAACTAAGTTCGTCAGCAGAACCTACCCTGTAGAAATGACAAGTGTTAGCTACAGAATGAATTTGAGGACACTATAGCAAATAGGTTTCACCGAGATTATTGGGGGGATTGTCGGCGTAACTTTTGCCAAACCTGAATGCCCTTGCGCATGACTATTAAGTGGCGCCAGGCATTCAGTTATCTTTTTATTTTTACTATGCCTTTCACCAGAGCTTTAACGCACTAGGCGATCAGTCTGCGGCTATGAAGTGCTATCACAGCCTGATATAAATACGCATTGATTTAACGCTTTTATTTGACTACGAGTACTGGGCAGTTCGCTTTTTTGACAATCGCTTCGGCAACATTATCATGCAAAAAATGAGACATGCCGGTTCTTCCGTGGCTGGCGATAACCACCATACCAATATCACCGCTATTGGTTTCAGCCAAGACTTCATCGACCGCATCTCCATGCCGGATAATCGTCTCAACCTTTAAACTCGTATCTAACTGACTTAATAAATCATGCATTTTAGTTGCGGCAGCATCTTCCATATTCTTAGCTAATTCAGAAGGAGTGATCGTAAGGATCATGTCTGTCTCTTATACACATCTCCGAGCCCACGAGACAAGAGGCAATCTC
>OJFV01000165.1_pt1 | contig 28541 bp, 20 predicted proteins | sample 1594391 | NCBI WGS metagenome assembly OJFV01 (sample SAMN05416856, study PRJEB24817) | seawater metagenome | isolation source: Sea water | place: Canada:Atlantic | collected 2013-11
CACTATCCTCTTCGTCGGCAGCGTCAGATGTGTATAAGAGACAGTCCCACAGTAATACACCCTTTTTTAGCGTTAAATAGCCGTAATGACGGCCGTTTTAGCGCTGATTTTTTCTATTGCAAAATTTCTCGGCTTAACTCCCTGATGGTATTAGAAATCTTTAGTACCACTGGATTTTTGTACGAATTGGTAGCGCTCAATTTTCAGCCTCTTCGCTCAATTACCAGCCTTAAAACGTTTAAATAAAAATCAATGTAAATAGTTATTAACACCATTTAACAAAACATTTACGACATATTTGTTTGAAATAACAGCTAAGGCCCCATACAATCCACCACAATCTGCACTTATAGCAGATAGATTCCTTATCTTTCCTATAATTACCTTCTCAGGGACACATATGCATAAAATTACTCAAGCCGTAAAGCTAGCGCTTTTAGGCGGCTCATTAGCTATGACAAACAGTGCTTTGGCTCAACAAAGCGCCGATGCAGCGGACACAGTAGAAAAAATCCAAATCACAGGCTCTCGTATACTTCGTGAAGGCGCTATCGCACCTTCACCTGTGACAGTACTTAGCGGTGAGAGTTTGCTAAATACTGGTGCCATGAATATCGGTGAAGCACTAAATGAGCTTCCTGCACTAGCGAGCACTTACTCTCTTTCAAACTCTGGACAGTTCATTGGCACCGCCGGTTTAAGCCTTCTTGATTTGCGTGGGATGGGCACTGAGCGCACCCTAGTATTAGTCAACGGCAAGCGCCACGTAGCGAGCAGTGCAGGTACCGCTTCGGTTGATACCAACACTATTCCTACCAGCTGGATTGAGCGCGTTGAAATTATCACAGGCGGTGCTTCAGCGGTTTACGGCGCAGATGCGGTAACGGGTGTGGTTAACTTTATTCTTAAAGACAAGATTGAAGGGTTACAAGTTAGTGCAACTAAAGGCTATGCGGACAACCACGACTACAGCAACGATAAGTATTCATTCTCTTACGGCACTAACTTCAATGATGATCGCGGTAATATCGCCTTCTCAGTTGAGCACAGCAGCCAGGAAAGCTTGAACGCCCTAGACAACCCTTGGACATCGACTTCGTTCCGCAATCTAGCTAACAATGCGCAAAATGATGACAATAGAGATTCTTTAGATGTCCCTGACGATATCTACACACCTAATGCGGGCATCTATGCTTTAAGCAACGCAGGTACCTTTGCTATTGGCGATGACTACTATTCATTTAACCCTAACGGTTCAGTACGCGACGTATACCTAGGTGATAACGTAGACGGCATAGCGTGTGAAAACTGTGATTTTATTAATTTGAATCAGTTCAGCGAGCTTCAGCCAGAGTTCGACCGCACCAACTACAACCTTAAGTTAAGTTACGACTTAACGGATAATATCCGTGGTTATGTTGAAGGTAAGTACGCTCGTACTCGCTCAACGAATATTGGTCAGCCCGCGTTTTTCTTCTTTGAAAGCGAAGCAGATGCAATCACCATACAAAACGATAACCCGTATGCAGGGGAAGACTTGCGTGCCTTAATGGGTGCAAATAATCTCACTAAAATTACTATCGACCGTATGTTGACTGATGTTGGCCGCCGTACAGAAGATGACGAGCGTGAAACCACCGCGTTTGTTGCTGGTCTTGAAGGTTACATCAACGATGATTGGGGGTTTGAAACCTATATCACGCGTGGCGAAACCAAGCTTGAGCGTGCCAACAAGAACAACCTTGTATTGGCTAACTTCTACAATGCAGTAGATGCGGTTGAAGCTGACGACGGCTCAATTGTTTGTCGTGATACGGCAGCTCAAGCAGCAGGCTGTGCACCATTAAACCTACTAGGTGACGGCGCGCCAAGCGAAGCTGCACGTAACTACGTTAACACCACCTCTGTTGGCAACAGCACCATCACGCAAACGGTTGTCGGCGGCTCAGTAAACAACTCTGGTATTTATGAATTACCAGCAGGTTATGTGGGTTTTGCCGCGGGTATTGAATACCGCAAAGAAGAAAGTGAAATTGACGAGCCAGACAACGCTGAAGGAACTTTCTTCAACGTATTAGGCGAAGACAAGGGTGACTTCGATGTTAAGGAAGCCTACGTAGAGTTTTCAGTGCCTTTGCTCACCGACTTACCAGGTGTTCAAGATCTAAACTTTGAAACCGCACTGCGTATTGCTGACTACAGCACTATCGGCAATGCTAAAAGCTGGAAGTTAGGCCTAGACTGGCAAGTGTATGACGACCTACGTATTCGAGCTACCCACTCGTCAGCCCTACGTGCACCTAACATCAGTGAATTGTTCGGTGAAGCGAGTCAAACATTTTTCAGCATCGACGATCCTTGTAAAACGTCTGAGTTAGGTCAATTGGCTGACGCATCAACGCGCACATCAAACTGTGCTGCTCTCGGTGTACCTGCTGACTTTGATTCAGATTACGACCAGGCCACTATCGAAGGCGAGCAAGGCGGTAACATTAACCTTCGCGCTGAAGAATCGAAAAGTACTACAGTGGGCGTGGTTTATCAGCCGTCTTACCTTGAAGGCTTTGTTGCTACTGTTGATTACTGGAAAATTGAATTAACTGACGCCATTTCTTCAGTTGGATCGCAAACCATACTTGATCGTTGTGTTGATAACACGAGCGGCGTTAGCAATGATTACTGCTCGCTGATTACCCGCGATGCAAGCGGTGAAATTTCACAAATTAGAAGCTTTTCCCTTAACCTTTCAGGTCAAGATGCATCTGGTGTGGATTTCGAACTTGGCTATGATTTTGATGCACTTGGCGGTTCATTCAAAACTAACCTAATTGGTACTTACCTAATTGAGCGTAAAGAGTATCCGTTCCAAGAAGATACATCTGACTATGTAGAATATGCTGGTACTGCAGGTGAATCAGAGTGGCAAGGTATGTTAAGCGTGAGCTACATGGTTGATGCGTGGCAAGCGGGCATCAAAACCCGTTATCTAGAGCGTGTCAGCATCTATGACAACCAAGAGCTGGCCGTTAACCCTAACCGTAGCTCTTTGATGGAATATGGCTCGTACGCGATTTCAGACGTCACTGTAGGCTACGCATTTGAAAATGGTTTATCACTGACTGTTGGCGTAGACAATGTATTCAACCGTGACCTTCCATTTGGAACGACTGGCACAGGCGAGAAGACTGGTGCATATGAGAACATCGGTCGCTTTGGTTACATAACACTGTCATACGCGATGTAACATCTATATTGGCTACTTTCGTTGCAGTTGCTTTTGTCAAGGGCAGTGTTAGTAGTCTAAAACCATTACTCGGTACTCGGTACTCGGTACTCGGAATAAACAGTATTGAGTAACGCGAAAGTCACCTAACAAAAAGGCCTCAATTGAGGCCTTTTTTATGAATTTTAATTCAAATAGTTATGAACCAAATATCACCACTAGCAAAGCAAACACAAATCCCCCCGCAGCTATTTTCATTCCGTTTTTAAACAACTTTGCTTTTGGCATAAACATCAAAAACGCAGAGACGACAAAAAACAGCAGCACCACACCAAAAGTAATATTTAAGATGAACAAAGGGCTGTTAGTGGTGGCTTTATGCAAACTGACTAATTTGGCTAATACCTTGGGGTAATCCTTTTTAGTGACAACCGCCTCACCCGTGTTTTTTTGATAAGCGCCATAGTTAAAACGAATTTCTTGTTCATCTTCAGCCTGAATTTTAAAACCTTTCAGATGAAGGGCCTCTTCTAGCGCTTTTGTGCTCAGTTGGGTGTCGAGTTCATGCACTGTGGTGTATTCGTATTTCATAAAATCCGTACTACGAAATATTAGCAATATTCCACTGACTGCATACACCGTCATGATACCCGCAAGGAAAAACCCCATCCATCTATGATACTGCCTAAAGGTATTGTGAAACTTTGCTGATGGCATACTGCCCTCCAATGTGTGTAAACGTCGTATACAGCCCTAGTGAAAAAACGTCGTATTTAAGCACACAGATAGACAAATGTCCGCTGACTTTACTCAAGTTTGCGCTTTAGACTGGATACGCATCAATTTCAGCTGAAAATATGCGCCTGTTGAATGTTAATCTTCCCTTTTAGGTAGAAAATTGTAAGCTGATTAGATAGTTAGTCATATCTCCAGATAACGGTGGGAAATGTCATGAGGCGATTAGCATTATTTTTATTTATCCTATTGAGCTTTAATTTGGTGGCCTGTGGTCAAACGCCTGAATCTCATCAAAGGTCTATTTCAGCAGACGTCTTGTATACCAATGGCATAATTTGGACCGGCGAAACGGATCCTCAAGGGCAATATCAACAAGCATCGATACTGGCAACAAAAGACGGCAAAATCGTGTATGTCGGTGAGGGTAAAGATGTGCATTTCGAGGCCAATACTGAGATAGACTTACAGCAGAAGTTTATGCTTGCGGGCTTTGTCGATAATCACGTGCACTTTTTTGAAGGCGGGGCCGCGCTTGCCAGTGTGGATCTGCGAGACGCTGACAGTCCAAACGAGTTTAGCCAACGTATAGCTCAATTTGCCGACAAAACGCCTGAAGGGCGCTGGATTTTAAACGGCAACTGGGATCACGAAAATTGGGGCGGTGCACTTCCGCGAAAAGAGTGGATAGACACACTCACACCACATAATCCGGTATTCGTTATTCGCCTAGACGGCCACATGGCGTTGGCTAACTCAGCCGCCCTAGCGTTAGCAAATATAGACAAAAACACCTCAGCTCCTTTGGGCGGCGAAATTGTCAAAGACCGAAACGGTGAACTAACGGGTGTCATCAAAGGTAATGCCCTAAATCTTATTCTAAACGCGATCCCTCAGCCTGATGACACACAGGTATTAGACATGTTTACTTTGGCTCAAGATCACGCTCTTAGCCTAGGTTTAACCAAAGTGCATGCCGTTACAGCCAACCCTACCGAAACCAACATGCTTGACCATTTCCGTATGGCTAAAGCCAGCGGAAAAATGAAATTACGCGCCTATGTTTACACGCCTATTGAACACTGGCAACAGCTTAAAAGTGAAGTGGAAACCCGTGGAACGGGCGACGAACTTCTGGCTTGGGGCGGAGTAAAAGGCTTTGTAGACGGTTCTTTAGGCGCGCAAACTGCGTGGTTCAATCAGCCTTATGTGGGCACCACTGATTTTCATGGGCACCCCTTGACTGAGCCGAAGCTACTTTCAGAGCTTATTACCGGTGCAGATAGCGCTAATTTGCGCGTCGCCATTCATGGCATCGGGGATAAAGCCATACATGAAGTGTTAAGCATATTTCAGCGATTAGATTCAGCAAACTCTGGTCAAAAGCGCTTTCGAATCGAGCATTTTCAACACCCGAATCAACAATCAATCACTCAGCTTAGTCAGCATAAAGTGATTGCCTCAATGCAGCCCTATCATGCGATTGATGACGGGCGTTGGGCCGAAGAAAAAATAGGCGCGAAGCGAATTAAAACCACGTATGCCTTCAAATCGATATTGGATGCAGGCGGTATACTGACTTTCGGCTCTGACTGGCCTGTCGCACCACTATCACCACTTGAAGGCGTGTATGCAGCCGTTACTCGGCGTACCACGGATGATAAAAACCCAGAAGGCTGGATCCCCACAGAGAAAATCAGCGTAGAGCAAGCATTACATGCTTACACAGCGGCGAATGCTTATGCAGGCTTTGAGGAGGATACAGCAGGCACGCTTGCAGTGAATAAACGCGCAGATATGGTGGTATTGTCAGCTGACCCACGTCACGTTCAGCCCCAAGACATCCCTGATATAAAGGTGCTGCAAACCATCATCGACGGCGAAGTAGTTTACCAGCAGAGCAACTAACCGTTTATCACAATGCTGCTGACTGATGTCACTGCTCTACTCATCATGGGTAGAGCAAATAGGGCTGGCGCTGAGCGATGAACTTGACTAATCCTGCTTGCCAGCTTTGTTTGATTTCAGCAGAGCTTTGACCTGCTTCTATGGCGTTACGCAGTGAATCCGTGCCGGCTAACTTATCCATAAAATCCGCTCGGTCAAATAAGCGCATATCACGGTTAGAAAATTGCTGCTGCGCCTCTACCAGCCAGTCTAAATTAAGGCCTCGCTCAGGGCTTTCGCGCAAATCAGTGCCTTGAAGTGCCTTCCCTTCTAGCTTGGGGTGCAGCGCACTGCCGGGGCGTGACTCTGGACTGAATGCAAATTCGCCTAATGCAATATCATCAAACCCTAACACCTGAAATGGAAAGTCGGTACCGCGGCCGACACTAATAGGCGTAGCCTCAAAAAAACACAGACTTGGGTATAAACCAATCGCTTGGTCATTAGGTAAATTAGGGCTAGGGGCAACAGGTAGCGAGTAGTGCATAGTACGGGAGTAATTAGCCACTGGAATGGTGACCAAGTCAAGCGATTGCGCTTGGTTTATCCAGCCTTCGCCTTTAATCATACGAGCGAGTTCAGCCACCGTCATACCGTGCAAAACAGGAATGGGATGCATGCCTACAAATGAACGATATGCAGGTTCGAGTATTGGCCCATCAACGAAACGCCCGTTAGGGTTGGGGCGATCCAGTACCATAAACTGAATACCTGCCTCTGCTGCGGCTTCCATCATGTAGTGCATCGAACTGATGTAAGTATAAAAACGCACCCCGACGTCTTGAATATCAAATATCACCACATCAAGTTGTTGCAACATTTCCACTGGCGGCTTTTTAAATTTGCCGTAAATAGAAGTGATAGGAATACCAGTTTTTGCATCTATTTCGCTGTTGACGTGCGCTCCTGCATCATGGTCACCACGAAAACCGTGTTCAGGCGCAAAGATACGCGCGACGCTGACTGACTTATCTAACAGATAATCCGCTAAGTGCCTGTTGCCCACCATCGAGGTTTGATTTACCACTAAGCCTACACGTTTACCTTTTAATTGGGGCAGGTATGCTTCTGAGCGCTGGGCAGCAACTTTGATGGCCTGAGTATTACCCTTCTCTACCTGAGAAAAAGTAGCACATGCACTTAGTAATAAAGTAAATAGCGTTAAGTAGATGAGCTTCATGACTCACCTTGTGACATGGCATGGCGCAGAAAGCCCTGTTTCTGAGCGAGCTTTTCTCGGGCCTGCTGCACATCAACGCCTGTGAGTATCATTAAAATCGCCACTTTGACTTCTTTATTCGCATGACCAAGGGCTTCATATGCGGTTTGCTCTTCGCAGTCTGTGGCTTGCATCACAATACGCACCGCACGTGCATACAACTTTTGATTACTGGCGTTAAGGTCCACCATTAGGTTTTGATAGGTTTTACCGATACGGATCATGCTGGCCGTGCTAAGCATATTAAGTATGAGTTTCTGGGCGGTGCCTGATTTCAAGCGTGTGGAGCCGGTGAGTACTTCAGGGCCCACTTGGGCACAAATATCAATATCAGCTATCTGTCCGATGACGGAGTTAGGGCTGCAATTTACCGCAATGGTTTTTGCTTTACACTGCTTGGCGTACTCTAAACCTGCCGCCACATAAGGCGTTCGGCCACTGGCAGCAATACCCACTAATACATCGTTAGCATTAAAATTAATTGCTTTTAAATCATTCACAGCCATTTCACGGTTATCTTCTGCCCCTTCAACGGCGTGTATAACCGCTTTTTCGCCACCCGCGATCAAGCCAATAACCATACCCTCTGGCACGCTAAAGGTTGGCATACACTCTACCGCATCGAGTATACCTAAGCGCCCGCTCGTACCAGCCCCCATATAAACCAAACGGCCACCTTGGTTAAAGCTTGATACGATAGCTTCAACTCCAAGGGTAATATCAGCCATTGCTGTGCTCACCGCAGCAGCAACTTTATGATCTTCTTGATTAATCTTTTCCAAAATCGCTAGAGTGGGCAAGGTGTCTATGTCGAGCGTATCTAAATTACGCCCTTCAGAAGCGATGCTATTTAATTCACTGAGCAAATTTATTTGAGTCATAAATTGATTACGTTCGGTTAGTTAATGGATGCAGGCGAGCACAATTGCTTTGCCAACAAACAAGCGCCATCAAGAGAGTTTCCCTTACTTGGCACGATTAAATTGCGATAAGTCGCACTTAGCAGTCCTTGGCTTGGTTCAGCCAGACCACCCATGAGCACCAAGGGCAAATCACTTGAACCGCAGGTACGTTTGATTAATTTTTCGATCATAGTGGCATGAGCAGTGAGTACTTCTAACGCCACCACACATTCTTCTTTGAGGGTGAAAATATGCGGGGCAAGCGCTGCGAAGTCGGCTGGTTTCGCCATCGCTAACCATTGCAAAATTGAATGGCGACTGTAACCAATTTGGCTGGCCACAAACAAACTTAACGTACTTTTTGCTACCCCATTTAAGTCCATTTCCAACAGCAACTTTTGAACCGCTAAGTAACCCAGTTTTGCACCGCCACCTTCATCACCGATACAAAAGCCCCAGCCGCCTATCATCTTTTCGTTGCGGTTATGATCCATGCGCATTCCAACCGAACCGGTTCCGAGAGCTACGACAGCCACTGGATGGCCAGCATTAGCGCCGTACAAGGAGCTCTTGGCGTCAGACACCACATTTAATTTAGCAAATTTGAAGACTAAATCGCGCTCTAATCTAGCCACCAATGATTTATCACCGGCTCCTGCGACACCGAACACAGCCGATACCTGCTCAGCGCAGCAACCCGCTTGCTCAAAAAGCTGACCGCAGGCATCTGTGATACTGGCTAACGCCAAGGAGTAATCATTACTAAGGGACGTTGCCCCAGCATTTACTTGCCACTGCATTGAGGTTTGTAAGTCAACAAGCCGGGCAACAGTTTTCGTACCCCCGCCGTCTAAGCCAAGAATGAATTGAATAGTATGGTTCATGCTTCCTGTCCCTGAAATTGCAATTCGCTGCTGCCTTTGCCTGATAAACACACTAGGCTTGCGACCAACGTCGCGATACAAAGTTGCCAAGTAAATCCTATGTGTACTATCCAATCTTGTGGTAAATACAGCGTCATAATATAAGGCTGAAATAAGAGCGTCGTCATAAAGCCGCAAATCAGCGCCGCTAACACGCTTTGAGGGCTACCGCGCTTGGTGAAGATGGCGGTGAAATAAACACCTAATAAGCCACTGTAAGAGAACACCATGACACCCAAAGCAAATTGTAAAAGTGGCGTGTCGGTATATTGCTGCCAGTAAAAGCACAAGCAGGCCATAGCGCCTAATGCTGCAGCCACCAACCCCATAGCCACGCGCCCAGCGCTGACAAAATGCATGTCACTATGGCGATTACCCTTCTTCTCTTGCCAAGGTGCGTAAATATCTTGAACCAACACTGACGCCATAGAATTCAACCCTGAATTAAGTGTCGATAGCGCTGCAGCAATGATGCCAACCGTTACCAACGCTTTCACACCAGCGGGAATATGGTTTAACACGTAATACATGAAGATAGTGACTGGCTCACCTTCAAAGGTCGGTAAAACCTCGCCTGCAGCGCCGCTGTGCATCAAATCTGGGCGCTGATAATAAACATATAAAAGCAAGCCAATAACAATGAAAAGCAGCATGATGGGAATCACCATGACAATGGAATACAACATGGCTTTACTGCCGTCTTTGGCATTTTTACACGTTAGCACGCGCTGGGTCATGTCTTGGTCGAGTCCAAATGCGGCGATATTTAACAACACAAAGCCAGTAAACACTGACCAGATGTTAAACACGCCCGAGGGGCTGAAATCCCAATCAAATTTGAACAACGCCAGCTTCGATGCTTGTCCAGCTCCGGGCTCGGCAAGCACCGCCATTACACTGGATAAATCACTGGGGATCGCCACCAGCAAACAATAGATAACCGCTACCGCTGCCCCTACATACACACAGCACTGAATTACATCACTGTATATCACTGTCTTGATGCCGCCATACACTGTGTACATCAGACCTGCAACGGTCAAAATACAGGTAGCAGCCACTACATGTGATGCTTCAATGTCCGCAAATAAAATCATCGAAACGGCAATCGCTGCCATGTATAAACGTGCGCCACTAGCGAATATACGACCACATAAATACATCAAACCTGCTTGTTTCTTCGCTTTAGGGCCAAAGCGAACTTCAAGCAATTCGTATACTGTGTACACATTAAATTTATAAAACTTAGGAATAAGAAAAGTGGCAACAAAGAACGCCGCCACAAACGCGCCTAAGTTAGTGGCTAAATAAGACAAATCACCGCGGTAACCCTGATCAGGGCCGCCTAAAAATGTGGCTGCAGATTGCGAGGTGGCGAGCACAGATATGGCCACCGCCCATACTGGCATAGTGTTACCACCACGAAAGTAATCTTGGCTGTTCGCTGAGCGGCGATTAAAAAACCAACCTGAACCCAGTAGCAACAAGCCATAAGCAATAAAAACCAACCAATCTAAACCAGAATACTGTGCGCTCATTAATGCTTACCGTATACGCTTAATATTGTAGAGACGATCCACATAGCTGTTTTTCTCTGACAATCGAAGGGGTAACAAAGGCGTGACGGACACACCGTTTAAGGTGCCTTTATAGAGCTTTTTATTCTCATCAAAATACGCCAAGCCTTTTACGTCGTGGATCACAAACGGCTGGCCCTTTTCATCACCTAAATAGAGCATCACATGGCCCGGAATATAAAGTAAGTCACCTACTTCTAAGCTTTCAATGGCCGCCAGTTTATCTGCCATGGGGGATTGCTTGGAGAACCGGCTATCAATACCGAAGTCGGTTCCACCCTGATCACCAGAGTTGCGTGGCATTAAAATGCCGAACGAGCGGTAAATTTCCCCCACAAACCCTGTACAGTCACGACCGTTATAGTCATGCCCCCAACCATAACGTTCACCTAAAAATTTGAAGGCTTGGCGAATAACGTTCGCTTTGGTGTATGTCATGTACCCTAAATGCACGTCTTGGCTTCGCCCGATAAGGGCTTTTTGTAGGCTCAACTTCCCTTGTGGTGTGCGAGTGGGCAACCAAACCACGTAATTGGCATAAGGGTTTTGGGCGTATAACGCGGTTGGCACGTCGTTTTCGCTAACTAAGGGCAGGCGTACACTCATGTCTAGTTGTTGCTCAGACACTGCCGGCATGTCAGGCACGTATTGAGTAAATACCTTGGCGCCGGTAATCACAACGAAATCACTTTCGTCTTTAAATTCAGCAACTTGCTGTTTACTACCAAGGGCAAAATTTTTGACTCGTGTCCAAGCCAAGTAGTTAAACCCTTGCACCAATGCCCACTGCTTATCTTTGCTGTAGGTTAGGATCGCAACTGCGTCCCCTGGAAACAGAGCGCTTTCTTGAAAACGGTCAAGGTCCGCATCCATCCCTGAGTTCAGCACTCTCTCATCGGTTGGGAAGGTACGTAGTGCTGCGCGCTTTACTATTAAGCCAAATTCTACTTTGTGGCCATTCGGTGCTGGAGCAAAAGCCATATTGTCTTGATAAAGCTTATAGTCTTGGGGGCTCAACTGGCGTCCATCAACAAAATAGCGCGCACTTTTAGGCACTTTACTGATGCTGTGAATTTTCGCTGTGAGTTGTTTGTCAGTAAGTGAATTTGGGATACTTAGGGGATCACTGACAAAACGATTATGCACAATTAACCCTTGGTTATGTGCATTAATCTGTTCTTGGGTCATGACTTGCTGTTCAGGATTTTTTAGATTCTGCAGCCAATGATCAGGGTGTAACTGAGCTTGTGTTACATTCATCACATCAGTTCCCCAGTTTTTTTGCAGATCTTTGGTAGGATGCTGTAGAGCACTGGCAGGCAATGCAGTCGCACTTAAAGCGCCCAGCATTAACAGCCCGATTGATAAAATACGTTTCATATTGTCCTCCGTTTACGCTGCGCTTAGCCATGCTAACGCTCGCCCTACCAGTAAGCCGCCGCCGGTGCCAACTATGTAACCCAACATGGCCATTAACACGCCCACAGGGATTAACGCTCGAGAATAAGCAGCAGCAAGGATAGGAGCAGATGCCACGCCGCCAATATTGGCCAATGACGCGATACCGCAGGTGAATAAATCAAGTTTGAACAGCTTAGCCACCAGCAGCATAAGCCCACCATGTACAGCCAAAATAAATAAGCCAAGCAAGATATAAATAGGCGCTTGGGTTAACTCGTTAAAATTAGCTCGCGAAGCAATCAAGCCGATAATGAGATACAGCATGAGCGATGATAACTCTTTGCCCCCCCACATTTTGCTGATGGGAGTGATGGCACAAATGACACCCAAAACGGTGACCAACATCACAGTCCATGCGGTTTTAGTGAAAAATTCTGTCACAGGCAAAGCGGCAGCAAGATGCTGACATAAGATGGACACCAACATTGCCCCAGATAGCAAGACCAACATAGAGGTGGTTTTATTGCCTGTGTATTCTTGTTGTTTACTGGCTAAATTGGCACTGACTTCTTCTAATGCTTTACCATCAGCTTTAGTCCAATGATTGAAGCGATTCGCCAGGGGAACTAACGCCAACAGAAACATAACCCACATGGCGTAATCAATTGAGTCAATCAGCAAGGTGTACCCCATACTGGAATCCGGCACATTCAGCGCCGCTTGCACCGCGGCCATATTGCCTGTGCCGCCCATCCAACTGCCGCTTAGCGCCGCTAGTGTTCTCCACGCATCTGGGGCTAAAAAGCTTTTGAATAGCACAAAACCAATGACAAATGCACAACCAATGCTTATCGCCGCAGCAAAAAATGCCAACAGCATCTTACCGCCCAAGCGCTTAATTTGACGTAAATCAGCATCCAGCAACATTAGGAAGATCATAGCCGGAAGAATATTTGCCTTAAGAGAAGAATACGCCTGATTGATCTCTGCTGTTTTGCTCCATAAGCCCAGCGTAGACATCATCATGACGGTGAAATACAGCAGTACGATGGCAGGTAGATAATGGAATAACTTCCAACGGGTTTTCTCTTCTACTAGGGCTAGCCCCCCCGCAATAAAGAGTAAAACACTGATGTATGCAAAGGCAGTCGTGATCATAAAAAAGGTGGTTAGTTTGCAGTAGTCAAACAGTACCCAGTTGCAGACTATTTGTAAATAACTATTATAAAATATAGAAAAATAAAGAATAATTTATTATTCTAAATCCACTGTACACTTTAGCAACATAAAAGGGGTTCCCATTGAGTAGCTTTATGGCGCAAGAAACCGCGCAAACACCATCTGTTATACGTCAGCAACTCATTCGTAACGCCGAGCAGTGTGAAACACTCGTCCGCCAAATAAAAGCGAGAAAACCCAGTTATGTGTTGATGATTGGCCGTGGTTCATCTGATCACGCAGGCGTTTTCGCTAAATACTTATTAGAAACAGAGCTAGCCATACCCGTTATGGCCTCTGCCCCTTCGGTATTCGGTATTTACCATAAATCTGTCGATCACCAAAACGCCTTAGTGATTGCCATTTCCCAGTCTGGCCGTAGCCCTGATATTGTGAATCAAGTGAAATCAGCTAAAGCCAGTGGCGCTATGTGTTTGGCGTTGGTAAATGACGAACAGTCTCCTCTAGCGCAAGCAGCTGATTTTGTACTGCCCATGGGCGCAGGGCTAGAGCAATCGGTTGCCGCAACCAAAAGCTACTTAGCCAGTTTAAGTGCATTACTGCAATTATGTGCCTACTGGAATAACAACACTGCGCTACTCGCTAGCCTAAATAATCTGCCGGATGCACTTGAGCAGGTACTCACTCATCCTGCACAGATAACGCCCGATTTACTGCACGATATTCAACATTGCGTCATGTTAGGACGAGGTTTTGGTTATGCCATCAGCCGTGAAATGGCGCTGAAGTTAAAAGAAGTTCTAGCGATACACTGTGAAGCTTTCAGTAGCGCGGAGTTTATGCACGGCCCGTCGGCCATGCTTGCTAATCAACTCCATGTCATTGATGTTCAAGTTGAAGATGAAACGGCTGACGTGCATAGTAGCCAGATACAAACCTTCGCCCAACAAGGAGGTCGCGTTGTATCTCTATCACACCCTAAGTTTGCGCTGCACCCTCGATGCCTGCCGTTATTGGTAGTATTGCGTTTCTATGTAGACATAGAGCGTATCGCTCAAGCTTATGGTAGAGATCCAGACCGACCTCAGGGCCTCAAAAAAGTAACAGAGACCCATTAAAATGCAATTTAGATGTGAGCGTTTACTGACTTCTAACGGTTGGTTGAATAACCAAACGGTTACCGTTGAACAAGACACGATCCAAAATATAAGAGCAACATCTACTAATGACGCACATATAGCGTTTTACCCTGGCTCAGTGGTACCTGGTTTTATTGATGTACAAGTTAACGGTGGTGGTGGAGTGCTGTTTAATCAGTCTCCCACCACAGCAGCTTTAGCCCAGATGAGCCAAGCTCATCGCAAATTTGGCACTACAGGGTTGATGCCGACACTGATCACCGATGAACTGCCTGTCATGCAACACGCTGCCCAGGTCATGGCCGAGGCCATTGACCAAAACGTGGCTGGGATCCTTGGGGTACATTTCGAAGGACCACACTTAAGCAAACCGAAAAAAGGCGTGCATGATGAAGCCTTCATTCGCCCCGTCACTGATGATGAGTTAGCCCTTTATTTACGTAAAGACTTGGGAAAGGTGATTGTCACGCTCGCACCGGAAAATGTTAGCCCAGACGTAATTAAGCAATTGTGCCAACATGGGGTGAAAGTGTGCCTAGGCCACTCTAACGCTGACGCAGAGACCGTACTAAAGGCAATTGAGGCTGGTGCAGATGGATTTACTCATTTATTTAACGCTATGTCAGCCATGCTGTCACGAGCACCAGGCATGGTGGGTGTGGCGCTAAATACCCCTGACACCTATGCAGGTTTAATTCTGGATCATTACCATATTGATCCAATTTGCAGCGAAATAGCGATTAAAATCAAGGGCAAAGAAAAAATGATGCTAGTCACAGATGCCATGGGATTAATCGGCACTGACGATGACAGTTTTATGTTTGGTAAACAGAAGGTCACTCGAGTAGGCAATAAGCTAACCACAGATAACGGTACGCTAGCGGGCTCACATTTAGATATGCTCAGCGCAATCAAAAATGCTGTGCATGATTTACATATTCCTCTTGAAGACGCCATCACAATGGCCAGTACTACACCTGCCCAATACCTAAATTTACAAGACACCCATGGCGTTATTGGCAAAGGCAAAAAAGCGGACTTTGTTGTACTAGATGATAATCTAAATATCACGGCCTTATGCCAATCAGGGCGATTCATTCCACAATCATAAAAATAAGGGACAACCCATGACACTCACTACTTCTGCGCGGCGCTCAAGCATTATGCCCATGTGCATAATTGCACTGCTGTTTTTCATATTCGGCTTTGTAACTTGGTTAAACGGCGCACTGATCCCTTTTTTACAAGTGGTGTGTCAGCTCTCTGAAACTCAAGCTCTGATGATTGCATCGTGCTTTTACTTCGCTTACGTAGTAATGGCGTTGCCCATGGCGATGATCTTGGAAAAGGTCGGTTATCAGTCATCCATGGTATTGGGGTTAAGCATTATTGCCCTTGGCTTGCTAGGTTTTATCCCTGCGGCGTTACTGCAAGAGTTTTGGATTTTCCTCGTAGCGCAGTTCGTTATCGGTAGCGGCTTAACCATATTACAAACCGCCGCTAACCCTTATGTGGTCAATGTTGGGCCAACTAAAAGTGCTGCTGCGCGTATCGCGATCATGGGCTTACTCAATAAAGGTGCAGGTATACTAGCGCCTCTTCTTTTCACCGCATGGGTGTTAGGCGGCTTTAGCGACATTAACCTTGCGACTGTCAATCAAATGCCTGCAGAGCAGCAGCAACTACAAATCGAAAGCATGGCTCATCAATTGATTTCCCCATATGTAGGCATGGCCATTGCCTTACTGGTATTGGCCGGCGGTTTGTCGCGTATTTCATTGCCTGATTTGGCTTTATTAGAGTCCTCTGACAATGATGAGTCAGACGCGCTTGAAGATAGCGCTCGTCATCAGACTAAGCGTTCCATTTGGCAATTTCCACAGCTTGTGCTTGGCGCTATTGCGCTGTTCTTTTATGTTGGGGTAGAGGTGATTGCCGGCGACACGATTGGCTTATATGGTGCAAGCATAGGTGTGGCTAATGCCACCACGCTCACGTCATATACAATGGGATTTATGGTGCTAGGTTACTTGCTAGGTTTGCTGTGTATTCCACGCTTTGTATCACAAGCCAATGCCCTGCGCCTCAGTGCCGTTAGCGGTTTAGTGATTACCATTTTATTGCTGTTCTCTTCGAATGAACAAACCATGCTATCGCAATTACTCTGGGGATGGTCCGGCATCGCTGTTATTCCAAACAGCGTCACATTGATCGCCTTGCTGGGCTTAGCCAATGCCATGGTGTGGCCCACACTGTGGCCTTTAGCACTGGCTGACTTAGGGCGTTTCACCCCAAAAGGCTCTGCGATTTTAATCATGGGAATTGCAGGGGGGGCGCTGATGCCAATTATCTACGGACAATTAGCTCAAGCTAGCAATAACCAGCAAGCTTACTGGATACTATTGCCAGGTTATTTAATAATTGGTTTCTATGCATTTTATGGTCATAAAATGCGTATTTGGTCATAAACAACTGATTCTATTAGGGGTCATTCCCCCCTTAAATAAATGAATAAACGCGGTGTTAAAGCACCGCGCTTTCATCTAGTGTCAATTGTTGCTTGGTTGCATCAAGTGTTGCCATAGCGCCAACAGGTACAGTCGCCATATCTTTAATGTGACCAATCATCACTCCACTTAGCACGGGCACGCTCAAGTCACCTAAACGGTCTTTCAGCACATGTTCAACGCTAAAGGACGGGCCGCTACTCGGCTCACAATCAGTACACTTACCAAACACTATACCTGCTACTTTGTCCAATCTACCTGCCAGTTTCAGGTGGGTTAACATACCGTCAATCCGGTAAGGCGCTTCTTCTACATCTTCTAAGAACAAGATTTTGCCAGCATAATCTGGCTCATAAGGGCTACCCACTAATTTAACCATAAGCGACAAGTTACCACCTATTAATACGCCCGATGCCTGACCTTGGGTAACGGTTGTAAGACGGTTGTCTTTTTCTGCCTGACCTTCGGCGAGTTCGAAGACCGGCGGTGCGGCCAACGGCATACTCTTCACAGGATTGAACAGCACGCTTTTGAATTCACCTAAGGTGTACTCAGTAAAGCTCTGTTTCGCAATAGGTCCGTGAAAGGTCATGATGCCGCTTCGAGTGTAAATCGCATTAAGCAGCGCTGTGACATCGCTATAACCGAGGAACACTTTGGGATTTTGGCGGATTAAATCATAGTCTAGATAAGGTAAAATACGTGGCGAGCCATAGCCACCACGCAAACAAAAAATAGCGTCCACTGTATTATCAGCAAACATGCTATTTACGTCATTAGCTCTGTCTTTATCGCTGCCCGCTAAGTAAGCTGTACGATCAAACAGATGAGCAGCACTTTTCACCTTAAAGCCAAAAGAGCGAATAATATCCATGGCGAAGTAGATCTCTTGGTCTTCCCAAGTATTGCTACTTGGAGCAATAAGCCCAATGGTCTGGCCCGGCTTTAAGCGCTTAGGTTTGCGAATTTTCACCGAGCGCTCACCCGCATCGCCTAAAGAAGCCGCACTCACTGATGAGAGGGGTATCAAGGCGCTCGCTATAGCGGAAGTAATAAAGGCTTTGAGTAACGTTCGTCGGACTATCATAATATTTCTCGGTTTTTTGTTTAACTTAGCAAATTAGACGCTGGGCAAAAAGAAGTAATTATTACAATTTTCAGAAAAAATAAGAATATTGTAGTCATTCGCAGTTGTCACATCCCTCCAATGAAGTATGTAAAGACTACAATTTTCACTCGCGTTACAGGGTAATTGGCCTAAAATTATCGTTATTTAGTTACAATTATCCGGCTAAAAAACAAAAAATATCAATATGTTATGGGTTAATGTCTAAATTGGCACTTAAGCTGCTTAGAGAGTCATTTAATCGTCAAATTACAATCATAAGAACGGGGAAACCACCATGAGCGTATCTAAATTACGCCCCAACCAGGACATCGAACCTAGTGCAGCCACATTGACAGCCGGTACGTCGGTTGCCAATAGCGAATTGCGCAAGCAAACCCTAATGGTGGTGGACGATTATCGTTCTAATTTACAAGCGATGAACGCGCTATTTGAGTTTCAGTATCAAGTTGTAATGTTTGACAATGCAACAGATGCATTAATACACGCCCAACAAGAGTCAGTAGATTTGATTTTGCTGGATTTAGACATGCCCGACATGCACGGCTATGACGCCTGTACTGAATTAAAATCGAACCCGTTAACAGCCCACATTCCGGTGATATTTGTGACTGCCTCTGACAGCACTGACGATGAAGCCCACGGCCTACTTCTAGGCGCTGTGGACTACATTACCAAGCCAGTCAATTTGACCATTCTGCGTGCTAGGGTACGCAATCATATGGAGCTGGTGTACTACCGCAAGCAATTAGAAATATTGTCCAGTGTTGATGGCTTGACCGGTGTGGCGAATCGTCGCCAGTTGGATACAGTATTGTTACAGCACTTTGCATCAACCATCAGGTTTGGTCGTTGTATGACCTTAATGATGATTGATATTGATGATTTTAAGCCGTACAACGATTTGTATGGCCACATGCAAGGTGATGATTGCTTAAAGCGCGTAGCTCAGGCTATTCAATCGGTTCGTCGCAGAGAAACAGATTTCGTCGGTCGCTACGGCGGTGAAGAGTTTGCCATGGTGTTGCCAGATACTGACTTAGATGGGGGACTTGTGATGGCCAATAAGCTGTTGCAAACTGTCAGAAGCTTAAATATCGAACATCAAGGGGCAAGCGCTGCCGATAGAGTGACTATCAGCATAGGCTTAACAGTGTTTGAAGCAAAACAAGAACAACCGACACAAATGACAGTGGAAGAGCTAATAGAACTAGCCGACAAGCAATTGTACGCAGCCAAACATGCAGGCAAAAATCGCGTGAGCCATTTTCAAATTCCTGAACTTCCAGCCTAATTATAAAGCGAAAATGACCATGAATAACGACGAAGCAAGCCAAATTCGTAAACACATCCACAATGTCAGAAACCCCCTAAACAGCATCGCCCTGCACGCTGAATTAGGGAACATGCTACTTAAGGGGCAAGCCAGCAATCAGGAACTGCAAAACGCTTTTTCAGTCATTTTACAGCAATGCCGAGAATGTGACCGAGAGCTAGGAAAAATCCGCAGTTTAGCTGCACCAGAAAGCCCTTAACGCTACTGACACACTATGAATTCTAAACTTGAAACAATACTTCATCCATCTCCATCCACGCATCGAATATTTCTTTGCAGTCGTAAATTATAGTGTTGTGAGGTTCTTTCACCCGATGCTCATTCAAAATTCCACATTCCAGCAATTCGGTGATCGCTGCACTTCCTTCAACTAAGGTCCATCCAAACTTCTCTGAAAGGTAAGCTGGAGTAACGATCGGTTGCTCCGCGATGTGCGATAGTAAAGTGGTAGCTTGATGACTGAGCTGCCTCAATGTTAATTTTTTTTGGATCAAAGAGCTTGCATTCATAAGCCGCTTGCACAAAATATCAGCCGTGTTGGTACTCCATTGAATAGCTTCATTCCAAAAATTAAAAACTTGTTGCCATTGCCCTTGCATAATAGCATTTGGCGCATCTAAGTAGCCATTATGCTGGTGGGCCAAACGAAATAGAAATGGACTTATATATGCCTTTTCATCACGCATAATGTGACTCAAAAGTGCATCGACTATTGCTCTGTTAAGGCGCCCATTACCGTCATTAAATGGATGGATCAGAATAAATTGATTGGATAACATAATGATATCTTTAATGCTTATTTGTTCGATATCGTTAACATAGTTAATCCAGTCGGTCATTAGACCCGGGACTTTTTCAGGAGGCGGTGGAACGATATGCGCTTTATCGGGTGAGCCCCCACCTATCCAATTTTGCACATCTCTAAAGTGGCCTCCATTGTGGTGATGGGGATCAAGTGATTTGTGCACTTCACACAAAGTAACCAGTGTAAGTGGTCTTTTACGTAATGACTGTAAAGCGCAACGGTATCGTTCGGACTGTAATGTTACAGACTCTGCCAATTCATCACTCCGCTTGAGGCCTAAACGCATAAGCGAGAGTCGCTTTCGAGAAATTGCCCTGCCCTCCTTTAGACTAAATCCACCAGCTAAATATCGTGAAGTAAAACATTGCAAATTGCCAATTTGACAGTGCGTTTCTAAAAACTTCAATACTAGTGGTGTTGGTAAATCTAATGCACAAGTTTGATTGGCAAGACTTTCAGGCATTAGGCATCGGTAGTTTGCATTATTGCTCGGCCATACTTTTTCAATATACATAATTCGTTCCAGCATTTGAGGGCTGTCTCGACAGCCCTCAAAGGTTGTTCTTTAGAGTGAATAACCTAAAGTTTGGGTTTGAAATCCGAACATTTGATTGTTCGATTCATATCGTCCCCCAGCGCCAAATCCTCCCTTTCCGAAGACTTTAGCCCTTGCGTTCAAGCAATAATTTCCATTTTCCTCAGTGATGCTATTACTAGCGCTACTGACATTCCACGAGCGGTCAACAGTGACAACTAAACCACTAACTGGAGAAGGCGAGTAGCTACTAGTGATCACTGCATTACGACTGAAGTCAGGAATGATGTCGGTGTTCGTGAAGCATTGTTGTACCGACTTAGATTCATAGCACCTAAATAAACAACCTCCTTTGGATAAATCTAAACGAACTTGTTCAAGTCTAAATCCTTTAAAACTTATGAGTTCAGGACGCTGCATACACAATCCGTTATTAATAGAATCGATACAGTTCGAAGAATTGGGAAGAAAACACTTATTCCACTCACCTTGATTTGAACAATAGTTTACAAAGCGGTCGACCATATCTTTCGCAGAATCACATAAATCTCTTTGACTAACGTTTCCTTCGTAGAAACTTAGCCCCATTGCTTCTTCAATTTGGCCTACTGCGTCTGGGTCAATTCCGTTCAAATCTAACATCCAACAACGTCGTTCCAACTGACTGTCTAACCGACCCCAAGTCTGCAATATGTCACGGTACTCAGTGTAGTCAGAAAACACATCAAAATGGCTCGTGCCAGCTAAAGCACTTGGTATGGGGTAATCCCGTTCTGTTGACTCGATATTGACTAAGTCTTCATCATTGCTGTTAGCAAAACTGGTAAGTACAGTCATATATTCTGTGATGCTATTAAGCCTCAGAAGGTTACCGGAGTCTGATCCACCGGTTTGCGTACCAATAATGTCGAATGTATAGCCTTCAAACTCTTCACCTAAGCTACTCGCTTCACTGGAGGTAAAATTGCCATCCGCGCTATAACTTTCCAGCGATGCTTTTAACTCAAGAGTTTTACTCTTTATTTCACTGTAACTACTTTTTTCACTTACCACTCGGATCGTGAATAGGATTTTCCTTCCCGTAGTGACTGTATCAATGAATTTGTCACCACAGAATTTACGAAACTCTTTTGGCTGGTTATTCACTAAGTAGTTAACGTATGGAGTAGACATCCCTAAAGTGAGGGCTTGTTTGGCTTGATATCGATTTTGTTTATCGATGAAGGACGAAACAATAACAGAGCTCTCAGTCACCTTGGACGTTTCGCTGTACAACGAAGAGCTTCCTGAGCCCCCGATAGAAAAACCACCAAACGATATCGAACCGCCTCCTGAACGCTTAACATCTAGTGTTGTAGCGAGAGATTCATAAGTATCTACTTGGCTGAAGGAGTATTTTTGATCGTTAATATACTGAACAGAATCGAGTTGAGCGGCGCCAGATAGATCCCAGCATGAATTCCCGTACACCTCTCCCTTGAGTGCATCGTAGCCTTTACTTAGCGCAGCAAGTGCCGTTTCTTGTTCTGTTTGGTTTGTACTTGAGGTTGAATAGCTTCCTTTACTGGCTAATTGAGAATTTGTTCTCACACTTTCTAATGGTTTGGTTACCGCACCGCCATTATCATAGTTCGCATTAATCGAATAATATTGTGACGTTTTGTAAGCACTACACCCAACACTATTACATGCTCTAACCGCATATTTGACGATTTTATCGGCGCCTGGAGTTTGAATAGAGCTAAGGTTATTGCCAACTGAAACGTTGCTTGAGGGTGCCGTCTGGGTTTGGGTTTCACTATCTTGCGGTATTTCATTTTTATATTGTTGACGCAACTCGTAGTGGAAATTCGATCCTTGGCCTGCGCTGCCACCTTGCCACTTTACTTCTACGGAATTACTTCCCTTGATTCGAAGTACCGCAATACTTTTCGGCACTGACGGCGCGACATCAGGTGGTGGGTCAATTGGCCCCCCACCTCCACAGTCCGTATTGGTATCACACTGTATATTGGCTGACGCCGATGTTTTTAATTGCCAGCCCCACCCTTCTTCAGATCCAGCTGCAGTTTGATTAAATTCAGCGTCATCTTCATAAAAGCTAGATGTTTCTTGTGTGAGGTTCTGGGGGGGGTCGATAGCATATGCATTTCCCACGACCCCTAAACCACTTAATAACAGCACTATTTTATTGTGTTTTAACATTGCGTAATCCTTTCGTTATGCACTCGTTGGCGCATCAATCAGCTAGTTATTCTGTTAGTTATGTTCTAAAAACTGTTGTTAATTCGAACATATTTAATTACCCACCCCCTGTTCAGGAGCAAGTTACACCAAGGTAGCAAGGGTAAAAAAAAGCTACAATTAAAGGGTTGTTTTTTTACCTAGATTTAATGGAAATGTAATATTTCAAAGATTTTGATACTGATGCTTTGGCCTTGAAGCACTTTCTGCCCTTTTCACAATCGAAAATTTTATGGAAGAAAAACAAGGTAAAAATGTATATGAATATTGGTATAGGTGTTGGGAGTAGAATAAAGAAGTGTTATGCAGTGTAACTGCATTATTAACCTGCGAAAGAACTTCGCAGGTTAATATACTGGGATTTAGCGGTTATGCTGCAGCGCTTGCGCTGGCCTCTTGACGGCTTGCGAAGTACTCATTATAGGTACCTTGGAAGTTAATCACTTCTTGGTCTTTGATCTCAATAACACGAGTGGCTAAAGAGGATACAAACTCCCGGTCGTGACTCACAAAAATTAGGGTGCCGTCGAATTTTTTGAGGGCTGCATTGAGCGCTTCGATTGCTTCCATATCCATGTGGTTCGTTGGCTCATCCATAATCAGTACGTTGATATCAGACATCATCAACTTGCCAAACAACAAGCGGTTTTTCTCACCACCTGAGCACACATTCACTTTTTTGTTGAAATCATCTGCGCTAAATAACAAGCGACCCAACATTGCACGAACCGCTAAGTCATCGTGCTTAGGTGTGCGCCACTGAGACATCCAATCAAACAAAGTGATATCCATGGCAAAATCTGCCGAGCTGTCTTGTGGGCAATAACCAACAACGGCATTTTCTGACCACTTGATGGTGCCTTCATTTAATTTAAGTTCGTCTACCAAGCAGCGTAGAAAAGTCGTTTTACCCACTCCGTTTTCACCGGTTATAGCTAATCGAGCGCCAGCTTCTAAGATCAACTCACCACCACTAAACAATGGCTCGCCGTCAAAACCGTGGCCAAAGTTCTCTAAAATCAAGGCTTGGCGATGCAACTTACGATGTTGCTTCAAAGTTATTGATGGCGTACGGCGACTGGAAGACTTCACTTCATCTAACTGAATTTTCTCTAAACGTTTAGCGCGAGAACTGGCCTGTTTGGCTTTGGATGCATTAGCTGAGAAGCGCGCAACGAAGCCTTGTAAGTCTTCCATTTCAGCGGTTTTCTTGGCATTACTGGTTAACAGCTGCTCTTGAATCAAAGATGACGCTTCGATAAAGGCTTCGTAGTTACCAGGGTAAATACGTAACTCACCATAATCGATGTCAGCCATGTGTGTACAAACCGAGTTCAGGAAATGGCGATCGTGAGAAATAATGATCATGGTGCATTTACGCTGGTTTAGCACATCAGCCAACCAAGAAATGGTGTAAATATCCAAGTTGTTGGTGGGCTCATCTAGTAACAGTATATCGGGGTTGGAAAACAATGCTTGCGCAAGCAGTACTCGTAACTTCCAACCCGGTGCCACTTGGCTCATTAGGCCATAATGGTAGTGCTCAGCGATACCCGCCTCTAACAGAATGTCACCCGCGCGAGCTTCTGCAGTGTAACCGTCCATTTCAGCGAAGTCTGTTTCAAGCTGCGCGACTAACATGCCATCTTCTTCTGTCATTTCAGGCTTTGCGTAAATTGCATCTCGCTGCTGTTTTACTTTCCACAAGGCTGAATCGCCCATAATCACAGCATCTACAACGCTATACTCTTCAAAGGCGAACTGATCTTGACTCAAAATACCTAGCTTATCACCAGGCGTGATGGAAATATTACCAGATGAAGGCACTAAGTCCCCACTTAGAATTTTCATAAAGGTCGACTTACCGCAACCGTTTGCACCAATCAGGCCGTAACGATTACCGTGACCGAATTTGGCCGAAATGTTTTCAAATAAAGGCTCAGCGCCAAATTGCATGGTGATGTTTGCGGTAGATATCAAAAGAAAATTCCTAGGGATGGTGTCTGTATTTCAAATAAAGAGGGAGTAACATTATTGCCGTTAAGGCTCAGCGGGGCGCACTATAAAGAAACATGGGGTATATGTCGAGGTATGTTGCTTAATTAATCAACAAAAAAGGCGCTTTGCGCGCCTTCGTTTATGGTTTGTTCTATCTTGCCCAAACGACTGAATCTAGCAGTTTTCCACCGAGCGCTAGGCGGAAAACTTCGATAACTGTAAATTAAGATCTTTAGTTCTGCCTGAGAGCAAGCCTGCTTCGTGATCCATGGCGGCGATCTTTGTGAGCTCATCTTGGTTAATAGACTTCAATCTTGTGGCTGCACTTTGAATTGTCTCGCTGTTGTGTATTTGTTGATCACATGACTCCGTCATTACATTGACCGCTTCTGTCATCTGCAAGATATTATGCTGAACTTGGCTCATTAAGTCGCGAGCTTTCTGTGTTCTGGTATTCGCGGTTTCACTTAGCGATAGGCAATCAGCCATAGAATCGCTGGATAATTTTGATGAACTCAACAGGTTCTCAATAATGAGATTCACTTCCTCTGTACTATTTTTGGTACGCGAAGCAAGCGTTCTCACTTCATCTGCCACAACAGCAAAACCACGGCCATGTTCCCCTGCCCTTGCGGCTTCAATAGCGGCATTCAATGCCAATAAGTTAGTCTGATCGGCTATCGATTTGATGGTCTCAAGTACTTGAGAAATATTTTGGCAATTATCAGCGAGATTACGCACATTCTCATTCGTTTCACCCAGTTTGGCCCCTAAGTTAGTGACGTCTTCTTTCGTCTCATCCACGGTTTTTTCTGCTTCTTGGGCATGACTGTGTGCCTCTGTAGATTGCTGTTGCACCCGCTTTGTGTCTTCGTTCATGGTGCGTGAGGATTGATCCAATTCAATTGAAGCCGTTTCGATATGCTGCACTTCAGTCATACTCTTTTGCTTAATCCCATGTAACTCAGTGCTATTTTTGTTGGTGATCACGGAGGTACTATTAATTTGCTCTGCAGCCCCGCGCATACCAGTGATCAGATTGTCGAACATACCAAGTAAATTATTGAACGCCACCACAGAATCGGCATTGAGTGTTTGATCCGCTCTGACCTTCAAATCGATTGCAGCTCTGTCGCTCATGATTTTTTCGATACTGCTGGTAAGGGCGGCAGCAGAAAGTGACTCAACTTCATTACTTTTTGCCATTCTAGCGAGCATGGTTGCTTGCACCAGCGCATAAACAGCGTGCACGATGATAAGGTAAAACAGCAAACCACCATCCGCTAAAACGTACACCCCCATACCTTTTGATTGCATCACAAAGAAACTAAGATGGTGCACAACCACCACTAAAATCGCAGTGACGTATAAATGCCAATTTCGGTAATACGCTAAGAACGAGAGCAGCACAAAGATCCCAAAGTGCATCTCTACTAGTCCATGCATTTGGTGAATATGCAGTGCCGTAAACAGCATTAGGCCAATGGCCACCACATGTTGTGTTAAACGTGACTGGGGTTTTAGGTAAATAAAGGTTAAACATATAACACTCGTCGAGCCGCCCACCAGGATTGCTTCTATCCACGTTTGATTAAAATTGGCCAAGGCTAGGCTGATAATCGCTAACGCAATGAAGGTGATTTGCATATTTTTATTTGCGCGAGTGACCCAAGAATAATGAGGGTTTGGCATAATTTTTCTCCATTATCTTACACTACCTACAGCAGAGGTTTGCCGACTAGATTGGCGTCTAAAAACAATTTATGAAAAGTCGCTTTATAATAAATTTTCACCCTATTTTATGTGCCTCACAATGTATCTAACATGTACTAAGAGACGCAACCACTATCGGCTATTTAAGTTACCTATTAGTTTAATACCTAGTCCACCAAATAGATTACCTTCACGCTCACGAAACACCACTTTTGTTTGCACAGTAACATCCATAACCGTCACTTATTACAGCACTACCAACATGTTTATTCTTTATGATACTGCTCAAAAACCTGTCAACGATCGCCGTGTCAGTGGAGCAAAAGTAACCAGAGGAATAAGGACCAAAATAACCAAGCTGCCCCTGCTCGTCGAACACCATAACGGCAGGTAAAGAGGGCAAAATAATTTCTTGGGGTATGTCACTAACCAATACGTGTAGGGTGCGATAGGCAGATTTGTCCAAAACGGTGTCAATACGATCTACGTGTATATTGTTGGAAAAGTTGCAGCTGCAATTGGCTTGCTGAATATGCACCACCGTTTTAGCTAATGATGGATATTGTGCATGCATACTTGTCGTTACTGCCGGGGCGAATTCTGCGGACATGGCAGCCAAAGCCAAAGTTTGTGATGGATCGAAGTCCTTCTGCCTTTGCGCGCTTGAGTAAGCCAATCCTCCGAGGGTCAATAAAACCCAAGCGATTAGCGCCCCTACTATCACAACATGTTTAAAGGAGTGTGTTAGCAATGACATTTAGCTGGCACCTCATATAACTAAACTAAAAACGTTACTATGCGAGCTCACAAGCAGACTCAAAGCGATACATTAAGAACGAAAAGCCGACATTTGACGATTTAATGCTTCACTCATGTCATTTAGGACTTGAGCATCCTTATTCATCGATGAAATCGTCTCCAATTCTTTCCTATTACTTTCTTTAAGAGTAAGTGCGGCATGATGGATCACATCACTGTTGCACGCTTGTTGCTCACAAGACTCGCTCATCTTTGCAACTGAATCAGATACATCTTGGATATTATGCTGAATTTCACTCATGAGCTCGCTTACAGAACCCGTATGAGCACTAGTGACCTGACTAAGCTCTACGCAATTGGTCATTGATGAACTCGAATCTTTTGAAGAGCTTACCAGATTAACGATGATCTCATTGATCTCTTCTGTGCTCGATTTCGTGCGAGAAGCTAAAGTGCGCACTTCATCAGCTACAACGGCGAAACCTCGACCGTGCTCTCCGGCTCTTGCTGCTTCAATCGCAGCATTTAGAGCAAGCAAGTTAGTTTGATCCGCAATAGATTGAATGGTTTCAAGAACCTTGGAAATGTCTTGACAATCTGCCGCCAATCTTTGGATAGTTTCACTGGTCTGCTGTAGCTTTGTTCCTAACTGTGTAACGTCTCTATGAGTTATCACCATGGTTTGTTGAGCTTCCTCAGTGTTTGCTTTAGCTCTGTCAGATGCGGCCTTGACCTGCTCATTGTTATCATTCATGGCATTAGTTGATTGCATCATGTTCTGTGACGACAATTCTATGTGTTCAACTTCTTGAATACTTTGCTCTTTCGCTTGGCGTAGAGAGGAATTGTATTGGCTATTAGAGGTAGAGTTATGGTCGATTTGGTGCGCAGCTGAACGCACATCATTAATCAACTTATTAAATAGATTCAATAAGTTGTTAAAAGCAGAAACCGAGCTCGCACCCATTTTCTCATCCGCTCTTTTGGTTAAATCAATCGCTTGTTTGTCTTGCATAATAGCTTCGACACTGGAAACCAAAGACGCCGTCCCAAAAGATTCTTTGCGATTATCGTTGGCCATCTTGCCAAGCATTGTAGCTTGCAAAATGGCATAAAGCGCATGAACAGCTATCAACCAAAACGCTAAGCCACCCTCAAGCAATATATATACGGGCAAACCATTCTTTTGTAGAAAAAAGAATGACACATGATGTAAAACCACGACTGCTATCGCAGTAATATACACGTGCCAGTTTCGGTAGTAGGCTAAAAA
>OJFV01000166.1_pt1 | contig 28387 bp, 20 predicted proteins | sample 1594391 | NCBI WGS metagenome assembly OJFV01 (sample SAMN05416856, study PRJEB24817) | seawater metagenome | isolation source: Sea water | place: Canada:Atlantic | collected 2013-11
GAAGCATAACCATTATTCATTAGCTCAAACAGATGCGGTTAACGTCACGCTCACAAAACTACATCTTCCAGTTAAGAAGTCAACAGGCTGTTCGATCATACACTATTAGATCAATTTAAATAAATACTTATCCGTTAACTTCGGCCTCAAGATAAGTACGAACTCTTGTCAAATCCAGCATCATTATCTCCAGGGCCGTCTTATCATTAAAGACTGAATTTGGCCGACGGATCCACCTATAACCACGTTCGGGAGCTTTAAAAATGATTATCAGAGCTTTGTGAATTCGCAATAACTCATTAATTTTGTCCCTTAGATCGGAATTCATATTTTCGCACTCACCTGATTTAAATTCATAATAGTGCACTAGAGACAGATTTAGGATATTTGCAGCTTCTTGTTCCGTTAATTTCCATTTATCAAATAAATTCAAAATCATTTTTTGTTTTTCAAGCATCGACAATTCCTTAAAGAGTTTTTTGTTCTTAAATATTCACTCCCTCAACCCAAAAGAGCCGAGGGAGTGAAATAAAATGGTGGAAATCACTGACAGATTTTCAAACAATCCTTCAGAATTTTTTGAGCAATAGAAGGGTCAGCTCGGTTAATCGCATCTGCAAAAATTTCATCACCATCCTCGTTAACCACTCTGTATCGATAAGAATGTAGAGTTCCTCCACCATTTGTCTCGATTACGAATTGATGATAACTTTTATAGTGCGGTTCATCTGCACTATCAGTATCTGGACAAGCATAAATGTTTATTTCCAACATTTCACACCTCCATGCCCCAGTTCATCTGGCGTAACTAACCACCCTTCTTTCCAAGCACTCAGGCATTCCTGAATAACTTCAAATACATCACGGTTATAAGAATCAACCAGTAATCCACTGAAAGAACCTTCGGCCGTCTCCCCTCCAAGACAGTAGTAATAATTAAACGATGTACTAGGAACTGTTCCTGATACATTTGTGACAGACATTGTTTTAAGAACCTTGGTTCCATCAATTTTTCCGTCCGGGTAGTGTTCTATTGAGATTTTAAGCATGATTGCTATCTCCTTTCACACCAAAGGAGAAAGGAGATAGAGGTCATGCTTTTCCTTATAAAAATATTCAAAGTAATTCATTACGATTACTCTGTTATTTATAATTCATTCCCAGTTTTGTTTTAATTTTCTTTGCCTTAAAATCTGCACGTGCTGCGGCCACGGCAATGAGCTTTATAAGCTCCTTTAGATCGTCATTCTTAAAAGTATTAATTTGGCTATTAATGTTTTTTGATTTATTAATTTTCATACTTCGAACCCTTTAATTGATGTGTTCAAAGTAAATAGAGCTCTTTTTGAATTTTTTTTGGGAAAGCTATTTTTTTATTTATTTTCTTTATTTAGCTATTTTTCGATCTTTTCCGTATAATTTCGAATGCTTTTTTAATATTTTAAAATTAGTCCCTATATATTCGAGTTAAGCTATTTTCTGATTATTTTTTTATTTATAAAATATCCTCAAAAACCCAAAAAAATCGTCCCGCCTTTTTTAAAGCTCCCTATTTAGCTCCTAAGAATAATTATTTTTGGAGCATTTATTTAATGAATTCATTTTCTAAGCGCGTAGCTATTTACGCACGCTATTCAACTCAACATCAGCCTCAGGCATCGCTCGAGGATCAAATAGCTTTATGTAAAGAAAGAGCCGACCGTGAAGGGTGGCAAGTGGTAAAGGTTTATCAAGATGCCGCTATTTCCGGCAAATCACTCGATCGTACAAATTACCAATGCCTTCTATCTGATGCCAAAAACAATCATTTTGATATTGTACTTGCTTCAAGTGTTGATCGGTTCTCTAGACACATGGCTGATTCATCCAACTTTTTTGATCTCCTGACTTTTCACAACATTTCGATCATTACTCTTATTGAAGGTAAGGTGGACAAAACCATGATTGGCTTTAAAGCCATCATGTCAGAAATCATGATTGCTGATGTTGCCTTTAATACTAAAAGAGGACTGCGAGGGCGCGTTAAGTTGGGCAAAAACCCCGGCGGTAATGCCTTTGGATACAAAGTAATAAATAATGGTTCTGAGGGTGAACATGGTGACCGCGAAATAATAGAGTCAGAAGCGCATATTGTTCGACGCATTTTTGAGGATTATGCCAATGGCATCAGTCCGAGAAAACTTGCTCAAAATCTGAATGCTGAAAATATTCCTGGCATTGCTGGACGTACATGGAAAGATACGACCATTCGCGGTCAAGTTTCTCAACAAACCGGCATACTTAATAACGAGCTCTACATCGGCCAAATCGTTTGGAATAAACGTACCTTTTCCAAGCATCCTGAAACCAGAAAGCGGCTTTCACGCCTTAACCCAAAAGAATTTTGGCTTAGGAAAGAAGTTCCCGATCTTCGAATTATCTCTGATCAACTCTGGGACAGAGTAAAAAAGCGTCAAGAACAGATGACAATCGTTATGGCTCGTGATGAACATGGCAATGCCCTTAATCGCGTTCATCGTAAAAAACACCTGCTCTCTGGTCTTCTCTTTTGTAATACCTGCGGTTCTCCCTACGTTATAACGGGCATCGATCAATACGGCTGCTCTAACCACAAAAGAGGCTCAGCAACCTGTAGCAATAATAGAAAAGTAGATCGTAAACTTGCGGAACGGCATGTCCTTAAGACATTAAAGACAAGTTTATACAATCAAGAAAATATGGAATGTTTTGCTAAAGCCTATAAAGCGGAACAGGTGCGGCTCTATAATCAAAAAAATCAGGAGTATGAACATCTCTCTACTGAGGTTAAAGCAGTAGAAAGTAAAATTAACAATCTTGTAGAGGCGCTCGCCTCCGCAAACGGGTCCGCGGCAATATCTAAAGCTCTCGCCCAATATGAGAACAGGCTGCTGGAATTACAGATCCAAATACAAGCAATCCCTGCCAGCCCGAAACCGATCACACTTACTCCAAATTTTCATGACCTATATAAAAGCCGCTTAAACCATTTACAAAAGACACTTTCAAAAGAGGGTATCAGCTCTCAAGCAGCAGAAATAATTCAAAAATTAATCGGCCGCGTAGAGGTTATTCCCAGAGGCTCTGATAGCAAAGGAGCTGATTTAAAAGTCATTGGGAATTTAGAGCAGGCGCTCCACCTTTCCCGGGCTTCGTGAGATAGTCCCTCTTAAATTCATATTGAAGGTTACCAAGATTGATAAAAACAAAATCTTAAACGCAAAACACCCCTTAACTCATCGAGTTAAGGGGTGTTTTGGCTTTAGTATTTATGAGGAAGATGCCACTTCTCTTTTGAGATCCAGAAAATCTGATGGAACAATGTTTACAGTTATACCGTCCGTATTAATTCCGTCATCACCGTTGCCATTTAGATAGCCAAGTTTTCAAAGCATAATGGATGTGGCGCACAATTGCTGGGTCTGGAATTTCTTCATTTGGCTCTATCACTAAATAGTATGAGTTTTTGGTTTTAATGATTCCAGTAGCTAAATCCGTTTGGAAGACTTTCGACGTCATCCACTCAGTCCTGTGATTTTCAGAATAGCCTACAAGGTGAGTTGAGAGAAATTCTCCCATGGGATCACGGAAAGATACCAAATGCCAATGGCGGATTGTATCTTTTACAGCGTATTGAGGTATGTCGATTGTACCGGAAAGTCGCTGTAATATCTCATCGGTTACAACTTCTACAGTACCGATTTTCTTAAGTTTTCGATTGAGATCATCAAGTGTTTTCATAAAACAATGTCCTTAATTTAAATAGCATCAAATTTTTCGACAAAGCGATACTCTTGTCTCTGAGTTTGAGCCAAAAAAAATGTGATGAAAAAATTTGAGAAGTTTTGATTTATATTTCAAAGCTTGAGCATGATTGCTACTCCTTTCTACGCAATAGAAGAAAGGAGTAGCGATTATGCCCCAATTCATTATTTGGAGTTTATGGCTGAAATCCATCTTAAAAGAGGAGCTTTGCGGCTAGGTTAAGTTTTTGAAACCGAGCCCTGCGCTGCTCATTTTCTTCGCTCAGTTTCAAATTCTATATTCATGGTTAGCGCCATAACCTTCAATATAGAATTCCTTATTGAAGGTTAGCGAAATTGATTAGGCTTAGCCTCAAACGCAAAAAACCCTCTAACTCGTATGAGTCAGAGGGTTTTAAGATCTCGGTGGTTGCGGGGGTAGGGTTTGAACCTTCGTCTAAAGTTATCGCCTTCATTCAACAGCTTTAAGTACCTAGGATCACAAAACCTCGCAACTCATTGGAGCTACGAGGTTTTTACATAATTATTGGTTTCCGGGCACGCAATCATCGATTTTTTTACAGTAATCATTTATAAACCATTGGCTATCTTCATTTTATGTTTACTACCTGATCTTTAAAATCATAAGTGGTAGATATAAAATTAATAAGGGTGCCTAATTCATTGTGAAAGAAACAATTTTATTAATTGAAGATGCTATGCCTATGGCACGTATTTATATGGAATACATGTCAAAAGAACCCTACGAGATTACTCATGTGGATACCGGCAAGAAGGCTTTGGCAGCAATATCGGAGCAAACGCCTGATGCTATTATTCTAGACATGAAGTTACCTGATATGGATGGCATGCAAATTCTTGAGCACCTTCAAGAGAACAGTATACCCTCTATCGTTATCGTCATCACTGCGAATGCATCAATTTCTGTGGCCGTACAAGCCATGCAAGCTGGTGCGTCAGATTTTATTGTTAAACCCTTCAATGCTGATCGTCTAATTTATACGCTACGTAATGCCTTAGAACACCAAGATCTGGTTCGTATTGTCGGGAGCCTGAAACAAAAATACAGTAAGGGAAATTATTGTGGATTTATTGGCTCTTCAATAGCTATGAAAGCCATTTACCAAACCATCGATAATGCCGCAGCGAGTAAAGCGTCTGTGTTTATTACAGGGGCCTCAGGAACAGGAAAAGAGCTATGTGCGGAAGCTCTACATAGCCAAAGCCCAAGACAAAAAGCAGGGTTTATTGCTCTTAATTGTGCGGCGATCCCAAAAGATTTAATGGAATCAGAGATCTTCGGCCATGTAAAAGGTGCTTTTACTGGAGCAGCGCAAGAAAGAGATGGCGCAGCAAAACTCTCGAACGGAGGAACGCTTTTTCTTGATGAAATTTGCGAAATGGATTTACAACTTCAAGCGAAGATCCTTCGTTTAATACAAAGCGGTACTTTTCAAAAGGTCGGCAGTAGCGTTGAAGAGAAAGTTGATATTCGCTTTATTTGCGCAACAAACAGAATACCTTGGGAAGAAGTTCAGGCGGGCCGTTTTAGAGAAGATCTTTATTACCGCTTACACGTTATTCCCATCCACCTACCCTCCCTAGCAGAACGTGATGGAGATGCTCTTGAAATTGCCAAAAGTTTTTTTACAGCCTTTAACCAAGAAGAAGGCAAAAGCTTTAAAGGATTTTCAAAAGAAGTTGAAACATACATCCGGGAATACAATTGGCCCGGTAATGTTCGTGAATTACAAAATGTAATACGTAATGCTATCGTGCTAAACGATGGTGATGAGATAACCTATGAAATGTTACCTCAAACCCCTCCGATGGCTGCACCTCAGCCAACTTCGCCTCAATTCCAAAGAAAAGAACACGGAACACATTATTCAACGGAAACTCATGATACATCGAGAAGCCCTGAGGATAAAAACGTAACGCAAATGAACTCCTCTTTTAGCGCAACAGGATCACAACAACCCCAAGCTACTCTGGAAATAAGACCCATGTGGATGGTTGAGACAGAAATGATTGTAGCAACCTTAAAGCTCACCGATGGAAACGTCCCCAAAGCGTCTTCCATGTTGGAAATAAGTGCCTCAACAATATATCGACGGCTGAAAGAAAAGAAAGAAGCTGAGAAAGCAGAAGCACAACATTAGAAAAAACGGTGTTGTGGTGGCTAGATACCTCCGACTTTATCGGCACTAACCACCAACACCTATCAAATTATCCTATAAAGAAATCATCATAGGTATCCAATGATGATACTTCTATCCCTTCTAAGGTCACCAGATCGATTGTCCAACTAGACCCACCTCCTGTCGTATCGATTTGGACTAGCGAGTTACCAGAACCATCATCAACAACTTGAAAATAATTCCCAATAGGATCGGCCCCAGCGCCTAGATCATCTAGTAAATCAGAAAGATCAAGATATTCGCCAATAACATCCGTTTCGAAATCTTTGATAACATCACCTGCCTCAAGGTAGGAACGATAAACAAATATATCTGCCCCACTTCCTCCGGTTAGAGAGTCATTTCCACGGTACCCGTTTAGTATGTCATCACCAGAGCCGCCAAAAATAACATCAGCTCCTGATCCACCATTCAAATAATCTGCGCCATCATCGCCATAAAGAATATCATCCCCAGTGCGGCCATATACGCGGTCATCACCACCGCCACCAGAAATCATATTATCAATATAGCTACCGCTCAGCTTATCATTGTAATCCGTACCAATCAGATTTTCGAGACTCAGAAATGTGTCATTACCATCCCCTTTGGATGTTTTGTCGTGTAAACTCGCAATGACCTTTTGGCTGGCACTGGAATAATCAACTGTATCAATACCGGACCCACCGTTCATGACATCATTACCAGTCCCGCCAACAAAGGTGTCATTACCGCTACCTCCATGAAGAGTGTCGTGCCCTCTGCCACCATCTATATGATCAGCGCCCGAACTACCGTTCAACAAGTCATCTCCGCTTCCGCCATACAAATTATCGTCACCAGAATCTCCGGTTAAAACGTCGTGGTTTGATCCTCCAAACAAAGTATCATCACCTGATCCACCCAAAAGTGTGTCCTGCCCAGCATCCCCGTAAAGAATGTCATTTCCAGATCCACCCTTTATTGTATCTGCGCCGTCACCTCCATAGAGAACATCATTTCCCTTTTCACCATGGATCATGTCAGCACCCTTGCCTCCAAAAATGTTATCATTAAAGGAAGCCACAGTGTATTGCCCTACTTTATCAAATCGATCAGATGAGTTCTCTCCTACAGCATTTTGAGTAACCAGAGTTGCTGCCCAACTCAAATCATCACCCACGACTAGACCAAATTCACTCAAGGATACTGATAGATATAGTTCGCCGTCTCTTATGTTGGCCAAACCTGTTTCAATACCATCCCCAACCAAAGCGCCGTTATTAACATCGTATAACTTTGAGACCAAACCACTGTCCGATAAAGTCACGATAAGCGCATTAGACCAACCTCCGGTCAAATCTGCTGACCCATCAGAAATATTTGGCAAAGAAGAAGTGTTGTTTAAATCGAGCAAAAATACTGCTTGCCCGGATAAACTAGCAGAGACGTTTATACCACTACCATAGGCCGCCATTCGAAAAGAGAGGGCTTGTGTATTATTTGTAACACCAACATGCCTTATATCCCAAGCATCAGATAAAGATCCTTGGCTGTATGTAAGATCCGAAGAAGCGTCACTTATCCTTGAAATAACACCATTGTTAATTTCGTACCCATCATTTCCATAAAGACTATGCGCATTCAAAATTTGAGCATTCGCTTGACCAATATCAATCGTGAAAACGGTATCGTCAAAGTCCTTATCTCCACCATTATAAAGATCTTCGAAACCAAGCGTTAAGGTTCCCTCTTCAACATCCAACCGGCCGACGGTATGTAGAAGGCCATCAGGATTGAGGTCTAAAGTTTCACCATAAGCTGCTGTATGGTAATCATTGGTTCTTATTTCTGTTTCCGTGCCATCCAAAGCGACGTGATACATGGATGGATTAACGCTATCCAGTGTTGCTTGAGTACCGTCGGCATTTCGCATTTCAAATGCCCCATCGCCATCCCAGTTGGTGAAGAAATTATTATTTACTCCATAACCGTTTGCAACAATGAAGAAGCCTATCTGTTCACCAGCGGATACATTCAATGATTCTTGTGTAACACCATTGATGAGATCCCCACCACTTCCCAAAGAAGAGGCATTTTCCCAAATAAATTCAACATCATAAATTTCACGCGTTACAGTATCTATTTTGTACCACCCAAAAGAATTACGATACCCCGCTCCTTCGCCCTCAAATGTAACTGTTACGGGATGATCATCTGTAATAATAATTTGCGTCAAATCAGCAAATTTGATTTGCCGGTCACCATACAGAGTATCTGCGCCGGAATTCCCAGTTACATAATCGTCACCTGAGCCAGCATATACATGGTCATTCCCGCTATTTGCCAGAATAGTGTCATTACCTGCGTAACCAGTTATGACCTCACCCGCGGACGTACCGTTTAGGGTGTCATTACCGTTCGTACCTAATACTGGTGATATTGCTGTAGTGTTTGCCATAATAAGTTCCTCATGATCCCCTCACGCGAAATTAAAATTATTCGGCAGCAAAGACTTTCTCTGGAACGCGTCCATAAACATCATCAAGGCGGACAATATCGTCCTCCCCCAGGTAATCGCCAAACTGTACTTCAATAAGGTGTAGGGGCTCTTTTCCTGGATTATGTAATCGATGAGCCACACCAAGAGGTATATATACGGATCCATTTTCTTCTATGGTTTTGACCTCTTTTCCTAAAGTCACTTCTGCAACACCCGAAACAACAACCCAGTGTTCTGCACGGTGATGATGATATTGATATGAAAGAATCTCGCCGGGCGTTACCGTGATATGTTTTACTTGGTGGTTACTGCCAACATCAATGCTTTGATAAGCACCCCAAGGGCGTCTAACTTTGGTTTGTGTATCCGCTTCATTTCGTCCCATTCCGCGGAGCTTAGAAACCATCTGTTTAACATCTTGTACGTTGTCTTTAGCAGCAACCAAAATGGCGTCATCTGTTTCGATGATAATTAGGTCTTCCAGACCAATCGCCGTAACCAAACGCCCAGAGCTATTAATGTAAGTTCCCTTGCAATCTTGGAACATTCCATCGCCTTCCATTACATTGCCGTCACAATCACTTTCGCCGAGATCAGCAATGGCATTCCAAGACCCGATATCACTCCATCGAAAAGATGAAACCACAACAACAGAAGACGAGGTTTTTTCCATCAAAGCATAATCAACAGAAATACTTAGGGATTTTGAAAAATCTTCTCGCTCTGGCAATATAAATGGCCATGCTTCTGTTCCATTTTTTAAGGCTGAGCGACAGGCCGACACAATAGACGGATGATATATTTCCATTTGATAAAGGAATTGACGGGCCGTGAACATAAACATCCCGCTGTTCCAATGGTGACCACCACAGGCAAGAAGATCTTCTGCCGTTTTCAAGTCAGGTTTTTCTATGAAAATTGAGGCCCTATAACATTCTCCATCATAGTTAAGTTTTTCACCTTGAGCTATATAACCATATGCCGTTTCTGGCCTATCTGCAGACATCCCAAAAGTTACTAATTCTCCGGCTTTTGCCGCCTTATATGCTGATGAAACTGTTTCATGGAATAGTTCTTTTTTCCCAACCGAATGATCAGAAGGCATAACGAGCATACAGGCATTTGGATCAATATGTTCCAACGCTAGGGCAGCTAATGTAATGGCAGGAGCAGTATCTCGACTTTCAGGCTCAAGAACGACACCACTTACTTCTGCATCTATTTCTTTCATTTGTTCACTAATAACAAACCTGAAAGCTTCGTTTGATACTAACATCGGTGCGTTATACCTATCGCGATCCGATACAAGCTCAACTGTTTCTTGAAGTAAACTTTTCTCGCTTAACAAACGAATAAACTGTTTTGGCCATGTATTACGAGAAACTGGCCACAACCTCGTTCCTGAACCACCACAAAGAATAACTGGATAAATTTTTTGATTAAGGATTTCGTTTGGCATGATGTTCTCCTGTATATGTGCCACCTAAAGATCATTCTCTTCTGTGGCGAATAATTTAGGATGCTTCCGAAATATTAATCCGAAGAAGTACCCACGCTACTCAGCGCAATCACTATGCCAAATTAATAAAAAATCTAATTAATTTATTAATTTCAAATATTTAACAAAAAAAATTAAATATTGAAAATGAGCAACACTTGATAATCACTGTGTTTTATCAAAATGACTTTCACTCTGAAAATTTGAAGCTCTCTAGTTGCAAAATGATTTAAAACCCCACAAAACAGGCTCATATAGAGTGGCACAGCTCTTGCTCTTATAGGTGACACGACCAATGAGGAGCTTGAGAAATGAAGATCAGACGAGAAAGACCCAGCCAAAGACTTCACCACAGGGTATCTGCGCCGATCCGTATTGATCTAGTCGAAGGTGTGTATAAAGCTCATGATTGGAGCCTAGGCGGATTTTCAATAAATGAGTACACGGGATCTGCAAAGCCGGGAGATGAAATACCCGGAACCGTACATATTCCATTTCAAGGTTTTGACATATCTTTTCCGTTTATTGCTGAGGTTGTACGACATACAGAGGACCAAAATCTTGCTGTAAAATTTCAAGAGTTAACCGAACGTGAAGTCGAAATGATGACACACTTTGTGGATGAACTCGTCCGCGGCTCAATAACTTCGGTTGATGATGCTCTTTTACGAATTGATACCCCTGTCACTCCAGTGCCAACCACTCCAAATAAGAATGATAACAGTCAGGTTCCAATTAAACGTTGGGCTTTAAAACCAATCCTGTTCACGTTCTTTTATTTGAGTTTGGGTGTAACGGTTATGGGGTACGCGGGGTTAACAGGTTACAGCTATTTGTACCGTTTAGAAATTAACACAGCAGTCGTTACCGCGCCTATTGAAGCGTTGAAAGCTTCAGTCTCTGGAAAATTAAACAAAGTCATAATCCCTGCAAACGTCTTGGTGCCAGGAAATACTCCGCTCGTCGTTTTTGAAGACCCAAAACTCAAAGAGAATATCGACCTCGCACGCATTAAAATAGATCAACGCACAATGGAAGTTTATGCCAAACAGAGAGAATTAGAATCAGAAATGGCAAAAGTAAGTGACTATCGCATATTGGCTGAAGGAGAGATTGCCCGCCTAAAAAGTAAAGTAAGAACCCTAAAACATCAGGCTAAACTTGCCAAAGGTCAAATGGATCGCCTTAAAAAATTAGAAAAAAAGGGTTGGATGAGCAAAGCCCGGCGTGAAGAAATAGAATCAACACATATAATAATTCAAGGCGCGCTAGAGGAAGCCCAAATCATGTTGTCTGAGAAGATAGCTCTTTTAAGTACGCTCGACGAAGGGCGATACTTCTCAAGTGGCCGTTTCGAAGGTGATATTAGTGAAAAACAAACTGATCTCGACTTGGCGTTAAACCGTGTATCACATGCCAAGGGAGAGCTGACTGCTTTGATGAGTCATAGAGATCATTTATCCATGTCAGCACCCAGCGATGGGAGAATTTTGAGATTCCTGAAATATGAAGGAAGTCACATAAAACAAGGCGACACTATTGCATTATTCGAGAAAGATGAAAGACGGACTATACATGCTTTTTTAACGCAAGAAGAAGTCATGGAGATTGGGCTCGGCGATAGTGCAACCATCTTTTTTCCTTCAATTGACGAACGCGTAGATGGGTTTGTCATAAAGATCGATCGAACAAGCGGATTTATCGAAGAAATGGAATCTCGTTATTTATGGAGAGGCCCAAAAGATCGTTCCGCTCTTATTGTTCTCTCTTTTAGTGGACTTACTTCCGAAGAGATCCGTAATAGGTACACCCCTGGACTTCCAGCGATTATCATTTTTGATAAAGCCAACACAAGTGAACTACAAAGCAAAATCAAAGCTATGGTAGTTGAAAGGGGGACCTGATGAGCCAGGAAAACGCTTATAAATATACTGTTGATGATCCCTCTAAGCCCGTATCGTTTAAAGAGAAATGGTCCCCTAAAACCCTATATAATATATTTCTCTATTTTATGATTTGTTTTATGGCTTTAACAGCACTCCCAAATAATTTTTGGGATCCCCAGTACAAAGAGATAACCATTATCATTGGGGTTCTGGGTACATGGCGATACTGCTGGTGGCTTACACACGCGATCCGAGCGCGCATATATCAATACCTCGTTTACCCCAAATTAAGAGCAAAGGCTGATGCTGTTTTTGATGAAGGTTGGACAGCCAGTCATGTTCATTTCATGATGACCACCTTTAAAGAACATCGACAAGTCACCGAGATGGTTATGCAAAGCATAATTGATCAAGTTGTTGACCTAAGATCCCCAGGGACAATTTGGTTAGGTTCTGGTGATATCTACGATGAACGCATTATATCAAATTATTTGCGCCAAAACGCTAAAAACATCGACCTTGACCTTGTCATAATACGTCAAAACCAACCAGGCAAACGTTTGGCAATCGGTCTTGTGTTACGCGCTATGAACAGAGGTCGTATTGGCAACGATGATATTGTTGTTTTTATGGACGGCGATGCAATCATCGGTCCGGGCTGTGTTCGTAAATGCGCTACCTTATTTTTAGTAGATCCAGAGCTTCAAGCAGTAACAACAGATGAAGAAGTCGTTTGTTATGGGCCAGCTTGGGTGCGAACCTGGCTATTAATGCGGTTTGCTCAACGCCGCATTGCAATGCAAAGTCACGCTTTATCCAAAAAGGTTTTAACCCTGACAGGCAGGATGTCAGTGTTCAGGGCTAAACATTTAGCGAGCTTAAAAATGATCCGACTCTTGGAGGCAGATCACCTTGAACATTGGCTTTGGGGGGAGTTTAGATTTTTATCTGGTGATGACAAAAGTACTTGGTATTACATGCTCTTACAAAACGCCAAGATGCTCTATGTCCCCGACGCAATGGTTTATACTGTTGAATTTATTGAGGGAACAGGCCTCGATAGAATGGTTCAAAATTTTCGCCGTTGGTCTGGTAATATGCTACGAAATGGGTCAAGGGCCCTTGCTCTTGGCCCCCATAAAGTAGGTTTTTTTATTTGGTGGTGTATTCTTGATCAACGTATAGCTATGTGGACTATGCTTGTGAGCCCTATATTAGCTATCATGACAGCTATACTACTGAGCGCTAATTACTTAATTTCTTATGCTATCTGGATTGCAGTATCACGGATGGCCCTCTCCCTTGTTCTTTTTGGTTATATGCGAAGAATTCATCTCGCAGTTCCTGGAATATTGTATGTTAACCAATTCATAAATGCTGCAGTAAAAGTCTATTGTTTATTCAGGCTATCAAAACAACGTTGGAGTAACAGGGGCGATCAAAAATCCAACGATGGTGATGGTTGGTTAGAAATATTTCGCACAACGATGGCATCATATTTGACGGCTCTTTATATGGCCATGCTTTGCTTGGGTATCACGCTCTATTCTGGGTTAATTCCCTTCCCATCTATTAGCATGCTTGAGTTATTACTCTTCGAAATATTCTAAGAGTTCTTCAAAAAAATTCGCATTATAAACACAATTCATTTTTCATAATTTATTTGTTAAAATGAATGGCCTTTCTGTCAATTTGAAAATCAATTTGACAAGATTTGAAATAAAACTTCCCCATCCCCATAACCATATGATTTCATTGTGATATTATGCCTCCCTCATATGGCACATACTTTGCTATCTATAATGAATAGATTAATAAGGAGTTTGAAAATGAGGACAAAAGCAGGATCTACTAGAGTTTACTTTTTCAGCACCTTGTTGATGTTCTGTCTTGGTTTAATTCCTGTTGGCTTAAACCTTGTTGTCGATCCATATGAGCTAAATAAATTTGTTCAAATTGATATCGAAAAACAAAAGATAAGTGAAAAGGCCCACTATCCACTTTGGAAAATCAATCACTATCAGGAAGAACAAACCAATATCATTGTTTTGGGTGATAGCCGTGCGCGAGCCCTTAGAAATAAATATTGGCATGAGTTAGGATTAAAGGGTGCTTATAACTTTGCATATGGTGGCGCCACAATTTATGAGATTTTTGATACATTTCAGTTTATCAAAAAAAACCCTCATTTAAAAAAGCTAGTCATAGGTATCCAACTAAGAAGCTTTGATGAGGATCATAAAGCTGGACTTAATCGGGTTCCCGAGGCCATTCGTTTAAACAACAATCCTTTCGAATATTATTCTAACTGGTTTGTCTCTCGTATTGCTTTAAAAAATATCGAAAAAAAGTATGGCCCTCAATTATCAAAACTAACATCTCCAATCCCAAATCTGATATCGGATGCTGGTGCAGAAAACATAACATTAAGAACGAACAATCTTAGTCAATTACTTGACCCAGAAGTATGTAAAAACTGCCAACTTCCCCAAAACCTCCCTTCGACACCTCATACATCTGTATATGACAGACCTGATTATTATTTTGCAAATGGTATGGGTAGATGGAGGCCTTTATGGAAACCCATCAGTATAGACAGAAGCCTTCCTCCTAAATTTAACAATCAAGTTAAAAAAAATGCTCGCTCTGATTGGCAAGCTTTTAACTTTTCAAACAAGTTATGGACACATCTCGTTGAAATTTCAGAATGGTGTAATAGAAACGATATTGATTTGGTTTTTGTAATTCCACCAACCATCGTTGAAATGCAACAGAGAATTACTGATTTTGGCTATGGCGATCTTAATCATGAATTTCGTATAAACTTAGCATCACTAGCACCTGTAATTGATTTTGATTTTAATAATAAAGTGACAAGAGACATCGGACGTTTCACCGACGCCTATCACTTTAACTATAAGCTTTCAAAATTGATGGTCGGAGAAATTTCACAATATTTAGCAATGACATCCTCATCCGTAAAACTTTCCAGAAAACGTAGAAAAGATGTTGTGTGTCCTATTCTTCCTGGTGATGAAAAAAAGGTCATTGAAGACACTATTTACAAAGTTAGTGAAGGAAAATCTTGTCGAATATGGAGGATGAAAAATGACTAAAAAAACAAACTCTAAACATGTTTTTATCATTGGAATGTTTTTTACATTTTCACTTCTTATATTCTGGGGATGGCAGACAGAAGATTGGAGAACTAAAAATGCTCCGACGGATCCTTTTGTAAATGAACATCTAAGCCAGGCGCGCGGCCTGCAAAAGCAAGGTAAGTTAAAAGATGCAATCGTTGTATTCGAAAAGTATGCGTTGCAAGGTTATCCAGATGCAATGTTTCATGTGGCAAAAGCATATAGTAAGGGTTGGGGCGTTGCTCCTGATTTAGAAAAAGCACGCCATTACTATCTTCTCGCCGTACAATACAGCTTCTCCTATAGATCAGAAACAGCATATGAACTGGGGCGCTTGTTCCAACGATCTAAAGGACCAGATTGCAACACTATTGCGATAAAATGGTTCAAAAAATCCCTTATGTGGAAATACAACAAAGCTGCACTCCAACTCGCAATTCACTATGAAAAGGGTTTAGGAGTAAAACAGGATACTGAACAAGCCATTAAATACTACGAAATTGCAGCAAGTACTGGGATTGAACAGGCTTTATTAAAATATGCCCGCCTCCTTGCGAAAGGCCGATACGGTATTACTCCAGATCCTGAACGAGCATTCAATCTAGTTGAAATGGCTATTATAGCACTGGAACGCAAATCCCGCGCTGGCTCACCAAGTGCTTCGAAACAACTTGGGCGACTATATCGAGACGGGGAACTGACAAAGCAAGACCCGACAAAAGCCAAAAAATGGCTCTTAAAATCAGCTCAATTAGGTAGTGTCGGTGGAATGCACGATTATGCTCACCTTCTTTTAAACAAATCAAAAAAATCGAAATCAGACACGAAAGAAGCGCTTAACTGGTTACAAAAAGCTTCAGATCAAGGACACGGTGGAGCCATGACTTCTTTAGGTCGTTTCCATATCAATGGAAAACACGGCCTAAAAGAACATGGTGCAATCAACTATTTCACACGAGGCGTGAAGGTTGGTCACGGTGGGGCCATGGAAGAGCTCGCGAGACTTTATGCCAAAGGCCACCTTGTCAACCAAGACTACGATAAAGCTATCCAACTCGCTCAACAAGGCAGTGACAACGGTCATATCGGCTGCACACGTTTACTTGAAAACCTTACAAAACAATCTAGGGCTGAGCACAAAACACCAGCAACAGAATCTTGAGGAGATGAACCATGGTCTTTAGTTCCCTTGAATTTATTTACCTATTTATGCCCCCTGTGTTGCTCGTTTTTTATTTGCTACGGCACCTAAGATGGGAACAAGCAATTATATGGTGGTTAATCGCGTCTTCACTTGCTTTTTACGCTTGGTGGAGCCCTGTTCATCTGATCTTGTTACTTCTTTCCGTTTCAGTGAATTTTTTAATCCATAAAGCCCTGCTCTCCACTAAAAGTCGATCACTATTGGCCACGGGCATTATGGGAAACCTCGCTTTACTTATTTATTTTAAGTATGCGGACTTTATGATTGGGAACATCAACTCCATAACTGGAGAAGAAATTCCTTTACTGAATATAGTCTTACCACTTGCAATATCGTTCTTTACATTTCAACAAATATCATTCCTCTGTGACACTTATCGGGGTGATATTACCAAGTGTAATTTCTCGAAATACTGTTTGTTTGTTGTATTCTTCCCGCAACTCATCGCAGGACCAATCGTTTTACAAAAACATACTATTCCTCAATTTTCCTTAAATTCTTTTACAAATCGAACTGGGTTAAATTTTGTTATTGGTTCAACTCTTTTTGTAATCGGACTCTTCAAAAAAATAGTCATTGCAGATGGCATAGCCCCCTATTCAAACGCAGTGTTTTCCCTAACGGAGGAAGGAAACGCACTTCCACCTGAAATTGCCTGGATGGGGATCATCGCTTACACATTTCAGATTTATTTTGATTTTTCTGGTTACTGCGATATGGCATTAGGGCTCGCCCGTATGTTTGGTATCAAGTTACCCATTAATTTTAACTCCCCCTATAAAGCCGTAAATATCGTGGATTTTTGGCGTCGGTGGCACATTACTCTGTCCATCTTCTTACGAGATTATCTCTATATTCCGTTAGGAGGCAGCCGTCATGGTAAATTTAGGCGTTATTTGAATCTCACGTTAACGATGGTTCTTGGTGGTTTATGGCATGGCGCGAGTTGGAATTTTGTATTCTGGGGCCTTTTACACGGTTGCTACTTATCCATAAATCACGCTTGGTCAGCTTTGGGATTAAGCCAACAATTAGAAGCTATAATCCCTGTACCAGTCGTAAAATTTTGTTCCCATATCCTAACTATTTTTGCCGTTATGATAGCATGGGTTTTCTTCAGAGCAGAAAGTTTTTCTGGTGCGGAGATACTACTATTAAGCATGTTCGGACAAGCCGGATATATACTCCCACAAGCAACTTCATCATTAACCTTGGATCAAGAATTATTTTGGTTTCTGACTATATTGCTAAGTGGCATTGTCTTCTTTTGTCCAAACTCGATTGAAATTACCAAAAAATATCAACCTGCTATAGATTCAATAAAAGTCCTTGGTGATACCACTAAAATTAAAAATTTCCTTTCAATCAATATCAATTGGCGTCCTTCATCTAGCTGGTCTTTAGTCATGCTGTTTGTTGGCTTTATAAGCATCATTCAAATCTATCGTTTGGATGACCTTACAGAATTTATCTATTTTAATTTCTAGGAGCAGCAAATGATTAAGCCCTTTATTATTTTTATAATCTTCTTGTGTATTTCACAGGTTTCTTTTGCGACAGAACGAAAAGATTGGGTCATCACTCAATTAGGATCCCAACAATCTTACGATACACTTACCGAAATAGGAGAACGGAAAGGAGTTTCAAAAAAAGGCCTGATTTCAATATCGAAAAGCGGTTCCAATGTACTGCAAGTATATTGGGAACCTGGTGCTCATCGAGCTACAACTCTGTTTAACAATACAACGATTGTGGATGGTCACGATGTGGAAGATATTTCTAGGATAAAGAGTTTTCGTTTTAACAAGAACGGGGACACAGCCTTTATTCGAACAACGAAGGGGCCAAAAGCAATAGTCGAGCTAATTTATAATGGTAAAAGTATCTTTTCATGGCCTCGACTATCCATCGTAAATATTTTGTCTTTCCAAAAAAACATTCTTTACGTGTCTTATTTTTCAAAAGAAGAGCAAGCCACTGAGTTTTGGCGCTATAAATTGATAACCAGTGATAAAGTTTTTATTAAAAATGAAATTATTGGTAAGTTGGAAAATTGTGCGCTTTTAGGAAGTAAAATCCTTAAATCTGGCATAGCAGTGGAGGCATATTGTTCACCTGAGCGTGGTAGTGACATCAAGTTTTTAGATTTTTCATCAAGCAAATTCCAAACTGTCAAAGCGACAAACGCTGATGAATTTTTAGCTTATTCTTGGGCAGAGTATACCCGCGACACAATCCCTGTTTTATCTGTTTCTGGTACAGAAGATGCGAGACAGCTATATCATGCTATATCAGCGAGTATCACCAAATACATAGGTGAACCAATCGCTTATGCATCAGATGAAAGTGGGAAGCAAAGCTGGAGCCAGTCATACAGAGCCCAAACACTTGCCACTCTGTATAAAAAAACAGGTTTAGAATTATTTGCCCGCCTTTCAGAACAATCAATGACGAGGACGCTAAAACAACAAAATCAATTTAAAGGTATATCGGGTACGAACAATCCATCGTGTGCTTGGGCTTCTAGGATTTATTCTATAGATGGAAAGAGTCCAATTTCCTTTATGATTAATCAAGGTATGGTTTCGTCAAGCCTTATACATTCCTGGACGCTTCTAGGTGACAAATGTCCTCTTAAATTAAAGGCACAAATATTTAAAAATGCAGCCTGTTTGGTTAGCTCATACGAACACCTTTATGATCAAAAATCTGGCCTATACCGTATCCCATACGATGCCCCCTTTCGGTATGACGGTATTTGGGCGCCATGGAATTGGCACATGATGTGGTTATCGGTGCTTAAGCATGTATCAGAACAAACAAAGGACAAAAAATTACAAGAGAGAGTTCATTTCATTAAAGAGTCTTTCTTAAATAGCTGGGAATTTACAAACGAAGAAAAACCGCAAGCTTTATGGCGCTATTGGCCTACTCAATATTATCAGGGATGGAAAAAAGAAGACTCAATTTCGATTTCGCGTCCAACACAATCACCAAAGATAATGCAGAAAGAACGGTATGAGGATATCAATCATGCAAGTATAAGCCTGTTAGGCTTATCGCTAGCAGAAGTTGAAATTCCAGATCGTCATAAAGAAGCACTCCAAAATACTCTTAAAAATTTACTTAACTATGGATCGCTCTTGCCAAAAGATATGGATGGCAAAGGGCCATTTAGCCCAAGATGGCTGCCTGGAGCAGGTTGGAACTTGGCCACAACTCCGGAGCTGGAACACCTTTATTCGAGACACTTACCTGGCGCGTCTACAGGGGATCAACATCTAGCCTATGCCCAACTCTATAACCCTTCGGCAGATTTTGAACTTAACCTTACACTTTCAGAATGTACGAAATTCGAATGTAAGATGACAAATAATTGGCCTTACTTTTCTGTTCATGAGTTTGTCTCAAACAACCCTCTCTTCTCTATTAATGAAATCCACAAATAATTGCACAGAAGGTTTTTGATAACTTGGCCTTTTCCTTCCACAGAACCTTAAGTTCGTTTAAAGTTATTTTATCAATTTGAGAATGGTCGTCTCAAGCATGTCAAAATGACGATTATTTTTAATCTTCCACAAAGGAAACTTCTTAACTTACTGTTATTAAACGATTTATCTTCTGGCATGTTTTCTGCTCTTCAATAGTAACGTTTAATACTTGCAGGAGAAGACAATGAAAGCCGACATCACAGAAATTCTAGGTCATAAAGAACTCCAAACAATTTCCCAAAACAAATATAACGATCAGGAACTTAAACTATCCCCTGAACGTATGGGCATTAGTATTATAGGACTTGGTTATGTTGGTTTGGTATCTGCGGGTTGTCTGTCCTCTTGCGGGCACAATATAATTGGCATTGATCGTGATCAGTCAAAGCTGGACGATCTAAACCGGGGTATTTCTCCTATCGTTGAAGAAATGCTTCCTGAGCTTCTTGAACAAGGCGTAAAAGATAAAACCATCTCGACAACAACAGATGTAACAAAGGCTGTTATAGAAACAGATATGACCTTTGTCTGTGTTGGCACACCAAGTACTGAGGCTGGTCATTGTGATCTTTCTGCTCTTAAAACAGTATCAAAAGAACTTGGACGCGCTCTAAAGACAAAATCAGCTTACCATCTTATTGTCATCCGAAGCACCATTCCGCCAGGAACGACACGTGATGAGCTGTTACCTCTTATAGAGGAGGAATCTGGTCTTCAATGCGGACGAGACTTTGGACTATGTTTCCATCCAGAATTTTTACGTGAGAGCTCAGCAGTTAAAGATTTTTACGCTCCTCCAAAAACTGTTTGTGGCGGCTTTGATGATAGAAGTGCGGTTAAACTGGCTAAACTATATGATAACATTGATGAAAATGTCATATTTACCACAATGGAAGCCGCAGAAACGGTAAAGTATGTTGACAATACATGGCATGCTTTAAAGGTATCATTTGCCAATGAAATAGGAAAAATTTGTAAAGCCGCTGAAATTGATAGCCATCAGGTTATGGATATTTTTATCCAGGATACAAAACTGAACCTTAGCGCCTATTACCTAAAGCCTGGCTTTGCTTATGGAGGATCCTGTCTGCCAAAAGATGTCAGAGGTATCAATCATCTAGCCAAGTCATTGGGCGTATCGACGCCAATACTCGCAGCGATAGATCATAGTAATAGATCTCAAATTGAACACGCTATGGACATGATTGAATCCGCCGGTGGTAAAAAGTTAGGATTTCTTGGCCTGACCTTCAAACCTGGTACCGATGATCTACGAGAGAGCCCTATTCTCCCCGTAATATCAATGCTTATGAGCAAGGGATATCAGGTAAAAATATATGATTCTAATTTGGATGTAGATCGTTGTGTTGCCCATTATAAAATGCATGCAAAAGCCGGAAATACTTGGGAAACAGAATGTCTTGAACATCTTGATGAAATTGTATGTTCGACGCTTGCAGAAATAAAATCTTATAGCGATACATTAATAATATGCCATGACACCCCAGAATTCCGAGACGAGATGGTTGAGAGAAGAGATAATCAACAAGTTGTCGATCTCGTACGTACCTTTGGTAACGTAGCACACAAGGATAAAATATTTGCAAGCGGTATGGACGATTATATCCAAAAGCCACTTACGCAGAACGCATTAATTAACAAAATTTCCCCAATTTCTTCTAAGCAAAAACCTATGTCTATACTGGTTGCTGATGACAATCCGGCCAATGCAAAGATTGCACAGATCATGATTGAAAAGATTGGCCATAAAGCAATCACGGTAAAAGATGGTAAGGAAGCGATGAGAAAACACCTTACTAACGATTTCGATATGATTTTGATGGACTTGAATATGCCCGAGTTAGATGGGCTGGGAGCAACAAAATTAATTCGAAACCTCCCATGCGATAAAAAAAATGTTCCAATTATCGCCCTTACCTCACATGCAGCTCCGGAAGAAAGCACAACGTATCGCGGTCTCTGCTGGTAGATCTCAGCTTTTTACATAAAGACCGTGTACTGACCCGATAGAGGCTCCCCCAACACTCTATCGGGTCCCTTCCCCTTCACCCTCTAACAAAGAGGAATAATAAGATGGAAACAACATATTCAACGCCAACTACCAAACGTTTTTCTGAATTTCCAGAAACCTTTATTAACCCCCATAAACTCTCACCTACGATCCTTAGAGAATACGATATTCGGGGTACAATTGGTGAAAATCTATCAACAGAAGACGCTTATGCAATTGGTTTAAGTTTTGGTTATCTCGTCAAGGAGGTCGGCGGATTTCATGTCTGTATTGGTCGTGATGGCCGTCACAGCTCCCCAGAACTATCTCAGTCATTAATTGCGGGACTTTCACAGGTTGGTATAACCATCACTGATATAGGGCTCTGTCCAACTCCAATGGTCTATTTTGCTGATCGTATCCTTAATACTGATGGGGCAATAATGGTCACAGGATCACATAATCCTCCAAATCAAAACGGCTTCAAAATGGTTTGGCAGCACAAACCGTTCTTTGGTAAACAAATTCAAAGACTAGGTGCTGTTGCAGCATCAGGCCTATTTCACAAAGAAATTTCAAAATTAAACACAATTGATATCACCACTACATATTGTAAGCGTATGGTAGAGGCATGCGAGATAAAAAAAATCCCCCGAATTGCCTGGGATCCTGGTAACGGTGCAGCTGCAGTAGCTTTAAAACACATACTGCCAAACTTACCAGGCGAACATTTTCTCATTAACGGGGAAGTTGATGGGGACTTTCCAAGTCATCATCCTGATCCAACAGTGCCTGAGAACTTGGAACAATTACGTGAAACTATTCTAGAAAACAAATGCCATTACGGATTTGCTTTTGATGGCGATGGAGATCGCGTCGGTGTTGTTGATAATAACGGAGATATTCTTTGGGGTGATCAACTTCTTGCCCTCTTGGCTGAAGAACTCTTGGAAACAAAACCCGGCGCAACAATAATAGCAGATGTAAAAGCCAGCCAGGGACTATTTGATCACGTTAAAAATAAAGGTGGTCATCCCTTGATGTGGAAAACAGGCCATTCTCTTATTAAAAACAAAATTGCTTCCACTGGCGCCTTACTCGCTGGTGAAATGAGTGGACATATCTTCTTTGCTGATCGTTATTACGGATTTGATGATGCTATATATGCGGCCATTCGTTTAATGAATTGTTTTGAACATATGGGCCAACCTGTTTCTGACCTAAAAGCCAAATTACCAAAAGCATTCAACACTCCTGAGCTTCGGTTCCCTTGTGATGAAGATCAAAAATTTAAGTTTATCAAACGAATACATGACTATGTTGAGAAAAAAAGCTTTCAATACTCTTCAGTCGATGGCGTAAGAGTCCAATGTCATGGAGGATGGTGGTTGCTACGCGCCTCAAATACCCAAGCCGTACTTGTCGCACGTTGTGAAGCATTAGATAAACAAAAGTTAGAGTTGGTTAAAAATCACCTCCGAACTTCACTGCGTAAATGCGAAATTCCTATTCCCAGTGATTTTAGTTGATACGAAAAGCCAGTTATCTAATTCTAAGCCTCCTGTACTCAGGGGGCTTTTTCTTTACGACGATACTCACCCTGCCTTTAAATTGTTATCAGCCCACATAGTGGATCTAGAGCACATACTTAAGTTCCTTTTAATGTCACGCATAGCTCGAAATATAGAGGTTAAAATTGTCCATAAAATATTTATAGCTATTCAGAAGTTAATCAAACTCATGGCAATTTTTGGTACCCAAAACAAATAAATAAACATAAAAATACGGATGACCTTTTATTCAATCACCCGTATTTTTTACACTTAGTTAAGTTTTTAATGAACCATCCAACCTTTATCTTGTTTGTATTGGCGAAGGGCAGTAAAGACCGCTTCAGCAGCCACTGGCATCCGAGCAGCAGTTTCGAGAGCGGCATCATTCAAAACTCTCTGACACAACATCTCGACCTCTTGAGCAATAGAATGCATTTCAGAAGCACCATAAGCAGCTGCAGAACTCCCTAAAGTATGACATTCCATTTCCAAAGTATCTAAATCATGATGTTTTGTCGCTTTCGCAATAACCATTACTCGCCTTGCAGCGTCCTCAAGGAAAAGATCAATGAGTTCTGGCATCATGGAGAAATCTGTTTCATTTGCGAGACGTCTTAAAACGTCTGTATCAATTGGTTTATCCATATCACTACTTTTAATAGAGTTTTTTACATTTTCCAATAACGTTGTTTTATCCAACGCTTCATCCTTATTTTTAATTGCGCTGTGATTACCACCTTCTTCTATCAACAACTCTTCCAAAACTTCCATCACCCGTTCTTTTCGAACAGGTTTACGAATATAATCATCCATACCAGATTCAAGAACTTTCTCTCGGAACCCCTGCATTGCATGAGCTGTCATTGCAACAATGGGAATTTCTGAAACAGGACTATTAAGGGAACGAATAATTCTTGTTGCCTCTAATCCATCCATTTCCGGCATTGATACATCCATAAAAACAAGATCATAAGGGAAATTTTGAACAGCACTTACGGCCTCTGCCCCATTACCAACGGAATCGACTTTATAGCTTAGTTTTTTCAAAATCGCTTTAATCACCATCACATTTGTTGGATTATCTTCAGCAAGAAGGAGACGCTTTTTTGAAGCTTTGTTTAATCTCTTACGAGTTACTTGATAATCACCCATTATCTCATCTTCTATTGGACGACTAACGACTTTCATCGGTAACTCAAACCAAAACAAACTACCTTCACCTTCGTGACTTTTAAAACCGATCTCCCCGTCCATCATTTCAACTAATCTTTTACAGATAGATAACCCAAGACCTGTACCGCCAAACTTTCGCGCATACGAGGCATCCAAAGTTGTGAATTCAGTAAATAACTCTTTGTGTTGAGTTTCAGGTATTCCTAATCCTGTATCATGAACTTCAAATCGGATTGATACAGCCTTCAAATGATCCCCTCGTATCGCCCGTCTTTCTGGACAAGAAATATTAATATTAACACGGCCTTCTTTGGTGAACTTCAATGCATTTGACACCAAATTCAGAAGGATTTGGCGAACACGTCCAGGATCACTTTCAATCCATTGCGGTACAGAGGGAGTAATAAACGTCTGCAACTGCAAGCCTTTTTCCTCGGCTTGGGGTCTGGAAATCTCTCTCACGCTCTCAATAAGATTAGGTAAATCATAACTAGAGTTTTCGAGCTCAAGCTTCCCTGCTTCCATCTTTGAAAAATCGAGAATATCATTGATAACGGTAAGGAGTGTTTCAGCTGAATCACGGCCTGTTGTTACATATTGTTGCTGTTCTTTATCTAACTTTGTTTCGTCCAATAAACCCAAAATTCCGACAACTCCGTTCAACGGAGTTCTAATCTCATGGCTCATCACAGCAAGAAAATCAGATTTAGTTTGGTTAGCAATTTCAGCTTTCTCTTTTTCAGCAAGCAACTCACGCTCGACCTCTTTTCTTTGAGAAATATCTCTAAGGTAGGCAACAAAGATCGTACCCTCTGGACCCGCTGCATCTTCAATTGCGAGCTCCACAGGAAAAATACGCCCATCTTTGTGTAGAGCTTCAACTTCAATCCTGGTACCAAGCACAGGGCCTTTACCTGTTTTAAAATAAGTCGCCATACCTTCTTTATGAGCAGATCTTAATGCATGGGGTATTATTAATGTTTCAAGACGTTGTCCAAGAGCTTCTTCTTTTTTGTATCCGAAGGTCTTTTCGGAAGCAGGATTAAAATCAAGCACCCTCCCCTGCTCGTCTATGGAGATAATGCAATCCATTGCAGTATCCACTATCGCCTTCATTTTGCTCTCACTGGCTTCACGTTCAGAAACTAAAAATGAAAACAAATTTAGCGATGTCCTTAAGTCCATAAATTCCTTAGCAACGAGGCCTTTAAAAACCAGCTCTTCATTTCGTCTTCCATTCATTGTGGCCAGAAGATGATTATTTACTCTTTTCATTGGGCTAAGCACAAAGAACCGACCAAACACCATGAAAATTGACGTCGTAATCAATAACAATATAGCGGTTTGTATAAGCATCCCGATTATATGTTCATCAATTTTTTTGTGATTCTCTATAAGGTTCCAGCGTATCCTTAAGGTTCCATAGATCACACCCCTATAATTAATGGGTATAACATGATCCATACAGTAAAGACGTTCGATAGGTGCTTTTTTATTCCAAGCCTGTATTTTATTCCCTGCTGTATCGAGAAAAATTAATCTATGAATTGAGGGAACTGTTTTTGAGATTTGTTCTATCAAAATGTCTAACTGTGCAGTATCCCCAGCAATAATCGCATCAGCGGCAACGGAAGAGACTAACCGGCTAATCTCTTTTGTTTTAATGCCTGCTTCTTCCCTCATCCGGCTTGTTTCAAATTGATACATAATTTCAGCTGAAATCAGGCCAACAATTATCATTATAAAAGCAAGAAGAGGCACCAATAACCTTGAAAGAGGCCAACTTTTTAAACTGAATTTGTTTATGGTCATTGTCGTATCCGCCTGCTTTACATTAATGAAATATGTAATCACAAGTTAAGTAGCAAATACCGAACCAAAAATTTTATTAATATATATCAATACGTTGAACAATATGAGTGTCATATTGATACATAGATCAATGTCAAAATGAGAAATTGTGTCAGAATGAGAAATCAAAAATCTGACCTACAATCTAAGCCCTTGAATTAGCCTCATTAAATTTTGGCATAAAAACTGCTCTTTATAATTGAGTACTAATTTTTGGGAGACAGCTAATGACCCGCAAATGGACAGCAGACGTTATGATCATTGACGATGATCCAATAACAAGAACTCTTGTAACCAAATACATGGAAACCGAAAACCGGGTCTCAGTCATCCATGCTACAGAAGGTCATTCTGCGATAAAATATGCAAAAAAACATAAACCAGATCTAATATTACTCGATTGGCGCCTACCCGGTATTCAGGGCATAGATATCCTCGTCGAGTTAAAAAAAATTAAGAAAACTCAGAACATACCTGTCGTGATGTTAACGAGTAAAAACAAAGTACAAGACATGGAACGTGCGTTTTCACACGGTGCAGAGAACTTTATAGCCAAACCTTTCACAGGTATGGAATTAAAACGTAAAATTTTTGAAAACCTACCTAATGTAGTCCTGAGTAAGCAGTAATTACTGACGTAAGCACTGCTCTCTCTCCATAATCCCAAACACGGACCTGTGGAGTTGTAATTCCCCAGCTTTTGCAGCTTGAATCATCCCTCGTAAAAAGCCACCTGGGTTTAAAACAGGTCGCTCTGGATGCTCTTGATTAACATCCGTAACCATAACTGAGATTGCTGCTGCAAACGCCCCCATAACCTGTACAGCCTCATTCCAGACATATCGATTTATCCCAATCTCAGCACAAGTTACTCTCGCTGCCTCAACCAAATCTTCCGGAGCGAGAGCCCTGCCATAACGAGGTATTTTGTTTTTAAAGCTATCACTCGCGACAGAGATAAGCATCGAAGTCGTTAAATGCTCCACCCCCGTTGAGGTTTTGGGCCCCATTGGGCCTTTTTTAAGTTTAGTTGATACTGGCTTCGTATCCCCCTTTTTGGGAGAGACCTTCCTAATGCGTGTGTTAGAGCCAACGACGTTAGCTTGAACATCATTCCCTTTGCCCTTATCCACAGAGCTACTTGTATCTTCTTTTGAAGAATATAACTTAAGTGTAGTGTATATGTGCCGGACATTTTTGTCTGCCTGGGGAGACATTTTCACATCTTTTCCACACACCCGTTGGGTGTCTTTTTTTTCAAAGTGGGCATCTAGCGCCACCTCTAAAAGAGTAAGTTTTTCTTGTTGTGCATGAATTTCAGACAATGTCGTTGAGGCCGTTATTGTTTGCAGCTCACTGAGCTCATCAATAGAAAGCTCGGCCACACACATTTTAGTCCGAACCCGCCTCTTCTGGGCCGATAACTCTCTCTTTGCCTCTTTCCAGATACGCCGTTCTCTTAAGACCTTTTCAGCCCTTACTTTGATATGAGCAAACAATTCAGCCAGGGGAGATAAATCGACACCATACCCAAACTTGATGTGTCCATCCTCACTACGAACCCCATAGCGTTTATGGTTTCCACTATCACGCCAAGTTAAAGCGCCGAGATCATGTAGCTCCCTCTCCCAACGATTAATCTGTCGCTCCGAAGTCCCAAAATCCTGTGCAGTATTAGATACCGACTGCCACACAATAGGTGGATGATAAGTTTCTTCGCTCCAATCAATCTCTGACGTAAAGCCAATCAGATAAGCTAAGAAACTTATATGACGGGCTTTAAAGCCAATTTCAGAACCTGCTATTTTGAGGTATTTGAGGATTTCAAATCGATCTACACCTTCAGGTAATCCTGAGTATAGATCTGACACCTTCGCCATTGCCCGTATTTGGGGCGTAAAGTTACGTTGTCCAACGCAAATGGATCTTTGTTCCATTATTTAACAGCAACACCTGTTCCCTCTGAACTTTGGCTGAACTTAGGCCATATCAATCCGCTACGCAAAATGGGCGTATTTCAATTGACAGCACTATTCAGTGAGATAAAATAATCCTCGTAATAAGGGGCAATCAAACCTTATCGAGATTTTATCTCAGCACAAACCTCATGGCTCGAACCATGGGGTTTTTTGCTAT
>OJFV01000168.1_pt1 | contig 28241 bp, 26 predicted proteins | sample 1594391 | NCBI WGS metagenome assembly OJFV01 (sample SAMN05416856, study PRJEB24817) | seawater metagenome | isolation source: Sea water | place: Canada:Atlantic | collected 2013-11
TGCATCCTTCCATTCCAAGGAAAATAATGTACCACTAAAAACTGGGACCAAACAGTTAGTGATTATAGCTTGTGATCATGCGGCTTGGGCGAGGTCCATTTGGCGGAGGAATCCCCAGCTCCCGATCAAAGGAAAATCTGATAACCTGCCTTTCCAGGTCGAAGCCTGTAAGGCGGGGATGGGATTAGCACAGCTATCCTGTTTTCTCGGTGCTAGAGCGCGCGCTCTAAAACGGCTGTCAGAGCCAGAACTAAACCCAAACTTTTTGTGGCTATTAACCCACAAAGACTTGCGAACTACCGCCCGCTTTCGTATCCTCTCGGACTGCATCGCCGCTAGCTTTAATAAAAATCGAGGAGTTTATGAAGGGGGGAGCGGAGACTTATCAAAATGTTGATAAGAAAAGGGGGGCCAAAGAAAAGACTCACTACCAATTGTTAGCGTTATCTTCTTGCCACAAGGGGATTAATTCAGCCAAATATTTTGCTGATTTTTGTGTTGTATGGATTTCTGCTCCGTTAGGCTTAAAGCCATTTAGAAAAGATAATATACTTTTGCTATATATTCTTTTTACACGCAAATTCTCTACCGCACTTACTCGTATAACACAGTGTATATATTTACCAGATTTTCTATGATGTCCAATTGCTATGACATCTTCACAATTACCAGAATATGACCCTACGATGTGAACATTGGCGCCAGCCTTAAATTTTTTTTATGACCTGATTTTATTTCATTTCCATTGGGCCCGAAGGGTATCTCCTTCTTAACATTTCCAATTACACACCAGAGTTCTTGAATATTCGATTTTTTATTATGTTTGCATTCTTCCAATACAGGCTTGGCCTTTATGCGATAAAAAATACTTCTCCATAATTGCAATAATTGCTCCATTTTGTAATAGGCCCTACAGTCGTATTATTACGAATAAAACAAGTATAAAAAACACTTATAGAAAATTAAAGAGAGGCATTATTTCGCCTTAATCGCCCCTAGAAACTCTTCCACTTCTTGTGCTGTAAAAGAACTTTGTTTTCCTGTGTCACAATTATACCCAAACAAGAGGCTACTTGCCTTGGCCTGATCCGTAAATTTGGCACCTTTGTAAAAATCTCTTTGGTAAAACAAACAGTGACCATCTCCAGTAGGATCTGCAAATATAAAGCATGTGTAACCAGAGCATTTGAGGTCTTTTACGTTTGATGCCTTAACATTTCTAAGTTCATGCCAGTTTTTTATTTTATCTTTTTTTATTTTGCTGGCTTTCTCCCAATAAAATCCTGGTTTTAGGGGGAAATAAGCAGCTTCTCCATAACTGAGATAATCGTTCCATTGCCAACGAACTCTATAAGCATAGTTCTTATTAGTAGGGTCGGTGTGTCTTTGACAATCCTGTTCGTTTATTTGGGTAGTGATTTTCTCTCCTAGTTTAACAGGGCAATCGTAGGGCGAAAGCTCTACGGCCCAACTGGTTTGTGTTGTTGAAAGTTCGAGAAATAAAGTTGCTAGAATTGAAATAGAAAGTAAAAAGTAAAAAGTAAAATTTCTTGACCATAAGTTATTCTCAAAATGGAGCTATTGGATTTAAAGAAGAATTCAACCTAGAGGAGTGTTATGGGGAGGTAAACAATTTCTTGGAAAAATAGTGTGATGACAATAAGTAGGAGCACCTCTTATTGGTATCTCTGTATAATGTCCTGATATTGCGGAGTATCTTGAAAGGTTTGCAATGCCTTTCCGATCAAGGCCGCAATGTCTTTTTTGGTTTTGGGGACGGCGACATATCTTTTTACGGTTTCAAGGGCAGGGCCGACTTGTTTAAATTTCCCACTTAGGTTCTGGGCCAAAGCTTCTGTTGCAAGAACGTGCTCATCGCCAATGATTATATCGACACGGCCAAGGGATAACATCTTGATAAGTGGTCCGTTGGTGGTCGTCATTTCCAGTTTTTTGAGATAGGTCGCCTCTTCAAATTCTCTTGGATAGGCATAGCCCGAAATCGTTCCTATTCTATATTCTGACAGGTCTTTCAAGTGGAACCAGTCATCGAGGTTGAAATCTTTCCTAGCCCAGAAAATGGTTCTGCTGCCGTATTTGGTAATGGGGCCTACCATATTGTACTTTTCAAACCGTTCCTTTTTAGAGCGCCAGGGTAAGGAAGCATCGATTTCTGAACGGTCTGTCATGGCAATGACGCGTTTCCATGGGCGCCCGATTATATTAAATTCGATATGGGAGTGATGTAAGGCACTACGTAAGATTTCAACGAAAAGGCCGCTGGTCGTTTCATCGCTATTTTGCACTGTGTAGGGTGGGAAATCGTCGTCGATAACGATCTCTAGTGTCCCTGTATGTTCCTGCGCGTTCGTTAAGGCTGGCACAAAGGTCAAAGTGATTATTAAACCAATGAAAAATATTAAACTATTCATTTGTCGACAGTTCCTGCGGATAATCTTGATCATAATTATTGAAACAAAATGATTAAGGAATTCATATCTTTCCTTCAAGACTAACGACGGGCAAGACTAACGACTGGTTGTTTTAGGGACTTATCCCAGGATTGTTCTTGAGGCCCCTTCTTTACGGATCTCTCAACGCTTGGCGCCACATTTTTGATGTCGGGTTCATAACATCAGGAACCTTTGGTCTGTGTACCCAGTGAGTTGTTTGATTTATCGAATACAATGGACTGTAATTTGAAAATTCCTTGTGACTGAGAATAAGGTCAGAGCGGTTATCAAGGATTTGGATATCGCCCTGACCATAAATAGCCAACACAACATGTCCCTTTTCTTTGGTCGGGTTGGTTAAGGCAACTATACGGATCTCGTTTTCTTTAAAACCGAGTGCTTTCAAAGTGTAATACTTTGCAATCGCATAATCTTCACAGTCTCCTGAGTTTTTTATAAACTGTCCCAAAGTTGCCCAATATTCATCGGTGCCATAAACGTTGTTATCCGTTTTATATGGCCATCTGTTAAAGTGTGTGTTGACTGCTTGAATGGTCTGAGACCGTGGTTTGTTTCGGATCGATATAATAAATTTATGCCACGCTCTTTGCTCTGAAGTCTTGCATTTCTTCTTATTATTGGCACAGGCCAGGAAGGTACTGAATTCGGGTTTAGATCTATTGAGGACACTGGACCAAGACGGCAGACTTTTAAAAGAGTGGTATCTATACTCAAAAGTATTGAAGAGGGCGTTTTCTTGACTTCTCTGAGCCAGTACCAAATCAAGGAGAGAATTAGCGAAAGCCGATTTTATGGGGGAGATAAGCAGAGATAGAGTGAGGAGCACAATCGCGAAGGCAGCTTGAGCCTCTGGGATACCCGTTACTTTGGGCATCGTGACCTCCATAAATTCAAAAATTTATGTTAGGTCCCTCTTTCGAGCCCGTGATGGAACACAGTAAATGCGAGTTTTAGTATCTTATCCTATTTGTTCTCGTCTTTAAATCTAATTTAGCCAAATATAAAATTAATCCGTGATCGAAGGCAGTCAAAATTTTAACTTATCCGGCACCAAAATATGTTACTCGGGATGAGAAAATGTAGTTTGCCTCTATGATCATCAAGGTGACCAGAACAAAAATGGCTAAAGGAGGCACTAAAATAGCTGCCTTAAGGGCGAGACGTTCCCATTGCATGTGCATAAAGACGCTGACGATTAAACCAGCTTTCAAAACCATGAAAATCAGGATCAGGGACCATCTGACATAACCCTGAAAACTAAGGTAATCGACCATATAAGACAGAGCGCTTAGAACGAACAGCATCCCCCAGATTTTTAGATAAATACTGATCGGGTGAAGTTCGTGTTCTTGTTGTTCGGATTGTGTTGTCATGATTAATTCCTGATTATTTCCTTAATCGTAATTGTTCCCACCCGATTTTATGGTTTTGCTCTGCCTCTACTCTGGTTTCGTTCTCGGTCAGGCTTTCTCTCATTACTCTATTCTGGGATTGTTTTGCTTGTACAACAACGGGTTGTCCTTACCACAAATAGAAAAATGCAAAAATGAACACCCAAACCAGATCGACGAAGTGCCAATAGAGTCCGGCGATTTCGACGCCTTGATAATCTCCTGAACGTTCAAAATCTCCTCGCAGGACCTTGATGGCGACGATAGTCAGATAGATGACGCCAGCCGAGACGTGAAGGCCGTGAAAGCCCGTGATCATAAAGAAGGTTGAGCCAAATTGAGCTGCACCAAAGGGATTTCCCCAGGGCCTTACACCTTCCTCAATCAATTTACTCCACTCAAAAACCTGCATGCCAACAAAACAAGCCCCCAAGATAGCGGTCACGAACATCAATGTTGCACAAACACTCCTGTTACGGCGATAGGCGAAATTGACCGCCATAGCCATCGTGCCACTGCTGCTGATCAGAACAAAGGTCATGATCGCAATTAATATAAGCGGTATGTGTTGGCCGGCAATGGTGAGAGCAAAGACTTCACTTGAGTTTGGCCATAGTTCGGTGGTGGTCATGCGCACGGCCATATAACCGACGAGGAAAGATCCAAAAATAAAGGTATCGCTGAGCAGGAAAATCCACATCATCGCCTTGCCCCAGGGGACAGACTTGAAGGTTTCCTTATCCGATGACCAGTCTTCATTAAGTCCCTGCCAACCTTCTGGCGGAGAAATTTTGTTCCCGGTTATATCTTGTGTCTGTTGTGACATAGCTGTCGTCCTTTATCAGACTTTTGTATTAGATCGCAATTTAGTCCCCCAACAAAATTCCCTTACATATCGCAATCAAATCGAACTTTCCGTTGTTATCCAGTACGAGTAAGACAAACATCAACATCCATAACATCAGTAGGAAATGCCAATAACTGGTACATAGCTCGAGGCTTTGTCTTATTTTGTCGGTGGTTGCTCCATACCAAATTTTGACTGCCGAACGGCCCCATGCGAACATTCCTCCCAAAAGGTGAACGGCATGCAGGGCGGTAATGAGGTAGAAGAAAGTTATCGCGGGATTGGTGTCGACAAAGTTGCCCTGGCTGTAGAGCTGTTGCCAGGCCAAGACCTGACCAAGAATAAAAGCAACCGCAAACACTCCACCAAGAGCCATAAGCCCGTTTCTAAATTTGTTCTGTCTTTGAGGGGAACCCGGGGAAGGAGGGGGGGAGGAAGCTGGAGCCGTGGCTTGCTGTTTTCGCACGATGATCCAAGCGCCATGAAATGCCATTGAGCTCAGAGCCAAAAAGATCGTGTTTAAGATCAATAGATCAGGTTCAATAAGAGGAACCCAATCTTCAGATGCCATACGCGTAAAAAAGCCCAGAGTTAATAGCGTGAATAATACCGTGATGATCGCAAAAAAGGCAGTTAGAGCCAATTTTCCAGAAGAGGTCGAACAAACGCGCCCGCGGTCAATAACTTGGCCTGATCCAACTTCCCAGGGTTTGCTCATCAATGTGTGGAGGAAACTCATACTCCCTCCGTATCGTCATCGCGACCTTGGTGAGTTTCCCCTTTTGCGTGAGGGACGTTTTGAGGGATGAAGTCCTCTTCTACACCGGGGACGCTGTAATCATAGGCCCAGCGGTAAACCACAGGGTCTGTCGGTCCCCAGTTGCCATGACCTGGGGGTGTTTCAGCTGTTTGCCATTCCAGTGATGTGGCATTCCAGGGGTTGGGTCCTGCTTCTTTGCCTTTAAAGCAACTCCAGATCAAATTGAAAATGAATAGCAATTGAACAGCTCCAATAATCAAGGCGATCACGGTAATAAAAGCGTTGAGGGTTTGGGCAGATTCCGGAATAAAGACGGCATCTTCATAGGCGAAATAACGTCGGGGTACGCCGACAAAGCCCAAATAATGCATCGGGAAATACATAAGGTAAGTGCCGATAAAAGTAACCCAAAAATGAATGTGTCCCATTTGTACGTTCAAGAGGCGTCCGGTAATCTTTGGATACCAATGATATATTGCCCCGAAGACAACCAGGATTGGGGCAATCCCCATTACCATATGAAAATGTGCGACCACAAAGTATGTATCGGAGAGCGGGACATCAATGACCACATTGCCTAAAAACAGCCCAGTTAAACCCCCGACCACAAAGGTGAGGATAAAGGCAATCGAATATAGCATGGGCAGAGTAAGATGAATGTCTCCGCGCCACAGGGTCAAAACCCAGTTGTACACCTTGATCGCAGTGGGAACGGCGATAATTAAGGTGGTGACAGCAAAGAAAAAGCCGAAATAGGGGTTCATACCGCTGACATACATATGGTGCGCCCAAACCACAAAGCTGAGGGCGCCAATACCAACAATGGCCCAAACCATCATGCGATAGCCAAAGATGTTCTTACGGGCATGAATAGAGATCAGGTCCGAGACAATACCAAAGGCAGGCAGCGCGACGATATAAACTTCGGGGTGGCCAAAAAACCAAAACAAATGCTGAAAAAGTAAAGGGCTGCCGCCGTTATATTGCAGGGCTTCACCCTGAGCAATAATGGCGGGCATGAAGAAACTGGTGCCAAGCAACCGGTCGAACATCATCATCACCCCGCCGACAAAAAGCGCGGGAAAGGCTAAAAGCCCCATAATAGTGGCGACAAATATTCCCCAAACGCTTAAGGGCATGCGCATCAAGGTCATGCCCTTTGCGCGGGCTTGTAAAATAGTCGTGACATAATTCAGACCGCCCATGGTAAAGGCGACGATAAAGATAACCAGAGAGACCAGCATCAAAATGATGCCCCATTCATATCCTGGGGTTCCAGGAAGAATGGATTGGGGTGGGTAGAGGGTCCAACCCGCTCCAGTGGGGCCACCCGTGACAAAAAAGCTCGACATTAAAACCAATACAGAAACCAGGTAGAACCAATAACTCAACATATTCAGATAAGGAAAGACCATATCTCTGGCCCCGATCATGAGCGGGATAAGGTAGTTGCCAAAGCCGCCCAAGAATATTGCCGTGAGCAAATAAATCACCATGATCATGCCATGCATGGTGACGTACTGGTAATAACCTGCTGGATCAATGAAATCAAAAGTGTCAGGGAACCCCAGTTGCAACCGCATCAGCCAGGACAAGGCCAAGGCGACCATCCCGACCGAGATTGCGGTTATTGCATATTGAATGGCAATAACCTTGTGGTCTTGGCTCCAGATATATTTTGTCAAAAAAGTAGTTGGCCCGTGGTCTTCGTGGTCTGTTGGCGATATTGTCGTCCCAGTCACGGTATCTGTCATTGCTACTGCCTCGTCATTCTATTGTCGAAACAACACACTATTTTCGAATATTACTGGTTGGGTACTTCGGATACTTGTGCCTCGATTAAAGCAGTTTCTTGGGCAAAGGTTGGATGCTCGTTGAGCCACTCTTGAAAAGCAGGTTCTTCATCGATAACAACCAGGCCTCTCATTTCTGAATGGGCAACCCCGCAGAGTTCTGCGCATAAGATTTCAAACTTTCCGATCTTTGTCGGGGTGAACCAAAAATAAGTTACCAGCCCGGGAACCAAGTCCATTTTGGCTCGAAACTGTGGGACGTAAAAATCGTGTAATACATCCGTAGAGCGTAAGAGCAACTTGTAGGGCTTACCAATAGGGAGGTGGAGTTCACTATCGTCGACCAGGAGATCGTCTTGTCCATTGGGATCGCCAGGGATTAAGCCCCAAGGATTTTCGTCGTTGATTAAACGTGTATCAACTGTTCCGAGTTTTCCGTCCTTGCCAGGGAACCGAAAGGCCCAAGTCCATTGTTTACCAAGAACTTCAACTACTTTAGCTTCTTTTGGGACAGTTATAAATTGATCCCAAACAATTAAGCCTGGGGCCAACATGGCAATGATACCGATACTAGTCAGGACGGTGAGCCCGATTTCCAGTTTTTTGTTTTCTGGCTCATAATCCGCACGGCTACCCTCTTTGTGACGATAACGAAATATCGCGTAAGCCATAAACAGAACAACGGCAGTGAAGACGATGCCAGTAATAACGAAGGTGATGATGAGGGTCGTGTCAATGGCGCCCCAGTTTGACGCCAGAGGGGTGAACCACCAAGGGCTCGTAAAGCTAAAAATGACAGAACCAACAACAATCAAAACCAGTACAATAACAAGAATCATAGTGTAATACCTCTATGTTCCTAAACCACACTGCTATGTCCATATATAACCAAGCGATAATATTTAATTGTCAGCTTGCTTGGTCCCGTAACCCCTTATCAACTATCTGTTGCAAACAATGGTACGCTAGTTTGTGAATTTTTACAATCAATGGCCTCAATGCTGGTAAACCCCTCGTATTTCAAGCTTTTGTTAAAGTACTGTTGATAGGATGCTGTCGCTTAAGGCGTATTGTTTTCTTTGCATCCTATGAGGTTCAATTGTGATCCCTGTTCAATTCCTTTGTCAGATAGTTTTTGTAGCGGCTTATTTTTTTAGTTTGTTAAGCACAGCAGCTCTTGCGGATCGAGATCCTAATCGAGATGTACTCTGCGTGAGCAAACAGATACTGGTCAGCAAAGCTGAGTTCGAGAAGTGTTTTGATCCCGTACAGCCGGATCAATCTCATGCGCCTGATGGCAAGAGACAACGGATGAACAAGGCGATATTGCTGCCCTGTTTGCAAAAGGCTAATCCGGGGCTAACCAATAGAGCACTGGATAGGGCTATGGATGCCTGCCGTCCCGAAGGACCGATAAAAAAGTGATCTGTTAGGTTGGTTACACATTTTCAGTTCGACTATTTTCATAAAGTATAAAGTTCTCGGCTTTAGGCTGTTTGAGTGTATTTTCGTTGTCGTATTGAGGGGGCTCAAGGTTTTGGAATAGCGAATGTCGAGTATAAAGGAGCATACGAGTACTTCGTCGGTTGCTACATCAGCAGGTAATAGTGGTGGTATTAGAACTCTATTTCGAACGGTCTTCAAAACAGGATACCTACGTAGTATTTTGTTTGTATCCCTTTTTATTGCAATAATTTTTCCCCTAATGGATCGGTTTGTCATCTATCCGCTTTTTTTGGATTTTGTGATCAAGAATACAGAAGAGGAAGCCATACGTTCTGCACGTCAGTTGGCATTGGAACTCGATGTCGGGCCAGAAGGGGTAACTGTTAATTCCCTTCCAAATCGATTTTTACAAGATACACAACGTATTACCGAAGCTCATGGTTTAATGAAATTTAAAGTTTTCTCTCCTACTGGAGAAACGGTTTTTTCGACAGATCAAGAGGACGTCGGAAAGCTGAATGAAAATGATTATTTTTTGAATATCGTTGCCAAAAGTCATGTCTTTACCAAGCTGGCGCGCAAGGACACACTTAGCCTGGAGGGTGAACTAGTTAGTCAGGATGTGGTTGAAACTTACGTCCCCATAGATGGGCCTGGGGGGGATCAGATATTTCATGGCGCATTCGAAATTTACTATGATGTCACAGCGCGGATGACAAAAGTGGATCAATTACTGACCATTTCTTTTTACATCTTAAGCGCAGTTTCTGTGGGACTTTTACTTCTTGTCCTCTGGACTCTCCGTTCTGCCGTGGTGGCCAGTATCGAAAGAGATATGGCGGATAGGGCCTTATTGGAGGCCAATAGCAGCCTAGAAAAAAGAGTAGCAAAACGTACTCAAGAGCTAAAGTTGGAAAAAGAGCGGGTTGAATTAGCTAGCCGTACTAAGTCAGAATTCCTTGCCAATATGAGCCATGAAATTCGCACGCCACTCAACGCAATTATTGGCTTTTCAGAAACCATGCAACAGGGAATATTTGGCCCCTTGGGGAGTAATAAAAACATTGAGTACATTGCCGATATCCAAAAATCTGGTGAATTTCTTCTTGAATTAATAAACGACATTCTGGATATATCCCGTATCGAAGCCGGAGAGATGGAGCCTGAATTTGAGGAAGTGGATATCAAAGAAGCGATTGAGGCGGTACTGTTCTTTGTGAAAGAACGGGCAACATCCAGAAGGATTATGGTTAAGACCGAGTTCAGGGCTGAGGGCCTTCATGCCTTTGTTGATAAACGTCAGTTCAAACAGATATTGCTCAACCTTTTGACAAACTCAATCAAATTTTCTGATTCTGGAGCAAGTGTTTCTATAAAGGTTGATATGGTATCGGATGGTGGCTTTTCAGTAACGATCTCTGATACGGGTATCGGGATTGAAGAAGAGTATCTGAGCATGGTGATGGAACCCTTTGGGCAAGTCGCGGGCAGCATGGTCCGTAAACACGAGGGGACAGGGCTTGGTCTACCCATCGTCAAAGCTTTGGCCGCCAATCACAACGCTGAGTTTTTACTGGAAAGCTCCGTTGGTAAAGGCACCATCGTGACGATTATTTTTCCAAAAAAGGCCGTGTTGAGATATTAACTGAAATTTTAAAACAGCCTTTCACGTTTGAATTGAGCTGTATTGTAGAGATATTTTGTACAGGATTATTTGAATGAAATTTATCTTATAAATTCCATAGCTTGATTGCTATCAATAGCACTGTGTTTTTTGTTGTCACATGTATTTCACATGAGGATACCTATTAGTTGACTGACTTAGCCATATTTTTTGCCTGATTTAGCATAGTTCTTTTTCTTGGAAAGAGTTGTTTGCATTTTCTCATTTTCTGATTATCGAGAATCAAAATCGACAACACAATAATCCATGAAATTGCTCAGTAGTGGCGGCAAAATTGCGCCGAGCTTGTGGGCGAGGACGATTTGGGTTGGGTCGATATCTTCTTTGATCTCGAGAGAAACAACTTGGTGTCCGTCATAGGTGTTGGGGTCGTTTCTACGCATGGTGAGGAGGGAAAATCCCAGGCCATGACCTACGGCACTTCTGACTGATTCAAGCGAGGTTGAGCGAAAGGCAATATGGGGCGTGATTTGATAGCGGGCAAATATCGAATAAAAGTATTCTCGGCTGCCGGGGGCATCAAATAACACATAGGGCTCATCCGCCAACTCTTTTAAGCTGATCGACGATTGAGCGCTCTTTTTGTGGTTTTTTGGCACGATCACATAGGGCTTGGGCTGAGAGAGAACCTTCCAACTGAGTAAAGAAGGGTCAAGGCCTAGATCGTACAAAATGGCTAAGTCAATTTTCCCGTCCAATAATTCTGTTACCAACTCGTTTTGGAGGAGTTCGCTTACCTCGACGTCAATGTTGGGAAAAAGCTTTTGATAGGTACTGGATAATCTTGCGACATGGAAGGGGGCTATGGATTGAAAGCAACCAAGTCTAACTGTCCCCTTGAGGTTGGCTGAAATGTCAAAGACATTGCGTTCAACAGTCAGGGCAGTACAGACGATCTTTTGTGCTTCGATATAAAAGGCGCGTCCTTGAACGGTGAGGTCCATACCGCGAGCGTGTTGGCGATCAAAGAGCCGTAAACTTGTTATATCTTCAAGCTTATCAATTGCCTGGGCAATGGCAGGCTGGGAGATATTCATGACTCGCGCCGCTTGAGCTATACCGCCGTGTTCGGCAACGGCGATAAAGTAGGTACATTGTTTGAGAGTGAATCTAACCATATTTTTCTTATCCTTTGGTAATATAATACAAGTTTTTATCAATGTTAGAAGTGTTGTAATGTCTTCTTCAGAATTCAATCCAGGAGAAGATCACAATGGTTATGGAAGATTTTATCGATCTTAATAAATACCCTTTAACAGATAGGGGCTTTCAAGACCGTTGTCGGCAGACTGTGGATGAAACGGGTGTTCTCGTTCTTGAGAACTTTCTTTTACCCGATGCGGTCGCGCTTGTTCAAAAAGAGGGCGAGGATCATAAAGATCAAGCCTATTTCTGCACACAAGAACACAATGTATATCTGACGCCCTCTGATCCAGCGTATTCCGAAGATCACCCCCGAAACCAGAAGGTGATATCCTCTAAGGGCTGTATTACGGATGATCTCATTCCGGCGGGCTCGCCGTTGCGGGTGTTATATGATGCAGAGGACTTTCGGTCCTTTTTATGCGCTGTTTTAGGCGAAGATGCGCTTTATAATTATGCCGATCCACTGTCTTCCATAAATCTACACTATGCTAATCCAGGCCAAGAACTTGGTTGGCATTTTGATAACTCTTCTTTCGCCACAACTCTGATGATCCAGCAGCCCGAAGCGGGCGGTGCCTTTGAGTACGTCGGCGGACTGAGAGATGCGGATAACAACGAAATGAATTTTGAAGGTGTTGCACAAGTTTTAAAGGGCGAACAACCCGTCAAAAGCCTCTCGATGGGTGCTGGAGCACTGGTACTTTTTCGAGGTCGAAACGCGATCCATCGCGTGGCACCAGTTGAAGGAAGCCGAACCCGGATGCTAGTTGTCCTAGCGTATAATTCGAAACCAGATATAGCACTTTCAGAATCAGCTCGTATGACTTTTTATGGTCGGTTGGATTGATAATTATCTAAAATCGAAAGGCTGTGTAACTTGGAAAATTGGGGTTAACACGTCAAGTGATGACGGTTCGTTAAACGCTATTGTTTGAGGTAACTGGGAACAATTGCGTCCAGGATTTGCACAAGTACACGGTCCATATAGGGATAGATGTCTGGTATATTCAATACGTGAAGTGATGTCTCGCTATGAAGATCGGGGAAATTGGTTACCAGTATGGTTTGATGTACTGGCTCCATGACAAAGGTGATATCGGCCCACTTGATGTCTTCTGCCTTGACGGTTCTTACAGCACTGTCATTTGTGCCAGCCGAGCGAACCGAGAGGCCGGGGTCTTTGCTCCAAAGTGTCTCGGCCGTTCGGCTGCGCAATCTGTTCTCACTGCAAATGAATAGAACATTCAACATAATGCATTTCTTTCGAAACCCACTGAGTAATGTACCATAAATCGTTTCTTAAGGGAGTATTGTTAGACTGTGGCTTAATGTATGGGTTCCACTTGCGATTTGTACCAACCTGGATTGTTCGCATAGGGATACTGATTATACGGAAGTCGTGGTGTCGTAAACGGTTATAGCTCGCATTTTCTTTGAGGAGAATGCTTTATGAGAACGAGTCTGTGGACAGTCCATCAATCCCCTATTTGTACTGAGGTCTTACGAATTATCCCATTTGGTAGAATATGGTCTGTCGTTCTCAGCCTTGTAATCCTTAGTATCTTTACCCTTATGACACTGACGAGTGTGAATGCTCAACAAGCAGGCACAGATACGCCTGAACAACTCGTTGAGAAGATGAAACAGGGCGGATACATTCTTTATATTCGCCACGCAGCAACCGACCATTCCCAAGCAGATAAAGATCTAACCGACCTTAGCAAGTGTGAATTACAGCGTAACCTCTCTGCACAAGGTAAAGAGGAAACGAAAATTATGGCTATGGCACTCGCCAAGCTGGAAATTAAAGTAGAAAAAGTCATTACGAGCCCTTATTGCCGCTGTGTCGATACGGCAAAAATCGCCTTTGACCGCTATGATATCGTCGAGGATATGAGGGCGACTTTTTATACCAACGAAGCGGAAACAAAGCATCTTGGAGATTATCTCAAATCCGAATTAACAAAAAAGCCAACAGGGGGGGGTAATACGGTTTTGGTTGGACATACCGCAAATTTACGAGATGTCACCCAAGTTTGGCCCAAACCCGAGGGAGTGGTCCATGTTTTTAAACCGCTTGGTGAGGGGGGATACGAACATCTCGGGCGAATAACACCAGTTGAGTGGGCACCACTCGCTGGCATTAATTAACCAGCACGACTGATCTATATAATGAAGTGGCCCCAAAACCTGTCTCTACGGTGGAAATTCATGTTAGCGCCCGTTATCGGAATTCTGATGATGAGTGTCTTGGCTGGAGTTTTCAATTATCAGACACAAGAACAGGGAAAACTGCTGACACGTTTGCAAAATGTTGATTTTGAGCGGGCTCAGAAATTGATGCAACTCAGCAATCATATGGCGACCAATCACACTCAGATCTATGAATTGTTACAGACAGCAGAAACTGTCACCGATGAGGGCGAATTCTATGACGAAGGAAAGCGCTATCTCTATAACATATTTAGTATTGAAACCCAGATTGAAGAACAGATCGAGCAAGGTCCCGATAGCGCGAGCCTAAGTAAAAGTGAAATCGAATTATTTGAGAGTTTGTTGAAGCATATTTCTGATTATCGGGTCAACACGACTAATGCTATGTTGATGGCGACCGTCGATCTGGCCTTGGCACAAAGTGTTATGAGCAACTCGACTAAACAGTTTAACCTCCTCAATGCCAAGTTTTTGGCTTTCAATCAATCAATCCAGCAACGGCTCAATCAGCGATTGGCCAGTCATCAGGACGCGGTTGAGCAGAAGGCCGGTTTGTTTTCAGGGTTGTTTGTATCAACCATTATCTTTGTGTTGCTACTTAGCGGGATTTTGTCATCTGTTTTATCACGTGACTTGCAACGGGTGATTAAGAAGCTGGGCGATCTGGTCTCCAGCCAGAAAAAACAAGAGGTATCCGCAAGTTCCCCTGTTAATGAACTCACGACTTTAGCTATCGCGATAGAGGGTGTAAGAGAAAGCCACGCTTCCCTCAAACAGGCACGAGATAATTTAGACAAATCCAATCAAGAGCTATCTAAAAGTTATGCTACGATCCTTGAACGCGAAAGTACTCTTGAAGAACTTAATGCCGAACTGGAAATCAAAATAGTCGAAGGTAAAAAGGCAGAAGAATTACTGTTAGAAGCCAAAGAAGATGCTGAAAAAGCCAACGAGGCAAAATCTCGGTTCCTTGCGACAATGAGCCATGAATTTCGAACGCCTCTAAATGCTATACTTGGTTTTAGCGAAATGATTTGTTCTCAAGTTTTTGGTCCCTTGGGCGCTGATAAACTTGGTGCCGAAAAATACGCTGAATATGCTGATGACATACACCATAGCGGCAATCATATGTTGTTACTGGTAAACGATATTTTGGACATTTCAGAAATTGAATCAGGTAGGCGTATTATCACCAAAGAGGCGGTCGATATTGATGAGGTTATCAAGGATTGCGTTCGAACTATTCGTAAACAAGTTAAGGATAAGTGTATAGAATTATCCGTAGAACTACCAGACGAGGTACCATTTCTCTATGCTGATAAGCGGTCTTTTATCCAGGTTCTTCTCAACCTTCTCTCTAATGCTATTAAATTTACCAAGCAAAACGGCTCCATTGTTATATCTGTAAACTCCGGTAAGGAGGCAATTGAAATTGCGGTCAAGGACACGGGTGTCGGGATAGACCCTGACCGCCTTGGGAGAGTTACAGAGCCTTTCTCACAAGGCGTAAAAAATCCTTATGAAGCTCAAGAAGGAACTGGCCTCGGCCTGTCAATTGTTAAATCTCTTATGGAAACCCATGATGGTGAGTTGGTTATCTCTAGTGAATTGGGGGTAGGGACAGCCGTGACGGCAGTATTTCCAGCCTCTGGTTTAGAAGAAAGACCAAATGTCGGCTCTTTTCATACGCCCAATTTTACCCATTAATAAATTACATGCGGTACAAAGCGCGAACTGTCCTTGGTGATGGGCGAATTGTCTTCGCGGATGCCCATGCCACAGGGTTGGCTGGCCACAAGCCAGGAACCGATCACGGTGTGGTTGCCTTCAAACACGGGGAGAGCGTGAAGTGCTTGTACGACGAAACCTTCGCTACCATAGGGGCCATCAACACTTATCGGAGCTTCGCCAGGGCGAATGATTTCTATGTTGGCACCCTCGCGAGAGAACAGCGGTTTTTTGACATAACCGCCCTCTATGTTTGAAATCCGGGGGTCGTTGGCAAAATAAGCGGGTAAAAGGTTAGGATGGCCTTCGAACATTTCCCACAACAAGGGTAACAGCCCCTTGTTTGACAGGATGGCTTTCCATGCGGGCTCCATAAAGCTCACACCACTTTTGGGGACAGATTTGCCGAACTCATCGGTCATTATCCATTCCCACGGGTAAAGCTTGAAAAGGGTACGGATGCCCATGTCGTCTTGATCGGTAAAGTGTCCATTGTCGTCAATACCGATATCTTCGATGTGCAGGAAGTTTGTATCTACACCAGCTTGAATAGCACAGTCCTGGATATAGCGAACTGTTCCTTCATCTTCAGGGCTGCCTTGGCAAGACGCGAGGTGTAAGCGACCGTCAATGTCCATGTTCTGGAAAGCTTCGACCAGACGTTCGTGGACAGAATTGAACTGATCACAGCCCTTTGGAATGATATCGCGCTCCATGGCCTGTTCAAGCCAGAGCCATTGAAAAGCGCCGCTTTCATAAAGCGAAGTCGGCGTGTCAGCGTTATATTCAAGGAGCTTGGCGGGACCATTTCCATCATAAGAAAAATCTAACCGGCCATAGAGGTTTTTTTCTTTGTTGAGCCAGCTTGAGCGGATGTAATCCCAGAAATCTTCAGGGATCGCCAGCTTGGACATAACCTCTTCGGAATTAATCGCGCGCTCGACGACTTCAAAGCAAAGGCCTTCAATGGCCTCGCTGGGATCCTCAATGTCATTTTCGATCTGCTCAAGACTGAAGCGATAACAGGCGGTCTCATCCCAATAGGGGGCATCGTCTATGGTATGGAAATGAAAGCCCATCTTTTCGGCTTGTTCTTTCCAGTCGTCGCGTTCCTCGAGAGAGATCCGTTGCATCGTTGTACTCTTGTGAAATCAAGACCTTAATAGAAGGTATTGTCGTTTTGATTGAGATGTAAGGTTAGAGAAAATCCGCCTTAACCACCAAAACTTCGGGATCTGCTTGTTGTGCGTGGGGCGCTAGCCCCAAAACCACCACGTTTTACTGTGTTGGTTTTTGTTGTCGGGGCTTTAGCAACGTTTCCCGGGACTTTGGAAATACCGGTTTTACCTGCTACCTTTTGATTGTCACCAGTACGGAAGTTCTTAGAATCGTCAGCTGAACGATAAAGCGGCTGTGTTGCCACTCTGGAGTTTCCCCCGAGCATGTTGCCCATCATATAGCCCATCATCAAAGGCATAAAGACGGAACCGCCACCGGAGGTCTGCATCGGTGCAATTTCACATTGTGTTGCCCCGAAATCGACTTCGCAATCTTCTACCGAAGTGTATTTGGGTGAAACGCGTATATGTTCAGCCTCGGCTAGTTTCAAGTTTTCTTCGCAAGTTGAACGGTCAAAACCGTCTTGCTGCGTACATTGATCCACATTTTCAAAGATCGCGACATCCTGTGGTTCTTCGCAAGCAGTCAAGGCAAGGGCACTTGCCCCCATCAGGGCTAGTTTCAGGCTCTTCGATCTTTTCATGGGAGGTCCGTTACTGAAGTTATTATTTTTATGGATAATCTCGACCTTAATGTAAGTTTCCACGCCAGGGATGCAAGAGAATTATTTGTTAAATTATAAGCTTTGTTAGGATTTAATTTATCCCCTCAAGGTAGTATTACATCCTTTCTCTGATCTGGTTGGGCACATGTTACCTCGGAGCCTTAAAAATAAAGCACTTACAAGTATTCTGGAACTGGGCTGTGTCTTTGCCTTTTTATTTACAATGCCTGTTGTGGCACAGGAGATTGCTCAAGAGATCGCTCATAATAAAATGGCGCATAAAGTGGTTCGATTGCAGGTCGGTATTGCTTTGCCGCCTTATGTTATTAATAAAGGAAATAGTGGTGCAGAGCTTGATATCATACGCGAAGCTCTGGCCTTTGAAGGCTACCGTATAACATTAGCATTAAGGGAGACCGCCAAACATGATGTGATGAGGGTCGTGTCCAGCGGTAACGAACTTGGGGGATGTTACTCCAAGCCTTATATCTTTTATCGCAATGTGGCGATTTCCCTCTCATCCAGGCGTTTGATTGTTGATGGTATTGGAGATCTGCGGGGCCAGCGGGTAATTGGAACATCTTCTGCCGCTGAAACTTTGGGTGTTAATTTCACTAATATACTGTCTGATATTAAAGGGTTTGATGAAGTTTTAGAAGTACGAGAGCAAAACGTTCGGCTTTTTAACGGGCAAACAGACCTCGTGGTTGGAGACATCAATATTTTTAATTGGATGGTTGAAAACACGGAGCTTCCCAACCCTGTGGACAGTTCCCAGTCCATTGCTGTTCATCCTATTTTTGAACCCAGCCCGAAATATTTGCTCTTTCGTGATCCCGTTATTTGTGAGGCTTTTAATCGCGGGGTAGAGCGCCTTGAACAAAGTGGGCGTTATCAGGAAATCCTGAATGCCTACGGTTTGTTTTAACCTTCGAAGTTTTTGATCGGCCCAGCGCAAGTACAAATGTTAATACTAAAGTTAGGGTCGGGACCCTAGTGCTGATGTAATTTTGGTAATGTCAAATAACGGTCTGAGCTTTGAGGGGCGAACAAAATGAAGGCGATTGTATTTGGTGGGACTGGAATGGTGGGCAGTGAAGTCTTACAGCTTTGCTTGGATGCCCCCGAGATTACTCAAGTTGTAACGATTGGCCGCCACTTAACTGGCCTTTCTCATCCAAAGCTAAAGGAAATTGAGCATCAGGGTTTTCTGGACTTCACAGTAATGGAGAAAGAGCTGGTTGATGCGGATATCTGCTATTACTGCCTAGGTGTGTATCAGGGGCAAGTGACCAAAGAGATGTTTTGGCAAATTACAGTTGGATATCTGGAGGCACTGTTGGGGAGCTTGGAGAAGGTCAACCCAGATATTCGCTTTTGTTTGTTTAGTGGGCGCGGAGCCAGCCCTTTTGAAAGATCGCCGATGATGTATCCCAATGCAAAGGGCAGAGCGGAAGCAAAGTTGAGTGCGAGTTCCTTAAAGGGAAAATATATCTTCCGTCCCGGTATTATTGCGCCAGGTAAAGTGGCGTCGAAACAAACGTTATCGACACGGTTGTTTGAGCCAATTTACAAGGTTCTGCCTTTTCTTGGGATAGATGCACCTGATCTGGCAAAGGTCATGGTGAGTACCGGGTTAGTTGGTGGTGCAGATAAAGTCCTTGAAAATGACAAGATGCGTAAACTTTCCAAGCTGTCGTAGAATAACTTTCAGTAGTAGGTGATGGGCCAGTGAACTGAATTGCTCACTGGCGATCTTATAAATTTTACTACGCGTGCGTACGGGACTTCTTGGGATCGTAAAACGGTAGAGATACAATCATTGCCGTGGTTTCAAAGGTTTCGCTGGATAGCTTTACCTGAGTTCCAATTTCAATGGTCGTGTGTACGTGGCCCAGAGCCAATGATTGTCCCAATCGATGCGAATAACACGGGCTGTTGACTGTACCAATTGTCTGATGATTTAGTGACAGAGTTTCGCCACCTTCCACCATGTCATTATGGTCGATGATAAGGCCGACATTGCGCAGTTTTTCTTGTCCTTTCGATGCCAGTAAAGCCGCTTTACCGCGAAAGTCACCTTTGTCTGTATTTATAGTAAATCCAAGCCCGACTTCCCACGGGGTGTGTTCAGTTGTCATGTCATAACCGTAAAACAGCAGCCCAGCTTCAATCCGTACCTTGTCGAGAGCAGTGAAAGAGCACGGCGTCACGCCTGCCTCTACCAGACTGTCCCAAAGCTCCACAATAACGGAGGCATCTGCAAATATCTCGTAGCCGCGTTCTCCAGAATAACCCGTACGTGAAATGCGGCAAGCTTTGCCAAAAAGAGTGGCGGGTGTGTGGTGGAAATAATTCAGCTGCTCTAGATCGACATCACAATTAGAATTAAGGGTATTTAAGGCGAGGGGGCCTTGTACTGAAATGTCATGCAGATCGTCGGTAAACTGGAGTGTTACATCTTTGTCTTGGGCTGAAGCTTGCAATAATGCCATTGTGTCACCGGATCCGTGGACAATAAGCCATTCATCCGCACCATAATTCGACACGATGGCATCGTCTGCGACGGTGCCGTTTTCGGTTAAGACACAGAGATAAGCAGATTGTCCTGGCGCAATTTTAGATATGTCGCGTGTGGTCAGGTGATCGAGTACAGCCGCAACATTTGGGCCGCGAACAAAGACCTTCTTTAAGGGCGACATATCGAACATACCTGCCCGTTCACGCACGGCATCATGTTCATCATTTGGGTTGCTGTTATAGCTCCAGGCCGTGCCCATGCCATTCCAGTCTTCAAGTTCCGACCCAAGAGCGATGTGGCGTGCGGCAAGGGTCGAAGTTCGGCTGAGTTCTTCTGTCATTAGTTTTTCCTGTTATATGATTAATATCATTAGGTTGTTTGTTCAGTACCATTCGTCTGGCATCACTGATTTACGGCGCGCCATAAAATCTTGCAGAGATTCATCGATGCTTTGGTCAATGGGGGGCGGTTGATACTCTGCGAGCATGGCCTTCCACCGAGAGTTGGCTCGCTCAGCCGTGGTTTTGCTACCGTTCTCTTGCCAAGTTTCAAAGGGGCCTGTGTCTGGGAGTTCTGATTGATAGTTGGCGGTGGCAAAGTTGCGTAAGGTATGTGCGGTAGAGAGGAAATTTTGTCCTGGTCCCGTTTCTAAATAGGCGTCCCTTCCCAGGGTTTCTTCATCGACCGTGACCCCCTGCAACATTTTGAGCATCATGCCGCAATGATCCAAATCCATAACAAATTTCTCATAGGACATGGTCAAGCCGCCCTCAAGCCATCCAGCGGCATGCCATACTTGATTGGTTCCTGACATTAACGTTGACCACATCGCTGCCGCGCTATCTTGCATAGCCTGCCCGTCCGCTGCATTGGAAGACGTGACTTGCCCTCCACCTGAACGAACAGGCACGCCTAAGCGGCGTCCGAGTTGTGATAGCGCCATCGTGCTGAGATTGGCTTCGGGGGTGCCGAATGTGAGTGCGCCGGACTTCAGGTTCATAGTGGAATGAAAGCTTCCAAAAATAACAGGGCAGCCCTTGCGTACAAGTTGTGTCAAGGCAATGCCTACCATGCCTTCGGCTAGGGTTTGGGCTATCACGGCAGCTTGAGATACCGGCCCCATCGCCCCACCAAAGATGGCTGGAGAAATCGCGATACACTGGTTGGCGGCGGCGTAGGTTCGCAAGACACCTGACATGGTATCATCAAAGACCAGTGGAGAATTCACGTTGATATTGGCCTGAATAACAGCGTTGTTTTCCATGAACTCTGGACCGAACATCAAGCGGGCCATTTCTATACTGTCTTGAGCGCGCTCTATTGAAGTCACACCGCCCATAAAGGGTTTGGTCGAGTGGCGCAGGTGGCTGTACACCATGTCGAGATGTCTTTTGTTTACCGGAACATCCATAGGCTCGCAGACCGTTCCACCAGAGTGGTGTAGCCAAGGTGACAGGTGAGATAGTTTTACAAAATTCTCAAAATCTTGAAGTGTTGCATAACGTCTGCCATTGTCTAAGTCCGTGACAAAGGGAGAGCCATAACCGGGCATTAAGACGATATGATCACCCCCTAGGGTGACCGTGTTTTGTGGGTCGCGACCGTGAAGCTTAAACACATTTGGAGCACTGGCGCAGAGCGTGCGAACATGACCGGGATCAAAACGCACACAGGCCCCCTGAACCTTTGCGCCGGCCTCTCGAAAGAGGTTAAGGGCTTCTTCATCGCCGCGAAACTCAATGCCAATTTTATGCAAGATCCAGTCTGCCTGTACCTCGAGTTTTGTAAGTGCTTCGTCGTCAAGGAGGTTATAGGCCGGGATGCGTCTATGATGAAGCGGTGGCTGTTGACTATAGCCATAGTTTGATTTTCTCGCCCCAACCCGTGCTTCACGTCCACGCCGTTGCGAACGCCTTAGGGGCGTTGGGTCTTGAGACGAATTTTGAGATATATTGTCCAATATTACTAATCCAATTGTTGCGTAGATTAAAAACAAAATCAAAATTATTGATGTATTTTGAATAAGATGTGGAAAAGAACAAACCAAAAGATTTGCTCTTAGCGTACAAATAATTTAAACGATAAGTATGAGGTTAAGACATTATGACAACCTGCGTTTATTCAATATTGTTGCCCGGCACGGAAGTTTTGCGGCTGCTGCTGAAGAGTTGAACCTGACCAAAGGGGCTATCAGTTATCAAATCAAGGGTCTGGAAGATGAGTTGGGATTTACGTTATTCCAACGGCTTCCTCGTGGGGTATTACTGACGGCCAAAGGGCAGGATTTACTCAGCACGACAAGACTGGCCTTTGATAAAATTGAGGTGAAGGTCAGTGAATTGCGTCAGGCTGATACACGCACCCTAACGATTGGGGTATCAACCTATTTTGCTTCACGCTGGTTATCCCCACGATTGATGGATTTTATGCGTACATATCCTGAGATTCGTTTGCGGGTCCAACCCATGATCGATCAGTTGGGAGGAGAGAAAGAAGGCATTGATCTCTCGGTTCGCTGGGGAAATGGAGATTGGAATGATATGGTTATTGAGCCACTATTCTCCAGTCCATCGTGGCCTGTTGGCAACCCTGAAATGGCTGAGCAGGTTGAACGTGATGGGTTAGCTAAAGCCTTCTCTGGTTTTACTTTATTGCGTGATCGTGATGATAGTAATGCGTGGTCAAATTGGTTTGATGCTTCTGGTTTGTTCTTTCCTGGTCACGAAGATACCTTGATCATCCCAGATCCAAATGTACGCGTGCAAGCGGTGATTGATGGACAGGGGGTCGCGCTAAATGATGAACTGGTATCGCAGGAAATTGCTACTGGTACTTTGGTGCGTTTATCTGATGTCGAGCTTGCAGATTACGGCTATTTTCTTGCTTACCCGGGACAGGGGCGTAGCAATCCAGACGTAGAAGCCTTTGCGGGTTGGTTAAGGGCCGGTGGTATAAATCAATAGAGCCTGACATGGCGTCGTGATGAACCTAGATATGGCATAAAATTTGCTTGTTAAAGTTGAGTATTTTCTGTTGATATCAGACGGACACAACGATGCAAATTGGTGGAGCTGGCAGTCTACCCGGGGTTAACTGGGGGTTTGACCGGGATAAAGAGCAACTTAGGCTTACAGAGCTTAAGGCCGTGCAGAAGGTCGAGCGGGAAAAATTTGCCCAGCCGGAAGCAGGTAAAGCGGAAAATAAAGCCGCATCATTATTTGCGGGAGCTTCGAACAAGGTAACTTCTGCCGCTGAAAGTAACCCTATCCCTACAGATGGATCTCAGGTAACGCTTGCGAGCAGTCAAACTTCACAAACCCTGTTTTATGCACAGCAAATAGCCTCAGCCAATCCACAGGCTAATTCAGGGACCAGTTCTGGGGCCAATTCTACGTCAGTGCCAGATGCTAAATCTACATCCCATAGTGATGCAGTGGAGGCTTATAGAGAATTAGTTGGGAAAACTCCTGGAGAGCGGATGAGGGCGCAGGTTCTCAGATCTTTAGGGATGACCGAGGAAGAACTGGAACGGTTACCACCCGAAGAACGTAAAAAAATTGAAGAAAAGATAACCCAGCTCATTGATGAAAAAGTTAAAAGTTCCCTTGCTGAAGGCATTGCAGAGCAAGAAGGTGTGAGTGGGCAAACCACATCAAACGAAAAAGGGAGCTCTGGTTCTGAGCAGGTACTAATCACCCAACAAGCGGGCGGTTCTGGTAGTTCTGTTCAAGTTCAAGATGCAGAAAAAAGTGATAAATTACACAAAGAATTAATGCAAAGTATGGTTTAACGGGCGATTTTCGGTTTTAGGATGTGAGCTACAACCTGTGTGATAATTACGTTATGCGAAAGAAAACCCTTCATTGCGGTTGGTTTTTTGGATAAGCTGATATGGATCTGATTTCATTCCGGCTATTGAGTGTTTGTTTCAGATTTCTCTTCTGAGTGAGTTTAGTAAAAAAGTTGGGGCATATATCGTGGATACAACCGCTGACACAAAAGGCCTAACCTTACCGATACAAGGTATTTTAGAATATTGGAAATCACTACCTCTAGAACAAGATTTACCTTATAAATCTGCGCTTGACCCCTTGTTGATCCCCACTGAAATTTTACCTCATATTTTTTTGGTTGAATTGAGTTACGATCCTTTTTCCGCTTATATTCGGCTTCAGGGGACTTATCTCAACAATTCTCTTGGACAACATTTTACCGGGCAGTTTATAGACGAAGACAACTTTGGTCCTTATTCGGCCGAAGTTTTAAAACTGTATGAGCAATTGGCTAATCGGCGCACCCCTTATATATCTCATGAAGAAATAATCTCTCACGATGATATGAATGTCATGGTCGAGGCGATCCACCTTCCTCTTCTCGACGATCAAGGGGGTGTCAAATATATCCTTGGCGCAATATCGCGCCTGTCAGGTCTTTCTAACCCAGAGAGTGGATTTGTCCCTAACCGTTGGGAAGTCAACAGTTTTAAAGAGATAAAGCTCGATTAAACTCCTACCTGTTAATCGGTTTTATTGTGTCTATTACGCATTATTGAGTTTCTCAACTTCATTTACAGCGGGTAGTCATTGACCAGGAGGAAATAACTCTGCGCCCAGAAATAAACCAATCAATCGTCTTTACTTACTGTGATGATCTAGATATCGCTTCAAGTTTCTTCCGAGATACTATGGAACTGGAGTTTGTAGTAGATCAGGGGGCTTGTCACATCTATCGCCTGACAGAATTGAGTTATCTCGGGGTTTGCTGTCTGCCAGACCGTCCAAGATCTCAAGTGGGGGTTATGATCACGATTGTTTCAAATGATGTTGATGGTTGGCATAAATTTCTGACCTCTAAGGGGGTAGAGTACATCAAAGAACCTTCCCATTCTGAAAAGTTCTCGGTTTATAGCTCTCTCTTTGTTTCCCCACACGGCTACCGTATTGAAATACAAAACTTTGACGATGCAAACTGGCATAAAGATACAATAAGCTAGGTTGAGTTTCCCAGTTCTCTATCCCATTGACGATGTGTACAGACAAAACGTGCCGCAGTTGTTATTCTCTTTTGCTAAAGACTTGAGTGCGGTGATGTTGATAACAGGGAGCCCTGATATATGACCCCTTCGCAGATCACGTGGCCAGTGAAGACCCGCGAGCTTCATAGTCACCACTTTGATTCGACCATCTGGAATGATTTCAAATTTCGCGATGACGACATTATCATTGCCACCTATGCCAAAGCGGGCACGACTTGGCTTCAGCAAATCATCAGCCAGTTGATTTTTAAGGGTAAAGGTGAACTGGCAGTGGCGGAGATGTCACCTTGGATGGATCTTCGTGTCCCACCAAAAGAAATCAAACTTGAAGAAATTGAACAGCAAACTCACCGTAGGTTTTTAAAAACCCATTTGCCCGTCGACGCGTTGGTATTCTCTCCCAGCGCAAAATACCTCTACATTGGTCGAGATGGCCGTGATGTGGTGTGGAGCCTATATAACCATCATCGGAATGCCAATGATCTCTGGTATCAGGCTTTGAACGAGACCCCAGGAAGGGTTGGCCCCCCGATAAGCCCACCACCGGGAAATCGAGAAGAGTATTTTCACGACTGGTTGGAAAAAGATGGTTATCCCTTTTGGTCGTTTTGGGAGAACATTCGAACGTGGTGGGAGATCCGCAATTTACCCAATGTTAAACTTCTGCATTTTTCTAACTTGAAGGCCGATATGCCTGGAGAAATCAGGCGCATCGCCGATTTTCTTGATATCCCAATCGATGAGGGCAGTTGGGATAATATTATTGAGCACTGTAGCTTTGATTATATGAAGGAAAATGCCATTGAAAGTGTTCCTCTCGGGGGAGCTTTTTGGGATGGTGGTGCGACGACGTTTATTAATAAAGGCACCAATGGCAGGTGGCAGGAGATCTTGTCTGACAAAGAAAGTGCGGCTTATGAAAAAAGAGCGCTTTCCGAGCTCGGTCCTGAATGCTCCGAGTGGCTACTTACGGGTGAAAAGTAAGTTTTTTAAGGTGGTGAGGAGGCCGCGGGCCTATTTTTTCAGCAGAGCAGTCTTCTAACACTCCAAAAAGATCCTAGGATGTTTGTTGTTCCTTAAGTGCGCGCTCGATGGCTTGGGCGGTTGGTGTCATGGCAAGGCCGCCTTTGCCTGTACAGCGGAGTTCACAGGGCAGGGCCTGTCCGACTTTGTGCATGGCAATAATGACTTCATCCAGCGGAATGAGATGATCAAATCCTGCAAGGGCCATGTTCGCAGCAGACAATGCATTTCCGGCCATCATGACGTTTTTCCCCAAACAAGGCGCCTCAACCCGGTTGGCAACGGGATCACAGATAAGACCAAAGGTATTTTGCAGCGCCATGGAAGCAGCGGAGACGCATTGTTCAAAGGTGCCGTCCATAAGGGTCACCAATCCAGCTGCGGCCATACCTGAGCCAGACCCCGTTTCGGCCTGACAGCCACCGAGTTCTGCGGAAAAAGTCGCCATACGTGCAATAAACACACCGATGATCCCCGCGGATAACATGGCTTTAACCTTTTGGTCTTCGGACATGTTCAAGGCATTTGCGACCCCGAGACAGGTGCCCGGTAAAGTGCCACATGATCCTGCGGTTGGCGCAGCAACAATGACCCCCATAGAGCTTTTGACATCCATCAGGGCGGTTACAGCGAGAATGGCGTCGTTATAGAGCCCCATGTTGAGGAAGCTGTTGCCGGACATTTTTTCTTTGAAGGCCGGGGCCTGTGCTGGATAAATTCGGTCCATGTATTGTGTGCCTTGGATACCAGCGGCAATCGATTTGTCGAGGATCTGCACGATCTCGCGCATTTTTTCAAAAACTTCTTCTTCAGTGATATTGCCTCGAGTGCTTTCGTATTTCAGAGCAAGTTGCCAAAGCGAGAGATTTTTATCCCGGTTATAGGCAACCATTTCTTCACAGATTGTGAAAGGAAGAACGGTATTGGCAGAGCTTCCGATCGGGAGAATAGGCGCGAGCGTTTTTATCGCTTTAACATCAATGTTTTCAGGGAGCATATCCCGACTAATAAAGGATTGCCCCTTGACCTGTAAAACTTGTCCTTGGATGCCTTTGTGGGCCAGTACAGCATCGACTTCCTTTAATTCTTGTAAATAACCTATAAGGTCTGGGGTCTCGCTCCAGATCAAGGTCTCAGAATAGTCGCCGTACATCGATAGTTTTAAATCATCAATGGCGATAACTTCGATAATGCCGCCACCAATGGAAATTGCCAGAATGCAGCAACTTTCGTGATCGTTGGTTAAGGTGAGCTTATAAGTGTTGGGATGAATGGCTCCGTAATCTGTGATAGCGATTTCAACATCAATACCGTCTGCTTCGAGGTGCTTAACCGCGTTGACCATCCTGTCGTCGGTAATATTCCAGCCCATTAGTCCTGTGAACAGCCCCATGTCAGAGCCTTGGCTGTCGTGGGTGGGCTCCAGTGATCCATTGGGATCATATTCAATGAGGACCTTGGTTAACTCTCCACCCATATAATCCCGACCAAGCTTACCAATACGATAAGCTGCGGCGACATGAGAGCTTGAGGCTCCGCGCATGACCGGGCCAATTGCGTCATTGAGGATGCTGGGGAAGTAGCTGTTCATGGGACGTGCCTTACAAAAGACCGAGAAGGTTATCAAAAAAAGTACTGGGCGAAGGTCGAGCAGAAAACTTCGCCCAGTATATACGAGCAACCGCGTAAGTGCCCGAAAGTTATGTCGCTAGCTTAGGGGCAGGACCCTAAGGAGTTGATAAATTAAACTGTTGGAAGGCGATCTTAAATTGTCGGTAATTTTGGCCGACAGGCGATAGCATCACGAATAACCTTTTCGACCTTTTCACGCTGAGCGCCAACCAAAGGCATGCGTGGCATACGACAACGATCATTGGACCCAATTTCAATTTTCTCGGCGAGTTTGATGTTTTGAACCAGATAAGTTGATACATCGAGATCGAGAAGCGGGCGGAACCAGCGATAAATTTCGAGGGCTTCCTGGTTGCGGCCAGCCTGCATCAAACGATAAATCGCAACGGTCTCTTTCGGGAAAGCAACAACAAGACCAGCAACCCAGCCAACAGCACCAACACTCAAAGCTTCAAAGCCAAGGTTATCAACGCCTGTAAAGATGTCATAACGGTTGCCGAGCTTGTTGATGATTTCCGTGGTGCGGCGAATATCGTCAGAGCTTTCTTTGATCGCCACAAAACGTTTTTCGTCTGCCAATTCCAACATGACTTCCGGTGTCACATCAACGCGGTAAGCAACACGGTTGGAATAGATCATGATCGGAAGATCACTTGCTTCTGCAACGGCACGCAAGGTGGCAACGGTTTCGCGGTGATCCGTGTGATAGATCGTGAGCGTGACGTTAACCGCATCTGTTTGAGCTAATGAATAATGGTTATGCT
>OJFV01000169.1_pt1 | contig 28228 bp, 18 predicted proteins | sample 1594391 | NCBI WGS metagenome assembly OJFV01 (sample SAMN05416856, study PRJEB24817) | seawater metagenome | isolation source: Sea water | place: Canada:Atlantic | collected 2013-11
AAGCATAACCATTATTCATTAGCTCAAACAGATGCGGTTAACGTCACGCTCACATTTATTCAATAAACAAACCAATCGATGGCTTGGTTAATAGAATGAGTTCGCTTTTTGCAGCAGAATCTCTATTTGAAAATAAAGAACCATATTTCCGTGAAGATCCTATTTCTCAATTCCAACTCACGAACAAAGAAAATCAAATTTTCGCTTTGTTAAAAAAGGGAATGAGCAATAAGGAGATCGCGAATACCGCGAGAAAATCTGAAGGCACGGTCAAGGTGCAGCTTAAATCAATATACAAAAAGCTGAATGTTCATAGCAGGACAGAAGCTATGAGCCTCTGAAAATTCTAGTTTATCCGTGTCGACATTTTTGACCTAAATCGCTCTATTTGCTCTCTCCACTAAGAACTCGAAAAACTCTTCTAGGAGCACATTTTGTGTTCTCGTTTTCCGTCGCGCAATATCGACAGTTATCGTTATTGGCTTTGATTTTGGGAATATCTTGACAATATCATCTGGCTTCAATTCTTCCTCTAACTTAAAGCTGTCATAAAACCCAATGCCAGCCCCTTTCCTAATCAAGCTGTGCATGGTTTCGGTTTCTTTTACCGTTACTAGCTTTGAAACCTTATCAAGTTGCTTAATAATTTGATTTTGCTTATTTTTTTTAAGCCAAACTCTAAAGTTTGAAAGACGTGTAGAAGTAGCAATAATTTCGAGGTCAATTATATCTTCATAGCTTGTTATAGGCGGAAGCGTGTTTAAATAGCTTGCTGACGCAACTAATGATCTTTCAAAAGTATAAAAAGCATGGGTTTCAAAAAAACTCTTCTGCTTGAGAATTACCGTTAACCCGACATCGACTTCATTATTCAAGAGACTATCTTCAAGCTCAGGATGACCGAGTTCTATGATTTCAAGACGAACTTTTGGATGAAGTTTTTTGAATTCATGAACGATATCAGGTATTAAAAATGTTGTGAGTTCGTACTGCACCCCTAAACGAATTGTGCCTTCTAAATTTTGTCGATGATTACGTAAGCAATCCACAATCGCATCAATTTCATTAATTCGTTCCTGAGCGTAGTCGAATAAACACTTACCTTCTTTGGTTAGGTAAATCTTTGAATTTTTGCGCTCGAACAGGACTAATTTCGTATCCTCCTCAATATCTTTAAGCTGCGCACTTATAGCCGGTTGTGTCCGATACAATCGTTCCGCAGCTTTTGTAATTGAGCCCTCATCCGCAACAACTGTAAACGTACGTAATTTATTTAAATCAACCATACTATTGTCTTATTCCACGTGATTTTTAATTGTTGAAAATTAAATCAGGCTCAAAATTAATTGAGGTACATCAATCAGCCATAACTGCGTTTAGAAGGCCGTTACAATTTCATGAATAAAGTGGGTGCTGGCTTTTAAAATTCAATAGAAGGACATTGTTTTACAGCTTTACTTGAGGAGAAAATTCGAACTCTTTTTCCTTTTAGAATAAATATGGGGTAAGGCTCTTAGAGTTAATTTGTTACAGGAATATATTGTACCCGTCATCAACCCCTGAACTTAGCCTACCAAGTCATTCGACCATCACGCCGTTTTCTTTGATAATCTTGTGACCCGTATTAAGTTTTTTTAAAAGCCCAACTATTTGGAACCGTATTAAAAATCACTAAGTAATATTTTCATATAAACTAAATGGTTAAAACAAAAGTTCGATAACTTTTCATCAAATTACTAGATAATAAAAGTAGTGATCTGTTACGCGTTCAAAGCCAAACGATTCATACAAGGCCTGGGCATTTGTATTGATAATGTCGGTCTCCAATAAGATCCCTTTGGAGCCAACGTCTAAAGCATGGCCTTTAGCGGCTTGAAGAAGTTTGCGTGCAATGCCCTGCCCTCTTGCGGTCTCTAGAACAAACAAATCATTCAAAACGAGATCCCGGCGTAGGGATACAGAAGAAAAAGTTGGATATATCTGGGTAAAACCTATGACTTCTCCAGTTGAATTTTGGGCAAAGAAAACCGTGGCTTCATCCGCCTCTTGGCGTTGGACTAAATAATCCGCGCAACCATCAAAATCACTATCCTGGCCATAAAATTGGCGGTAGAGATCGAAAACCCCCGTGACTTTTTGAATGGTGTTCGTATTCGCTTTGATAATTTCTACCGTCATGTTCTCGACCAGGGGTTAGATGCCAACATCAATTGGAGTATCAGGGACTATACCGTTTACCAAATCAATCAAGAAATGGCTAATTTTACCTGGGACAAAGATCTCTCTGGAAGCCGAGAGATCTTCAAGGTTCCACCACTTATAGTTCAGAAAATACTGATTTTTATTTTCATCAGGCATCATTAAAGGCGGTTCAAACCTGCTGCATTTCAATAGGTAATAGGTTTCTTTTTGGCAAAGATCCTCACCTTCAAACATGAACTGATGCTCTCTAACCCAAACAGCTGGGCCCACGGGCCACGCTCTCTCGAAAATCTCCTCGTTCAACTCACGGTGCAGTGCATTGATATGGTTCTCATCAGGACCTATTCCCCCGCCGGGCGTTAACCAGAGATCTTCGGTTTCTTTGTAGCGCATTCTCGCTAGCAGAATTTGCTTTTCAGGGCATATAATAAGAGCGCGAACCGCGCTTCTTTTTCTCACATCAGGGCCTTTAAGCTTTAAAACTGAGATCAATAAAGTTCAAGCTGTTGAGACAGATAAGCTTTAAGAGTTTTCGAGTAATTGGTGAACTTCGATTACATTTCCTTCTGGATCATAAAAGAAAAGTTGGTACCACTCTTTGGCAAATGCAGTTCCATAATCTGCATACTTAATATCATTTTCTTCGAGGACTTTTTTAAACGCCTCTATGTCATCTGTACGAAAGGCAATGTGTCCCTTTTCAAGAGGATTAATGTGCCGATTGTTCTTTGCGGCAAGATCATAGTCCTTCTCTGCGAGGTGCATTTGCATGCTACCCTCAGTTACAAATTTGATTTTCCCATCATAACCTGAAGTGTTTGTCGCCTCTGTTCTCGGGAAATTTTGCTCGGGGATAGAGTCCATTTGCAAGATATTTTGATAGAAATCACTCAATTCATCTACATTTTTAGTCGTGTAATTTATGTGGTGAAATTCCAGTTTCATCTCGTTGTCCTCAATTTCTTTCAAGGTTTGTTTTTAAGTCCACTCCGGATACAGTATTCTAATCTAATAATATAAGGGTTCAAGCGGCACTAAATATTCCCGCACCAGTGTCTTCTGATGCACGAACTGTTAAACTCTTTTTGGAATAGGTTAGGGTTAATTTTCGCCAATCAAAGGGTCAGATAGTAATAACTATTTCCAGTATCAGCCTCAAACCCAAAAGACTTATATAGCTCCTGAGCTGCGACATTATCAACATCCGTGGTCAACAGGGTGCCTTTGGAATTAATCTGGATACCGTACTCCTTAACTGCGTTAAGAAGTTTCCGTCCGACACCTTTACCACGCTCTGATTCCAGAACAAAGAGATCTCCAAGAAAGAGATCCCGGCGAAAGAGTACGGAACAGAAAATCGGATAGGCCTGTGTAAATCCGATAGCTTCGCCTGAGCTATTTTGAGCAAAAAAAATAATAGATTCTTCTGCGCTTATCCGATCACTTAGAAACTTTACACATGTTTCAAAATCAGATTTTTCACCGTAATGCTGCCGATATAAATCGAAAATTCTCGCAACTTTGGAAATGGATTTAGAATCTGCACGAAGAATCTCTGTCGCCATTTTTCCTCACTACATGCTATACGCCAACATCAACCAAATTATTTAGAAAAGCAGCAATTTTGAAAAAATGCATTCATTAAAAGGTCTGTATTTACAAACGAGTACTATCTTTCAGAATATCAAAAAGAAGAGCCCCATCATTGGCTACGGCGATTACAATTTTCATCCATTCACCTTCAGATGATTTAATCACAATAGTATCACCAGCCCAACCTTCATCTGTGTATTTGATATCAATAATTCGATCATACTTAATACTCGTAGATCTATCATCCTTGAGGTAAACAACGCGCTCATTTGTCAAAATCGTAGCTTCTGAACCGTCGACTGGAAGCGACACATCGTAGTATGCAATTAGCTTTTCATTCTCATCTAGTATTTTATGGCTCTTTATCTGTTCCAGAGCATAAGCAGGTATTTCATTTGCAAGCTTAACTCCTGCATCAGCCCAGTTTCCGTCGCAACCATTTAAAAATGAAGATCCAATAACCACCGTTGCAAGCAGCCAAATCTTGGCTCTAGTTATAGCTTCGAGTTTCATAATACTACTTTTTAATTGATCATATAAATGGAATATCAACTTTAAAAAGAAAGCTACTCAACTGTCACAGATTTAGCGAGATTCCTCGGCTGATCTACATCTGTCCCTTTGATAACCGCGGTATGATAGGCCAACAGTTGAATTGGAAGCGCATATAGGATCGGCGCAACAAAAGGATCTACCTTAGGCAAGACGACAACATGCTTGGCGATATCTCCCGCACGTTCCACGCCTTCTTTATCAGAGAACAGAATGATTTGGCCGCCTCGGGCGTGAACTTCTTGAAGGTTGGAGATTGTTTTCTCCATTAGAGGGCCGCTTGGGGCACAAGCAATTACCGGAACATTTTCATCAATCAGCGCAATGGGGCCATGCTTCATTTCACCAGCGGCGTAACCTTCGGCATGGATATAACTGATTTCCTTGAGCTTAAGCGCCCCTTCCATCGCCATGGGGTATAGGTTGCCGCGGCCAAGGTAGAGAACATCTCGCGCCTCACTGACGTCTGCAGAAATCTTGCGAATGGAATCATCTGTATTAAGGAGCTCAGCAACACGTGCAGGGATTTCAGTTAGCGCGGTTGAAAGTTCCGCCTCACGCTCAGCGCTAATGGTCCCTTTCGCGCGGCCAATACCTATTGCCAAACAGGCAAGTACCGTGAGCTGTGTGGTGAAGGCTTTGGTTGAAGCAACACCGATCTCTGGCCCAGCTAGCGTTGGCAACACCATATCTGATTCACGAGCAATGGTAGATTCTGGCACATTGACGATAGAAACAATTTTTTGCCCCTGAGATTTGGCATAACGAAGGGCTGCAAGGGTATCGATGGTCTCTCCGGATTGAGAGATAAACAGGCTCACCCCTTTTTCCGGAAGGGGCGCTTCACGATAACGAAACTCAGATGCAATATCCACTTCGACCAATTGACGCGCTTCTTGCTCGAGCCAATATTTCGCTACCATTCCTGCAAGCGATGCTGTCCCACAGCCAACAATCGTCAACCTGGAAATATTGGCGAGGTCAAAAGGAAATTCAGGTAGCTGAATAGTCCGCGCCAAGGGATTAAAGAAAGTATGAAGCGTATCCCCGATAACTGCAGGCTGTTCAAAAATTTCTTTTTGCATGAAGTGACGATACTGCCCTTTGCCAACCATAGCACCAGACACAGCCGTTTGGATCACTTCACGATTAAGAAGCTTCCCTTCCAGATCCCGGATAGTCGCACCATCATTATCCAAAACAACCCAGTCACCCTCTTCTAGATAGCAAATCTGGTCAGTCAAATGAGACAATGAAAGGGCATCAGACCCTAAATACATCTCACCGTCACCATACCCAACAGCGAGAGGACTTCCTCGACGCGCACCAATCATTAGATCTTCGCGGCCAGCAAAGACGATTGCCAAAGCAAAAGCGCCCTCTAAACGTTTCAAAGTAGTGTGTACGGCATCTTCAGGTGACAGGCCATCACGAAGATAACTTGAAATTAGATGGACAACGACTTCGGTATCAGTCTCCGTCGTAAAGGTTTGTCCTTTAGCATCCAGTTCGGCACGCAGCTCTTGAAAATTTTCAATAATGCCGTTGTGAACAAGTGATACAAGATCGCTCGCATGCGGATGAGCATTCACTTCATTTGGGCGACCATGCGTTGCCCAACGCGTGTGACCAATACCCGTCATTCCGCTCAAAGGCTCTTCTTCAACCCGATTTTGTAGATTAATCAGTTTGCCCTGTGCGCGACGTCGTTCTAGGCCACCATCAACAAGCGTCGCGATGCCCGCAGAATCATATCCGCGGTACTCCAGACGCTTTAAACCATCCAGCAACAATGGGACAACAGGCTTGGTGCCGATAATACCGATAATTCCACACATAGTTCTTAGCCCTTGTTATCTTCGTTATTTTTGCTTGGGTTTGGGTTCTGGTCTGGATTTTGTGCAGCCAATTTTTGTTCTTTGATTTTCTTGCGGCCAGCACGGAAACTTGCACCAGCGCCAGCTTTATCAAGTAGTCGTCCACGGACAACTGCTAGCGCATCATCGGCTACAGATTTGGTAACAGTACTGCCCGCACCAACGATTGCACCCGCACCAATATCAACTGGCGCAACCAATGCAGTGTTTGAGCCGATGAAAGCACCTTCGCCAATTGTGGTTTTCCATTTGTTAAAACCGTCGTAATTACACGTGATTGTGCCAGCCCCAACATTGGCCTTGGCCCCAACCTCTGCATCGCCGATATAACTTAAATGATTGACCTTAGCACCATCGCCGAGAACCGCATTTTTAGTCTCAACAAAATTACCCACTTTGCCGCCATGACCAATAATTGTACCTGGTCGCAACCGTGCATAAGGGCCTATTATAGCTGCTGTGCCGATTTTAGCCCCTTCGATATGACTAAAGGCTTTAATCGTTGCATCATCTGCTATCTCCACATTCGGACCAATGAAAACAGACGGCTCTATAATAATGTCGCAACCAAATTTGGTATCTACCGAAAGCCATGTGGTCGCGGGATCTATAAGCGTCACACCTTGCGCCATGGCATCAACGCGCAATCGCTTTTGCAAGACCAGTTCCGCAGCGGCAAGTTCCTGGCGAGAGTTAATCCCCATAACCTCTTCTTCACTTGCTTCGACGGCTCGGGTATCCAAACCTTCGGCATAAGCAAAATCAAAAATAACCGGAAGGTAATATTCGCCCTGAGCGTTATTGTTATCTAGCTGATTGATCAAGCGACACACAGTAGGCCCATCGCCTAAAAGTATGCCAGCATTGCAAAGATCAATTTCTTTTTCTTCGTCGCTTGCGTCGGCGAATTCGATGATTCCAATGACATGACCTTGATCATCTTGTTTGACGCGACCATAACGTCCGGATTCCCCTGGCCTAAAAGCAAGACCAAGAAGCGCAGGCCCATTTTCGGAACGACGTAGATCAACCATTTGCGCATAGGTTTCTGGCTTGATTAGTGGCGTATCGCCAAATATCACCATAATATCAGCCGTGTCCCCTTTAGAACAAAAACCTGCAAGGGCACCAAATGCCTGCTTCACCGCATGGCCCGTCCCCAAACGGTCCGTTTGGACAACCGTCATATGAGGCTTTGCAACCTGTTCAACAGATTTTGCATCAGGACCAACAACGACAACAACCTGCTCAGGAGAGAGCTTCTCAACACCTCCAAGCACGTGGGAAAGCATCGACTTTCCTGCCAAGGTATGGAGGACCTTTGGCATCTTGGATTTCATGCGAGTACCCTGGCCAGCGGCCAGAACGATTACGGCTAGTTTACGTTTACTCATTGGTCCTCAAGGTTCACGAATAGCGAAGATAAACTCTGTGCTTACCTGCTGCTCTCCAAGTGATCAACCATTACAACAAATTGTAGCGAAAGAATTAGGCAAAATTATAGTCGACAGAAAATGCCACAAAGCCAATTTTCTCTCAAATCACCATTTATTTCTGTGTGTTACAGATTATTACCAAATGTTTCAGAATTAATAAAAGAAAGACACCATTCATACCTTGCGTCCAAATTCCAGGCTGTTTAGCCTCTTAATCCAAATTTGGTTATGAATGTCTGGTTTTTATGTAATGTCGAAACGCAATGTCTTGGTATTTGATCTTGATGGTACACTTATTGACAGTGCGCCTGATCTCGCCCTCTCCCTACAAATTTTATTAAAAAGCGAAGGCCGGAGGGAACCCGATCTTGCTGAAGTCACAACCATGATTGGTGACGGGGCGACCAAATTGGTGGAGCGTGGATATGCAGCCACAGGCGCAGCGCTTACTGAAGCCAACTTAAAAGAAAAGGTTGCGAAGTTTCTCGATATTTATAATGAGAACCTTGCCGTTGATACCTGTTTGTACCCTCATACCATGGAAACTCTCGAAAAGCTCAAAACAGAGGGCTGGCGTTTGGTCGTATGTACAAACAAGCCTTACTCTCCGACAATAGAGCTAATGGATATCTTCAACCTACATAGCATTTTTGAAAAAGCCGTCGGTGGAGATAGTTATTCGGTTAAAAAACCGCATGCCGATCATCTTCTAAAATTACTCCAAGAGATCGATGTCGAAGCTGATCAAGCAATCATGCTTGGCGACGGCGTAAATGATGTGCTCGTTGCTCAAAATGCTGGCATTCCATCCGTTCTTTTTACCCATGGATATGGAACGGATGCAGCACGCGCACTTAAGCCAAATGCTGTGATTGATAGCTTCCTAGAATTAGAAAACACACTCAAAACTCTTTGAGCAAGAGTGCGACATTACAGCCTACAGCTAATATTTAAGATGATTATTATAAGAAAAAGCGATAAAATTGAGCGGAATCAATTCAAAACCAGATTCAAGGCCTTATGCTGCGCCAAGATGGCAAACTAGGATCTGGTATTATGGTTAGCTATTTTTTCATTTTTTTGATGTTAATTCATTTGTGAAAACAAAATGACATCAACAACTCAGGAGAGAGTTATTATGGCGAAAGTTGCCAAAGTGGTCCTAGGACTAGCAGTAGGTTTCGGTCTTAGTTTAAGTGCAGCACAAGCTGGCGATGCCGTCGCGGGCAAAAAAGTATTTAAAAAGTGTAAAGCCTGCCATACTGTAGATGCAGGTGGTAAAAATAAAATCGGCCCGAACCTACACGGTGTTATTGGCAAAGCTGCCGCCGCGGTAGAAGGTTACAAATATTCAAAAGCGATGAAGGCTTCTGGTTTAACTTGGACAGAAGAAAATCTTACTGGATTTCTAACTAAACCAAAGAAATTTCTCCCAAAAACAAAGATGTCTTTCGGTGGCTTGAAAAAACCTCAACAAATCGAAGATTTGATCGCTTACCTCAAAGAAAACAGCTAATCTACTCTTTCGATGAAGACAAAAAAACCGGGCTAATAGGCTCGGTTTTTTTATGACTAAATTTCAATAACGTTTTCTCTCAAACCATCACTTGTTCGCGAGATTGAGCAGACAAGGCCGTATTTCATCTCCATGGTAGTTGCTTTAATTAAACGTTGTGCTTTCTAGGATCAGGTAACGTACCTCTTCTTAAGGGACGACAAAAAAGCAAACACTGAGAAGTAAAACTCAGCGAACAGGAGAAGAATAGTATGTCGATGGGAATCAAATTCGGAATTTTGCAGGCAACTTTAGGACTGGTTTTCGCATTTTCCTTAACTCCAGGATTAGCTCTCGCGGGTGATCCCGTGGCCGGAAAAAAGGTCTTTAACAAGTGTAAGGCTTGCCATGCTATCGGTAAGAATAAAATCGGGCCTGATCTCACGGGTCTTTTTGGTCGCCCAGCTGCATCTATCGAAGGCTATAAATACTCCAAGGCGATGCAAGCCGCTGGTATCACCTGGACTGAAGACAATCTTACCCAGTTCCTTACGAAACCCAAAAAGTTTGTCCCCAAGACCAAAATGTCATTTGGCGGATTAAAAAAAGAAAAGCAAATAGAAGACCTCTTGGCTTACCTCAAAGAAGCCACGGCAAAATAAATACGCCTTAGGCTTAGGCCCTATTCACCTCATCCCACACAATAAAAAGCCTGAATGTCATCGTTCAGGCTTTTAGTATTTTGATATATTAAGCATGTTTTTTTGGCCTTCCCCTATATATGTGATATTAAGAAAACAGGATGCTTCCATTGCTTAATTCCTGAAATAAATAATCTTTTTTATTTCAGGAAGAGAATCTCGGGAGACGTTCAACTATTCGTTAACCTTAAACCGTCAATGTAAGATAAATATTAAGGTTAATGTGATATATCGTTTGTTAAAGCTAGGTCCCTGCACTCCCGTAGGGTGTCCTGGAAAAATTCGGGGGACACGGGGGTATAATGAATTCTAAGAACACGGCGAACCTATCTATGGATGGTGACAAAGGTTCCAATGAAGAGCAGAAAGTGACCGCTCTCAAGGCATCTGAAATAATTGATGGCGCTTTACCGCCAAAAGCTGAATGGCAAATTGACCCAGGATCCGTAAATTTTGAAGATCCTCTATTGGAATGCGTCTACATGCTCGCATCCATGATGTCTCGACCCATATCAGTTGAAGCGCTAAAAGCAGGCCTACCTCACAGTGGGGCCCAATTCACACCTGATTTGGCGGTTCGAGCTGCAGAACGTGCAGGTCTTACAGCTCGCACTGTTCGCCGTGCCACCATTAAGGAAATTCAGCCCGTTACGCTACCATGTATCCTGCTTCTAAAACACGGTGGCTCCTGTATTCTTCTCAATTACACAAAACTGGGAAAGGCGACTATCGCCATACCTGAGGGACGAGGCCAAAAAGAATTACCCCTTGAAGAATTGCAAGAGCAGTTCACAGGCTATGCGATATTCGCACGAACGGAATACAAATTCGATTCCCGTGCTTCCGACATCCAACTCAAAAAACCAAAAGCCTGGTTTTGGGGAACGCTCCTAAAATTCTGGCCGATCTACAGTCACGTCATGTTGGCATCGATCTTGATCAATATGTTCGCGGTCGCAAGTCCTTTGTTCATTATGAACGTTTATGACCGTGTAGTACCCAATGGCGCCAGTGCCACCCTTGCGGTATTGGCTATTGGTGTTGCGACTGTATTCACATTTGAATTTGTCATGAAAAACCTGCGAACTTACCTTGTTGATGTCGCGGGTAAGAATGCCGACGTTATTATTGCCAGTCGGTTACTCGAGCAACTGATGGCGATGAAGCTTTCCAATAAGCCGCCTTCTACAGGGGCTATGGCCAACAACCTCCGCGAGTTTGAATCCCTGCGCGACTTCTTTACTTCAGGCACCTTGGTCGCCCTGATCGATTTACCATTTATCTTCCTCTTTATCTGGATCATCTCAATTGTCGCTGCGCCGCAAATTGCTGTAGTACCGTTGGTTGTTGTGCCTCTCGTGATTTTGGTTGGTGTCTTCCTCCAAATTCCGTTGCGTAAAGTGATCGAGAGAACTCACAAGGAATCAAGCCAGAAGCACGCTTTGTTGGTTGAAACCATTGATGGTCTGGAAACGATTAAAACAACAGCAGCCGAAGGCCGTATCCAGCGGTCATGGGAACGATTTGTTGGCTTGACCGCAGAATCAGCGGGTCAGGCTAAATTACTTTCAGGTATCTCAACAACTTTTGCTCAACTTGCAATACAGATGACTACTGTGGTCGTGGTCATTGTTGGTGTGTTCTTGATTATCGAAAAAGAAATGACTATGGGGGCTTTGGTTGCCTCAACCATGCTTAGTGGTCGTGCTTTGGCACCACTTGGAACCATTGCCGGAATGTTGACCAGATTACAACAATCTCGTGTGGCGTTGAAATCGCTCGATAATATTATGAACGCAGAGGTCGAACGCTCTATAGACAAATCCTACCTTCACCGCCCAAGACTAAGCGGTGAGATGGAGTTGAAGAAGGTAACCTTTAACTATCCGGGCCAGGAAATTAAGGCTCTGGATGCGATCAGTCTTAAAATCAAACCCGGTGAACGCGTGGGTGTTCTCGGCCGTATTGGCTCAGGAAAATCAACAATCGCGCGTCTCTGCCTAGGCCTTTATGATCCTGATGAAGGTTCTGTTCTTGCTGATGGTACTGATATTCGCCAAATCGATCCTGCAGATTTACGCCGGAACATCGGGTACGTATCCCAAGATAACTACCTTTTCTTTGGATCCGTCAAAGAGAACATTGCATTTGGCGCCCCCCATATCGATGATCAAACAATCCTTCGCGCAGCCGCTATCGCTGGGGTAACAGACTTCTTAAAAACCCATCCTCATGGATTTGATTTGCAGGTTGGGGAGCGTGGAATGTCACTATCCGGTGGCCAAAGACAGGCAGTCGTTATCGCCCGAGCGATGTTACTCGATCCCCCGATTCTACTTCTGGATGAACCAACCAGTGGCATGGACAATTCGTCCGAAGCAGCTTTCAAGGCCCGCCTAACCAAGGCAGTCGTCGGCAAGACACTCATTCTTGTCACCCACCGGAGTTCACTACTTACTCTGGTTGACCGTTTGGTTATTGTCGATAGTGGCCGCATTGTCGCCGACGGACCGAAAGCAGAAGTACTGGAAGCCTTGAAACAGGGCCAAATTCGCGCCAATGCGGATTAGATTCTGGTTTGACTAAGTCATTCCTGTTCACTCTTGAATTACTCAATTTTACTAAGACATCCATATATGTCGTCTAAGACACACATATATGTCTAGGATACGAGGAAAAGGCCAATTATGTCTTCCATGTCTAAAAAAGACGAAGATCTACTGTTCATGCCAGATCTACACTCCGCGACCTTACGTAAAGGGCGCCGAATTGCTTATGTCTTAACCTTCATTGCCGTCTTGTTTTTCTTCGTTTTCGGCACCTGGGCAACCATGGCCGAACTTGATGAAGTCACCCGTGGAGATGGAACCTTTATCCCGGCGCAGAAAACCCAAATTATCCAAAACCTTGAAGGCGGTATTATTACTGAAATCCTGGTTCAAGAAGGTGATGTTGTTGATAAAGGCGATATCCTTCTCCGGATTGATAACTCGACTGCGACGTCTTCTGTTGATGATCTTAAAGGCCAGTTTCTAATCTTGTCAGCAACGGTTAAACGCCTGACCGCCGAAAAAAACGATGCACCATTGGAATATACCGACGAAGAGATGGCAAATGCGCCGGATCAGGTGTCGGATCAAACCTCGCTTTATAATGCACGCAAACGGCAACAACAGGCGCAAATCAAGGTTCTTGAAAACCAGGCCCGTCAACGCAAACAGGAAATTTCCGAAGTTCATAGCCGCATTGGCCAGCTTAAGAATTCACTCGGCCTAGCTAAACAAGAGCGCAACATTACCAAACCCTTAGTCGACAAGGGAATTTCCCCTCGTCTGGAACTCATTCGTATCGATCGACAGATTGCCGACTTGGAGGGGGAAATCAAAACTCTTCGGGTCAGTTTGCCTCGGCTTGATGGCGCGGTTCTCGAAGCCAAGCAACGCATTGATGAGATGATCCTAACGACAAAGGCTGAAATCTCAGATGAGTTAAACCGCTCGCGTACTGAAATGAAATCAATAAAAGAACGTATTTCTGCAGGCGTTGATACGGTCCAGCGAACAAGTATCGTATCTCCGGTCCGTGGTACGATCAAAGAGCTAAAACGCAACACCGTTGGCGGGGTTATTCGTGGCGGAGAAGACATCGTCGAAATCGTTCCTCTTGATGATACTCTTATTGTCGAAGCAAAGATCCGTCCATCAGATCGTGCGTTTCTTCGCCAGGGTCAAAAAGCCACCATCAAGGTTACGGCCTATGATTTCTCTATCTACGGTGGCCTAGAAGGCAAGCTTGAAAGAATATCAGCCAGTACGATTAAAGATGAAGAAGGCGAAAGCTTCTATCGGGTTTATCTCCGTACTGCTGATAACAAGATCGTTAGTAAGGGCAAAGAGTTGGAGATCATTCCCGGGATGACCGCCAATGTGGAGATCCTGACGGGTAAGAAAACCGTAATGGACTATCTCTTGAAACCAATCCTCAAAGCGCGCGATTCCGCGATGAGAGAAAAGTAAGATCTGACCTTTATTATTTTGAGGCGTGCTCCCCGTATAGAGCACGCCTTAATTCTTCCATCGCGACCTCAATCGACAGCCTAACCAACGCTCCTGTCAACGCTTCTGCCAATACTCCCCTCAATACCCTTATCAATACAACGTGAACGCGACAAAATTAAACGCGTCACACCATAAAAATTAACACTCTGTTAAGCGGTTAGTAGTCATTTTAAAGACCGTATTTGTTGTTGAAATTAGGCGAGCGTGAGCCACCCGTTGATAGATTTAACCCGTTGAACCATTTTAACCCCGTAAAAGCATTACGCAGGGTAACCCTGGCAACATCTTTGGTATCGGTTCTGATGAGCACGATACCGGTAACGTCAGTACACGCCCAATCGCTGGGTGATTTGGCAAACGCGGCAAAAGGCAAAGGCTCTGCATTGTTTAATACTGTTGAATTCAGATCCAAGTCTTTTAGGGCTCTACCGCAATGGGCGAGAGTTTTGAAAAAAGCAAAATCCGAAATGAGATCTTTCAATGCTTGTGCCAACAATTCGGCAAACTGTAAAACGGCTCAACAGAAATCCTGGCGCAAGATTATTCACTCGGCCAAGAACATGTCTCGGCGGCAAAAGCTCAACACAGTTAACAAATTTTTCAACAGATGGCCCTATAAACTCGATAGTGAAGTCTATGGTGTGAGCGAGTATTGGGCCTCACCCAACCAGTTCATGAGAACGTCTGGCGATTGCGAGGATTATTCAATCGCCAAATACTACGCCTTAAAACAACTTGGTTTCAAAGATAGTGAGATGCGGATTGTAATCTTAAAGGATAGGATCCGTGGTATTGGTCACGCAGTACTGGCAATTTATGAGAAGAACGATATCCTGATCCTGGACAGTCTTTCCAATTTGATTCTGACCCACACTAAATATCGACATTACGTGCCGCAATATTCAATGAATGCGACGACACGTTGGGCACATATCAAGTAAGATGACTGGACAAATGGATTCTCCCAGAACAAAGACTTGGGGGCCGGGAAGATTTCCGGGAAGATTTCAGGGAAGATTTCGGGGGGAAGAACGGAGAACATGAAGAAAAACGGTAAAGAAAAATTTGAGTTTCACGCCATCAATAATATGGCGAGCTCTGCAAAACCAGCAAACAAGCGAACCATGGTTACGGCTGCGTTGGTCATTGGTGCGCTGGTTCTCCTGTCGATAATCGTCCCCGGATTGATTATCGAAGATAGAAAAGACGATGTAATCGCCAAAGTACAAGACCGACAGGAAATCCTGGCCACGGGCAGAAGTGAGCTGATCCAGACTTGGCTTGATTCTATTCGCGCTCAATCTGATCGCCTGGTAACCAACGAACTTTTCCGCCTCTTTGCCTATGAAGTAAATCTCGCCGGAGGTGACTTCACCCAGATTGTTCCCCAGACACCCGACGAAGATCCAGATTCAAGCCTCGGCGTTTCCCTGTTCGAGCAATTGCCTTTCATGGAACGGGTCTTAACCGACTTCACTATCAATAGCGATTTCACCACCAGCTATCTGTTTGGCAAAACCGGTATCGCCTATCTGACCAGTGGCGGCGCAGCCCCGATTAACTTGCAACAAAAGGCCCTCGCCCTTGCTACTTTTGGTCGCAAAGAAATAACCTTTGGCCCGGTACGTAAAGATTCAACCGGTCTGGTCATGGATCTGTTTTTACCTGTCCTTCCCGCACAATCAGAAGCCGACGAAGAAGACCCCGTAGGCCTGATGTTGCTCACCTTCCCGGTAACTACGAAGTTTGGTGAATTTCTTTCACAACGCGACCTCTCTGAAACAGGTGAGATCACACGCATGGTTCAGATAACCAACATGGGTTATCAAGAAATTGTACCCAATGATTCTGAACTTATTAAAAAAATTAAACTCGAATCTGAAGGCAGTGACCCTTTTGTTTTCGCCCTCCGCCCGAGCATCAGTGGCAGCGATGAGCAGGTATATTCCGTTGGCGCAAAACTACTCGCCGATCGACTGTGGGTTTTCCAGGAAGTCGACCGGGCTCAGGCCGAAAAAAGCCTCGCCGAATTTAAAAACATCGCCTTTCTCTTTGCCGGCCTGATTGTCCTGATTGTCGCCGCCGTATTCCTGGCGTTCTGGTGGCGCCTTAACAGCGAACACAACGGCGCACTGGCTAAGCAGTTCAAAGAACTTGCAACCCGCATCCACGCCCAAAAACAATTGCTGGACAAAATTAACGGCTCTATCGCTGATTTCATCGGTCTCAAAGCCGTCGATGGCAGTTATCGTTACGTCAATCCCGCTTTCGCCAAAGGGGTCGGTCGAGATGAAGACGAGATCGTCGGCATGGACGACGCCGCAATTTTTGGCACAGGTACAGCGGCAAGAATGTCGATTTCCGACCAACGCGCTATTACGGATGGTGGGGCGATTACCACCAGCGAGCGCGTGTTCCTCAACAACAAAGAACACCATTTGCAAATCAGCAAAGTGCCTTTTGTCGGTGAAGACAATCAAGTTTCAGGTATCGTTTCCGTATTCCGGGATGTGACCGAAATCGTCGAAGAACAACGCAAAAAGGAAAAAGCCGTCAAGCAGATGGTGGTTGCTCTGGTCCGCGCTGTTGAACTCCGCGACCCCTACCTTGGTGGTCACTCGCGCCGGGTCTCTTTCTTTGCCCTTATGGTGGGTAAACGCATGAACCTGTCAGAAGTTGAAGTCGCGACCCTGGAAGTCTCTTCCAACCTGTCTCAGATTGGTAAACTCGCCATTCCACGGCGTATCCTCAACAAGCCTGAACGCCTGACCCCGGAAGAAGTCGCGCTTATCCAAAAGCACCCGGAAAACACCCAACAGCTGTTGCGCGGTATTGATTTTGATCTTCCGGTTCTTGAGACAATTATGCAAATGCACGAACGTCTTGATGGCAAAGGCTATCCCAAAGGCCTCGAAGGCGATGAAATCCTTATCACAGCGCGTATTCTCGGCGCTTGTGATGTCTTCTGCGCCAGGATTGAGCCACGATCTTATCGCCATGGCTTGGACCCACAGCGGGCACTTGAAATCCTTGATGACAACAACGATCGCTACGATATCAATGTGATCACGGCCCTGCGTGCTGTAGTCAATTCCGTAGAGGGTGAAAAGCTCATTGCCTCTATTCAGCAATAGGCTTCAGAATTTGATATCGTTTAGCTTAGCGTCACGATGCCGACACGCGGTGTCTTGGCGTAATGCTCTAGACTTGCGATCCTCAGGCAATAAGATGACTAGCGGTTTTTCATTTGGGGTTACACTTGGTGTTTCGTTAGGGCTGTTGGTAGTAGCCGGATTAGGGCTAACCTCACCGGCCCAGGCATCCCAAAAGCTGGCCGCGCAAAAGCGCATGGTCGTCAATGCCATGGAATACCCCTGGAGCACCATTGGCAGGCTGAACGCCGCCGGGCGCGCGCATTGTACCGGGGCCATGGTCAGTGATCGCCACGTGCTCACCGCCGCGCACTGTATCTATGATGCCAAGACCGGGCGCTGGCTTGCGCCGCAGGAGCTGCATTTTGTCGCCGGCTACCAATTCGATGAATACAAGATCCACTCCAAGATAAAGTCCTACAAAAAGTCCGCGGGCTACAAACCCAAGAACGAAGCCTCGGCCCGCAATACCGAAACCGATTGGGCCTTGTTAGAGCTCACTGACCCCATCGGCACCCAGACCGGATGGCTCAAGTTATCCGGTTTGACTAAGGAGGTCAGAAAGCGGATTAACAACAGGCAATCCGTTCTGATTAGCTCTGGCTATCGCGCCGGCGCCCCAAACGCCCAGACCGTGGATTTCAACTGCAAACCACCCGAAGGTTTTAAAAACAACGACGGCATTGCCCACCAGTGTTTTTTACAAAACGGCGATAGTGGTTCTCCACTGTTACTCTATGACCGCGAGGCCTTTTCTATCGTCGGCATCAACGTCATTGGTCTGAGTTCAGACAACGGCCGGATCAACGACTATGTCGGCGCCCTCAACGCATTGCGTTTTCATCCAAAGAATCCCAAGCGCGATATCAAGTCCAGCATCCGTAAACTCGGTTTCCTTTGGGATAGAGGCACCCTGCCCGCCTCAGGCAGCAAAGCTTCAGCCATCCCAAATCAAACCATTGCCGCCTTGCTTTCCAGAGAAGGCTACCTCCTTGGCAAACCACGTACAGCCAAAACCGAAGCAATAGAAGCCGCACAAAACCGCTTTCTCAAAGAAAAGGGTAAAGCTAAAGAACGCACAAAATTGCAGCTTCTGGGCGACCTCATTCTCTCGTTAAAATAATGCGACCATCCGCCTCTTCTTTAAGGATTTGAAGAGCGATTGCTCCACTTTCATATAATGGTTACAATTGATTATTACCCTAGGAACAAAGAGCGGAGTGTAGGCCTCCTACATGAGCGATGCAGTAACGACGGGTAAGGATTAATTGCAACCATTATAGTCTTTAAGGAATTTGCAGGCATGGACCACATATTTACCGACGGCGTAGGCTCTATTACCGTCGTGAACGGCAACGTGCGCATTGAGCTGCGCCAGATCGTCCGCGATGCGGCCAACGCAGGCAAGCTAACTTCAGAGCCGACAACCACCCTGATCATGCCCCTGTCTTCGCTCAAAGACGCCACCGTCAAACTTGCCAACACCATGGAAAAAATCCTCGCCGACGAAAAAGCCAAAGAACAAATGGACAAACAGCAAGACGACGACGACGCCCTTACGAACCTCTAACAGGCAACGATTGTTGCCTGTTAGTTCAGGCGAGCATTCAACAAAAGCGCCCGAATACAGCACTGGATAACGAAGCATACAAAAAGCCCCGCACCAAATTGGTCGGGGCTTTTTGTATGGCTAACAAACGAGAGTACGACACACCTTTATAATCACATGCCGTGCCTGAAAGAGATGTCTCGTCCTGAAATAAGTTTACACATTGGAGACTTATTTCAGAATGGGACAAGACAAAGAAAAAGGGCGCCCCGAGGGACGCCCTTTTTTATTGTAGTAAGTCCAGTTTAGATAACTGTGAGTAGGATTTCTGTATCGGTCTCATCAATTACTCGAACTTGATCACCTGCTCCGAGCCCAAGGCCTTCAATCGTCGCAACTTCACTTGTTCCAATCATCACTGAGGCAGTATCAGTCCCATCAAAGACTATAGAAAGATCACTTGCAGCATGTGCCCCAAGATCACTCAGGACATCAGAGAGATCGAGGATATCTTCATCGCCGCCAGGAGTACCGACAACGTCAAAGTCAGTAATCGTAACTACATTTGACGATGTATCTTCAGTCACAACAAAGATATCAGAACCGGTACCACCAGTAAGCGTATCTCCAAGACCACCGAGCAGAATATCATCACCAGCATTACCAACGAGTGTTTCCATTCCGGTTCCACCGATGATGATATCATCACCAGATCCACCTTTGAGGGTCGCATCAGCAGCAGTGCCTTCAATCAGAAGGTCAGCTGTTTCAGCACTACCATCAATGCCATCGAATTCTATCCGTGCGGTCTCAGTAGTTGTTGCAGTATCAGCACCATCTGTTTCAGTAGAAGTTACCGAACCAGTGATCCCATTTAGCTGAGCTTCAGTGAGAGGGTTAGCAGAAACTAAGCTAACAGTCACAGGTGCGGTCGCATCAATCTCGTAATTACCAGAACCATCTGGTGTGTAACCACTAATAGTAACACCGCTCGGCAATGATGACCCAAGAACTGTAACCAATCCAAGTGATTCACTTCCATCAGTATCAACAAGAGCTGCAGAAAGGGTCAGATCATACTCATAAGGAGCGACCAATTCGAACAACTGAACATCATCAATTGCTATTCCCCAGTTATCGTCATTAACTCCAATTTCGTTGAACTCAAGAGTATTGGATCCCGCAACAGCTGAAACGATAATGGTCTCATTTAACCATCCAGTCGTATTATTTCCCTGAATAGCTGCAATAACTTGACCGTTCCAAATGATCTGCATAACGCCAGAATCTATTCCATCTTGACCACTTTCCTGCATCGCAGCTTTGTCACGATAATCAACTGATATTTTGTAACCAGTACCGCCAACAAGACCAGTAATCGTTTGAATAATACTAGAGTTACCGGGGCTTGCACCAAGATCCATATAATTATCGCCATCAGTAGAACCAACACCAGCATGTCCTTTATGATGAGGTTCCATATCAGGCATTGTACCATCTGTGACAGTCAGATCCCAACCAGTCATAGACTCGCGATGAACAAGCCCGCCACTACTAATGTTGCTATCAGGTACAGTAGCACCGTTCTGATCTATTCCAGAGATATCCTCAAAGCTACCATTGACGATCAGATTTGTTCCGGTGGCCAATTTTGCGGAACCAGCACCAACACTCATTAAGAGCGTAGGAGCATCAGCAACAGCAAGAACTTCAATCGCCATTGTATTTAGTACTGAAACTGTTCCATCTGAAACATCGAATGAAACAGTTGCGTCAACATCACTATGGGTATCAGGAGTGTAAGTCCAAGTTCCTGTAGGTTCTTCAACTAGAGTACCATTATTAACGGTTACATTCTCGACAGAGAGAGTGTCGCCATCTATGTCACTAGCACCGACCAGAAGTTGAGCAGCCGTAAAGCTGATGCTGGTGTCTTCCAGCATTAATTCTGAAAGAGGAGTAACAGTCGGAGCATCTTCAGCACCCTTGACCGTAATAGTCAGAGTGGTTTCAGACGGGTCCCCATCCCCATCGGTAATAGTGTAACTGAAGGTTTCATCCGTCAGCGTTTCACCTTCATCCAGCACAACAACATCTGGATGAGTATTATCAAGAAGATAAGTGTAACTACCATCCGCATTGGCTGTAAGAGTACCGTACTTGCCCACGATTTGATCACCGACCAGACGCGAAGGATCCCAGGCGAAGGAGCCAAATCCATCAGCACCAAAAGTATCTGCAACACCATCATCGGTATTTGCATCACCGCCAGGTGTAATATCGATGCCAGTAAGTACATTACCTGTTACTTCGGTTGTACTTACTGTCCCATTTAGCGTATCTCCCAGGGCCACAAAACTTGGAGTGGAGATAAGATCTACAATCGTAGGCCCAAAGAAATTATTAAAAGAGGTTCCAATCGCACTATTACCAATGGTAACGCCGGTTAAGGTAATTTCATTACCCAACTTATCAAGATCTGTTCCAGCATTTCCAGATTGGCCAATAACATTCGCAAGTGTCGTTGCACCCGTATTACGGTTACCGTCACTTAAGAAATAAACTTCGTTATGCGCACCTAGTTGTTCAGTGTAACCAGCACCACCGGATTTATCGAATAACTCTTCAATACCATATTCATAACCTGTGGTATCTCCGCCAGTATAGTTACCGTCTGGATCACTAAAGCTACGATCTTTTGCCAGGTCAATTGCAGCAACCAGAGCAGCAAGGTCTGTGAATACGCCCACAGTTCCGGCAGCATCATCAAAAGCAACAATAGATATCGTGACATCCGTATTGCTGAAGAACAACGACTGAGCAAAGGATTTAACCGCTTCTATCTGGTCATCCAACTCACCGTTATCCACACTTCCAGAGAAGTCCATTACGATACCAATATTTTGCGGCGTCGGTTCAGCTACTTCAACTTTCACACAATCGATATCAGCATTAGCCGTTGGAACATCATCTTTAATGTTCACATCAAATGATCCGACAATAGGATCACCATCACTATCTGTCGCGGTAAATGAAACACCGTTAAGAACGTTTGTATCTTCCCCAGAAACAGCATGCTTAACTTCATCAAGTAAGGTGACTTTATAACCGTAAGTCACCTCACCGCCAGTTGTTGCAGCAGACGTCGTTGTCAGAGCGATCTCAATGTAATCTATTCCACCAGCAGAACCAACAAGGTTACCACCAGCATCCAATCCAAAGGTGATTGGTGTACCGTCAAGTGTCGTTAGTTCACTATCCAGTGCAAGTGTGTCTTTAAGAACAACTCCACCAGAAGTTGTTGGAACATCATTATCATAATCAACTGTAAAGCTGCCTGTATCTTCTTCTGATGTATCAGTATTTGGAACATCGTCCAAACCACCCTCATCAACAAGAGCTGTATCAGAGGTTGAAGTTACAGTTGGTGTGCTGTCGGTTGCAATGTTGAGAGTAACAGTCGCTTTAGACGTATCGCCATCACTATCAGTTATCGTATATGTAAAGCTGTCTGAGCCTTCCTCACCAGCGTTTGCCTGATATGTAAAGGTACCGTCGTTATTATAAGTAACTGTACCTTTAGACGCTGCATCGGTAAGCGCAACCCCAGTCGTTAGACTTACACCATCAGCACCTGCTGTATCGTTCCCAAACACATCGATGATTACAGAAGAATCTTCGGGGACATCCCCAATAACAACATCGTCAACAGCTGTTGGAACATCATCAATGATCTTAATTGATAGAGTACCTGTTGCATCATCACCATCACGATCCGTAACGATGACAGACAAATCATCATACTGACTATTTGTGCCACCACCACTTGGGTGATCAGTCGCGTTGGTTAACTCATAGGTATATTGAACAACACCCGTAGATGGGTCATATGCGGTAATTGTCAGTATCCCAGCAGGTGTTACCACTGTTACACCCGGATTGACTGTCGTCCCGGTAATAACTTCTACGCCATCGATCACTACGGTACCAAGACCATCAGGTGCCGTGATTTTAAAGTCACCAATAACAACTGTTGATTCCGGCGTGGTATCACTACCGTCTGGGCTCAGGTCATTCTCGTTAAGAGTACCTTCGCCACCACCGGCTTTTGGTGTTAGATCAGTGATCGTCACGCCATCATTGGTACCTTTGATGTTAATCGTCAGGGTTGCTTCGTTCGAAGTGTCTCCGTCGTTATCAACCACATTGTAATCGAATGTAAGATCAACGTTATCCCCTTCAATCATCTGCTGAACAACAGCTGAATCATTATCCAGTGCGAATGAATAATCACCATTATCATCAACGGTTAGTGTGCCGTATGGAGAAGTATAAACATTACTTGGAGACCAGACCACCTTGTCAAATCCATCAGCACCGGCTGTATCAGCATTACCATCTGTGGCATTGCTATCGCCATCGACAACATCAACACCTGAGAAGACGTTACCGGTTGCTTCATAAACAGCATCGGCAGCAACTGGTGTCACGGAAAGCAGTACGTCGTAATCACCAAGACTAACAGGGTTGTACAGCTTAACATACACTGGACCATCACCGACTGCGGTGTAGCTCGAACCAGTAGTTTGCAATACGAAAGCACCAGATTCGAAGGTATAGAACTGAACAACCAATCCAGCTGTATTGCCAGCTCCGGTCGCATCGATAGTGATGACTTCACCATCTCTTAGTTCTAGCTCATAGCCATCCTGAGCAGTGCTACTACCATCAGCATTCCCTTTGGCGTATTTACCGCTGACCATGACTTCACCATTTCCGGTCCCTTCATTAAAGAAGAGAGCGTCACGGTCAATATCCTGAGGAGCACCACCATTTGTAATGCCATTTGATTCTTGATCCTGAACTTCACCAAGTACAGTGGCTTCGAAACCTGTATTTGAAGCAACATCTTCCTTCACATAATCAGTTTCACCCACAGCTAACGGACCATCATCACCGATCCGAATAATGATATCCTTCGGAGTAGAAATATCATCATCACTATCGGTTACGCGGACACTAAATGTCTCTGTAATCGTATCAGCGGAACCGACTTTTGTCGTATCAGTATGATTAGACGATGCTGTATCAAGAGTATATGTCCAGCTATAGCTGCCATCCGTTTCAATAGAGAACTCGATAGAACCAAGTGGGCTGTCAACGACAAGGCCGTCGGTTATTTCAACCCATGAAGTACTATCATTATCATATACTTCAACCGCTTTCACAGTGTCTTGGCCGGTTTCAACATCGAAGCTACCGTTGGCTTCAAGTGCACTTGGTGAAGGACTTGATCCATCTGGGCTCAATCCAGATTCGAGAACCAGATCATCAGATATAACGAAGTCAGTGATTTCTGGAACGCTGTCTTTTAGCGTGACTGTGAAGCTACCGGCTTTGATGGCAACGTTATCAGTGAAGTCACCTTCCAGATCGCCCACACCGTCCGTTGTCTCACGGCTTACACTGTATACATTTACAGGGTAATCCACTGCAGCGTCATCAGTAACATTGCCAATGTCTAGGGTCACAGAGCCTGTACCCGTGCCACTATCAACGGTCACTGCGTCTGCAGCCGTTGCTGCATTAACAAGGATGTAATCGCCATCTGGAACCCCAGGATAAGCGACACCGGTTCCATCAAAACCTGCTGTGATTGTGATTGGAACAACACCCGTAGGTGCCGCAAATGGTCCAGAAACTTCGACGAGGAAGCTATGCCCTTCAGAACTATCGGTTACATCAGCAAGCATCGCCGAGAGATCAACAGTAACACTTGAATTCTCTAGCGCATTGGTATCAGGATCTACAGTCGTATCGATTACAGAACCAGCTACGGAAGAAGCCGCATCTGCAACTGCATCAACAACAACAGTAATATCGTCACTTGTAGATGCCGAAGTTAGGTTTGAGCCCGGATCTATCGCAGTCGCAGAGACCACAATTGTACCGAGATCAACGTCGCTTTGTGCATCTGGTGAGACTGCGACAGTAACGACTATTGATTGAGTAGAAGCACCCGCACCTGAGTTATAGACATCCAGAGTAGCAACCCCAGAACCATCCACGGTAACCGGCGTGCCATTGATCGTTACGACATAGCCTGCACCTAGTCCGTTCAGGCCCGTAACGGTAACAACATTAACAACATCGTCGCCTGTAGTCTGAACAGTTGCACTAACCGTTTCAGAAGTATCTTCCTTAATAACAATCTGATGCCCATCAACAATGAGATCATCATCATTGGTAATAACAACAGTAGGTGGAGTTACGACAGGTGTGATGAAGAATTGTTCAGTCGCTGTTTTCGTATCACCATCACCATCAGTCACCTTAATTGCGAAAGATACCACTGGGTTACCAGAGCTGTGATCCACACCATCATTTGCAGTAAATGTCCAACCAGTAGCAGAGATATTGAGGACACCTTTACCGGCAATCGTAATATCATCACCCACTGCAGCCGTAGTAGCGACACCATCAACCAGAATGACAACCGATCCCATATCAGCAGCACCATCCAAACCAAAGTCATGTGCCCAGGCTCCAGTTACATCAGCACCTTCTGCAACAGAAGTTGCATCAGAGATAGTAACGACCGGGCCATCGTCTTGAATATGAACATGTAAACGATTGCTGGATACATCACCATCTGCATCTGTCATCGTAAAGTTGAACCAGATGCCAACTTCATCTGCGCTACCGATCTGATCGATATCATCCTGATCAACCGGACCAAGCAGTTCAATTTCGTAGACACCTGTCGTTGCGTTAACCGTAACCTGAATCACATCTTCTGATGCTCCAGCAACACCAGTTGCTGCAGTACCATTCATTGTCCAGAGATTAGTTACTGCGTTAAAAGCCGGTCCATCAAAGACAACTGGCTCACCATTTGAAGTGAAAGATCCAGAAACATGCTCAGCACCGTCGGCCAATGTGCTTTCAAATCCAGTCAGAGCATAGGTTCCAGCACCGTCTGAACCAAAATCCCCAGAAAGAGTACCTGATACCTTTTCAGTTCCATTTTGATGAAGGTCATCTTCTTTCAAGTCGGTGCTAGAATTCCAAGTGTAATCAGCATCAGGACCATCGTCCTCGAAGGATAAATTACCACCGAGATCAATACTTTCAGAGGCAGTATCATTATCACCATCAGTAACCGTTGCTTTTAGATCAAGAACACCATCTGCAAGGAAAATTGGCTCATCATGACTAGTGCCTTCAATTGGGTGATCCATTGAAAGGTTCTGAACCAAAGTAACGTTACCAGAACCATCAACGCTTACACTAAACGCAACAGCTCCACCAATACCACCAACACGGCCTTCAACAGCACCAGACGGTGCTGTAAAGAGCAAGATATTCAGTCCAGCTGTTGTATCCAGACCACTGTCTGCACCTTCAGCGGAAACAACCAAATCATAATCTACTGACTGCTCACCATCTTCGCCCGCATCAACGCTAAAGCGATTTGCAAAACTTATCGCAGTTGAGGCGACACCAAGGTCGGTTTCATCAACAGTTACAACTGGGTCAGTACCGGTAGCTGCCAGAACGATAGATGGGCCATCATCCTTAAAGGAAAGATTACCACCAAGATCAAGGTTTTCAGAAGCAGTATCGTTGTCACCGTCTGTAACCGTAGCCTTAAGATCTAAGACACCATCTCCAAGGAAAATTGGCTCATCATGGCTTACACCTTCAATCGGGTGGTCCATCGCAATGTTTTGAACCAGAGTAACGTTACCAGAAGCATCAACGCTTACGCTAAACGCAACCGCACCAGTCTCGCTCCCAACTCGTCCTTCAACACCTGTCGCTGTTGTATAAAGCAGAATGCTCTCACCAGCTGTTGTGTCCAAACCACTGTCGGCACCTTCGGCCGAAACAACCAAATCATAATCTACTGACTTCTCACCATCAGTACCTGCATTAACGCTAAAGCGACCTGCAAAACTTGTCCCAGCAGAGGCAACGCCAAGGTCTGTCTCATCAACAGTTACAACTGGGTCAGTACCCGTAGTTGCGAGATCAATAGATGGCCCATCGTCTCTAACTTGAACAGTGATTTTAGCAGGGGCGCTTTCATCACCATCACCATCAGTCACGACATAATGGATTTCATCCATTGATGTCTGTTCGTTATGGTTATTGGTATTGGTATGTTCGAAAGCACGGAACTGCAAGAAGACAAAATCTGCGGCATCAGCAGTACCAAGCTGATCAAGCGAGGCTTCAAAAGCTATCGCACCATCATCATCAGCGGCTCCGCTTTCACCTACACGGCCAATTACTTTATCTCCCAATGTATAGAGATAAATTATCTGGCCTGTTGCGGTATCAGTAAGATCAGATGGGGCACCATCAAACTCATTACCATCTTTATCAGTAAGGGTAATTTTAGCGTCAATGTGATCTTTACCGAAGTTAAAGCTCAATGGTTTTGTTGCTTTAGAGATTGTATCAACTGGTGCCGTTCTTTCATCCTGGCCCTGATTGCCAGGTGTTTCATCAAAACGAACCACAGCGGCATCAGCAGTTGGAACACTATCTGTGATATTGATCACAATATCAGTAGTAACCGTATCAAGATCACCATCTGTCAATTCAACTGAGAATTTAACAGGAAGCGTTGCATCTTCCGTACCTGTGTGATCGATCTGACGGTATTGAACAAACTCGTAGTCTGCCGTACCTGCCGTTAAGTTAATGTTATCCAAGGTAATAACATACACCACGGAACCATCAGCTGTTGTACCGACTATTTGGGTACCATCACCATTAACCGTAGCCGTTACATCATCACCTGCAGATGTTACGTCGCTAACTTCAGTTAGAAGTTTTAGTGATGCAGCACCATCAGAACCACCATCAAAACTCAAAGCACCATTAACGATGCCACAAGGGGCACCATGAACCACAATATTGAGATTCACATCATTGTAATCACCATCCCCTGAAGGAACCAAGAGATCTTCCCAGTTTGAATTACCCGGAAGCTGATTATCAACTTCGTGATCCGTACCGCTGTCAGGGTTAAGGTCCGCTTTACTGAAGAACACAGGTGCACCAGAACCATTAAGTACGATGTCATCAGCATCTGTGTTCGGGTCGCCTTCAATTACAGCACTCCAGGTCGGTGAGCCAGGCAATCCAAGTTGTTTGAATACAACGGGCGTATCATCATCTAGACCTGCATTAGCTGAATTACCATTTGGAATGATGAAGAAACCAAATCCAACGGCACCAGCAGGAACATCTGCAGGATCAATTGTAAAGCCGTCGGTTTGTCCGTCTTCTTGCTTAACATTATCCCAGAGAACTTCCCCAGAAATTGGATTACCAGAACCATCCACAAAGAAATAACCGAATGAACTGTTATATCCTGCACTATCCGCATTCGCAATTTTAGCAAGATCAACGGTCACTGGAGTAGTAACCCCAGCAAGACTGTAGATGCCGCCAACTGGAGGCATAGCCATTTCTGCAAGATCGACGGTCTGTTGAGAATTTTCAAGGAAACTAGGACCATCGTCCTCAAACTTGATCAACTGGCCAAGCTCAAGACTTTCGTCTGTCTTATCACCATCACCATCCGTAATCTCTACTG
>OJFV01000172.1_pt1 | contig 27604 bp, 28 predicted proteins | sample 1594391 | NCBI WGS metagenome assembly OJFV01 (sample SAMN05416856, study PRJEB24817) | seawater metagenome | isolation source: Sea water | place: Canada:Atlantic | collected 2013-11
GAGATTGCCTCTTGTCTCGTGGGCTCGGAGATGTGTATAAGAGACAGGTATAAAAGAAAAAACTAAGCAGCGACTTTGTCGCCAAAGCATGAGCTTTGCTCACTTAGATGTAGTCAATTTCATGGGTGTTTTTATATTCACTCCCCAATGTCATTCCGGTAGACTTCCGTGTTTAATTTCAGAGCTTTTTCGACTATTAATATTGTTATGTTTTTTTACTTAGTCAGTATTATTAGCTATTAATTAAAATACAAATGAACTCAACAGATGATTTAAAGCTATTTATCTCAGTTTTGTCGTCACTAGTTGCTCTAGCTGCAATACTATCAGGAGCTTATGTAAACGTTAAAAGTTCCCGTCGACAAACACTAGTGCCGGTTAAAAGGGAGCAAATTGTCTCTTTACAGAAGGATATCTCGGAGTTTATTTTCAATATCATCAGTAGAGCTATCACCACAATTTCATGAAGAAAAATCACAAAGATTAGAAAAACTAATGGCACTATCAATGTCCATCGATTTTCAACTTGCAATTGGTATGTTCGAAAGGTCAGAAATCGTTCTCAATTTAAAATCAATCGTTACCAAATATCATCAAAATAGGGATACTATTGATGATCGAGAGAACTTAATAAAGTGCAGTAAAAGTGTATTAGTCACTTCGTGGGGGAAATTAGAAAAAACATAATAAAACATCTTGGTGGGAATTTTACTCGCTGGCTTTCGGCCAAAAGCACTCATAAAACCCCCATATCTAAGAGTTAGCTTTCATAAGGAGAATGGAGTCATGAGTGAAGAAAATAAATCTGAGAAGAAAGATATCAAGCCATTATTTATAACTCGTCTAACTCATATGTATTACGAGCTGTTTGAGCTTGTAGCTGTGATAGTGCTTGCCACATTGTCTGTTATTACGGTTTCTGAAATGGCATCTAGGGAGTCATTTAGCAACAATGTGTCCAACAAAATTGCTTCACTAAATGTTGATTTGGCGAACATAGCAGTAAATCTAACTTCTAATCTAGAGGTAAAAATAGATGAAGTTACTTACGGTGAGCGAAAAGATGCGACTATAAAAATTGAACAGTTCGAAGAACTTAACGATAAAGTATTGACTTTAATTACCGTGGGTGTTGATGACCAATTCGGAGTGTTAAAAGAGCTTATCAAAAGCTATCAGGTAGTTACCGCTAGATTCGATGAAATGACATCGGAACTGGTGTCAGTTTCGAATATGCCAGAAAATCAGAGCAGTCCTTATTACATCGGCTTCATCTATGAAATGAGATCAGACCATCTTTTGGCATTGTCTATTACTTCATGCAGCGCTCTCGGAGCTATGATTTTTGGTTTAAGGTCGGGAACTCGAATGAATGTCCGTACTTTGACGTCCGGTCTAGCTACTGGTTTCATTGTGTATTTAGCACTGAAAGGGGGACAGCATTTATTTCTTCTTACATCCCCAGATGTTCGTATTCCTTCTAACCCTTATAGCAGCGCATTTCTTGGTTTGTTGGCTGGTTTGTTCAGTGATAAAGCATATAAAGTACTTACTGCTTTAGTCGATGATCTAGCATCTAGGGTCGAAAATACAACTAATGTGGACGGCAACAAAAGCTAATCGGGTAGCCGGAAGTCTCTGACCTCCAGCTACCACAACACCCTGCATACGGCTACGCACATCAAGTTAACAGGACAGCCATGATAATTGTTGTCCGGATGTTTGTCTCGTCACCTAAAAATCAGTTACTTTAAACCGGAAAGTTTGAGGCGCGTAAAAACCAAAGGCAGCGGCTTTGTTGTTAGGTAATCGCTTCGGTTAGTCGATGCGACCAGTCGGCGTGGATGATTTTGGCATTCAGCTTAATATAGTTTTTTGGCATCGCGGTAGAAATTTTCGTGGGTGCCGAAGGTCAGTAGTTCAAGAACAACGGATCCGTTTTGATAACTGTAACCGAGAAGGGTTAGCTGTTTTGCCATCTTAAATTTGTATACGCGCATAAATGCAAGATCTCCCTTTTTCTGCTCGCCTAGTACAGGGTTTTCTATTAAAGCTCGGACAGCGCCGTCAAGGTCGGATTTTTGATTATTTCTAAGTTTCTTCACAGCTTTTTTAAAACTGGATGTTTGCAAAACCTTTGTGATTTTAGCCAAAATCGTAGGTCTCTAACTTTCCCGCTTCTTTCTCTGCTTTTGCAATAATGGCCTGTTTTACAAACTCATATGGCAGTTCAGGATTGTCTTCCATCATTTCACCAATTTTCGCCCAGTGCTCTATTTGCTTAGGCGTTGTGCGGTTAAGTGCTTTAGCCATTATGCTGGCTTTTTCCACTAGCGCTTGGTCTAATCTAATACTCGCTGTTGCCATAATTATTTCCTCGTTTGTATAACTTAATTGTAGCGCCTTGCTACAAATGTGGCAATGAGGTAAGCATCAACAAGGCCAAGAGTTAGTTCGAGTTAGCAGGACAGCCATAGTTCGAGTTAGCAGGACAGCAATGAGTTAGCAGGACAGCCATGATAATTATTGGTTGGCTGTTTTATCTTAGGGTTAAATTAGCCAACTGACTCGAAGGTAATTCTATTATTTTTCGCTGGTTATTTATGGCTAGGTTGGGTAGATTTATTTGGCTTTCGAGTTTTTAGTGTTGTTCAAAATGTTGTTTGTAAATTGTAAGAGGGATTATGCGGTTTCAGGGAAAGGTGTTTAATTGGAATGATGACAAGGGGTTTGGTTTTGTTGAGCCAAATGGGGGCGGTGAGCGGGCGTTTGTGCACATCAAAGCGTTTACGCCTCGTTCTCGGCGGCCGGTTGATGGTGAGGTCATCACTTATGAGTTGGTTCGCGAGAATAACAATCGCTGTAAAGCTGAGAATATTCAGTTTGCTCGGGATTTGAAAGGAGCTAGCACTAGGCAAGCCAGCATAAAACGTGTTAATCCTCACAAAGCGAATAAGCGTAGAACGAATAACAATACTACCGTGAATGTATTCTTAGTGCTGTTTTGGGTTGCCTTAGTTGTATCCATTTTGGTGGGGGCACTACCTCTGGTTATTGGTGGTGTTTACCTTGTCATGAGCATGACTGCTTTTATTGCCTATGCGCTTGATAAGTCAGCTGCGAAAAATGGTCGTTGGCGTACCAAAGAGAGTACTTTGCATTTGTTTGCTTTTTTAGGTGGTTGGCCGGGGGCGTTGTTGGCGCAAAACCGGCTTCGACATAAATCGAGTAAGGCGGAGTTTAAAAACGTTTTTTGGTTTACTGTGGTGTTAAATCTGGGTGGATTATATTGGTTTCACACAGCAGACGGGGCGCGGTTTTTGAATGATAACGTGTTGCCGTTTGTCAGTGGTCTACAAAGTTTGGTGATAGGAGGGAGCTAAGTTATTTATGCACTGCGTGCACAGAACACAGTTTCGCTGTTTACACACTGCGTGTGCTAAGCATGCGCCGTGCTTATTGATAGCCTTCGGCTATTAGGGCATACGCTTCGCGCACTTATATGCTGCGCACACGTTACGCACTTCGTGCACCAGCATCCATGCTGGGTATGACAGACCATCCATGGTCAGCCAGTCACTTCTTTTATAAAGTGCGTCCATGCACTTTACCTAAAGGCCAGCTAAAGCTGTTCCATATTTATCGCGTAAATATTGGTCAACAGCCGAAAGAAGTAACCAAGAAAGGCCGCCCTTCAGCAAGTTTCTATTCCTGCGCGTCTTGTCTAACTCTGGTCGTGAAAACGCGAAATGTCGATGTTTTGGGTTTTAACACGTCCTTGATGATCAGCTCCCCATAACGGAGTTACAGTCTCGCCTTCCTTGGCGAGCCGTTCAACTGGGCACTACTTCGTAGCTAAAGATACCAGCTTCACCCTTCAATCGAACCAGAGTGAGCCTGCGATGCTCGGGAAACTTGAGTCGGTATAAGAGTAAAAAGCAAAAGCTAAGCAGCTACTCTGTCGCCAATGCATTTGTTCAGCTCTTGGCATGAAGCTAGAAAAAATAACCTGTATGGTAAGTTAATATGTCAAGTAGCAAGGAGCATACGTGCGTACAAGTGAATTAATTGAACACATTAAAAGTGAGGTCGCGCAAGCTGCTCTGGATAAGAACAAAGATGCGGTCAATATGTATCTTGTTGTGAAATACGCCAATCAGTTAAAGGATTTAAATCCAATTGATTTTGCTCTTTCAATTGGGCGCAAGGAGAGCTACGCAACAGAGTTTAGAAAAGGGCTAAAATTAGCCGTAATAATCGAAGGGCGTGGCCTTTAGCGACTTATCAAGTCAGCCACAATAATTCCTGCCAATTTTGAGCTTTATATTTTATCTATTACGGGTTTGCCGTTGCGAAAGTATATAAATGGGCCTTCGGCTTCAGGTGTTTGGCCGTTGGTTAGGCGTTGTTCTACTTCTTTAAGTATCATTCGGGTGATAATAGGTAAATCGAGCTTTTCAGCGTCGACCAGTGATACCCAGTGCATGGCGAGTAGTTCGCCAGAACCTTGGGGCGCTTCGTGTACATCCCCTTGAATAATATCTGCATCAACCATAAAGAAGCGCGTATCGAAGCGGCGGTTTCGATAGGGTGGGGTAATTGCTCTGGCGATTAGACTCAGGGTATCAAGGCGCGGATTGATACCGTGCTGTAAAAACGCTTGCCACTGCAGGGAGCGGGACTTGATTGTTAAGTTGTCGGCTTCGCCAAGAAGCAATCCCGTTTCTTCGAACGTTTCACGAATAGCCGCCAACGCAAGTCCTCTAGCGCGAGATTCAGAGCATCCCTTCATCAAACGTTGCAGTACACCTGGGTGAAGATCGTTAGGCGGACGAATACGACTATCTCCCACATCAACCTTTCCCCCAGGAAAGACAAATTTGTTCGGCATGAATTTGTGCTCAGCTGAACGCTTTCCCATCAGAATTTGAGGGTGGGTGCTGTCCCGCCGCACAATAATCAGGGTGGCGGCGTCTTTTGGTTTTACCGCGCGCCCTTGAGAGCGCAGCTCCGCGGGGGGCGTATTGTTAGGGATATAGGGAGCGTTATTAGGCATGTTAGCCCTCGGTCAGTTGATTAAACGGTGCTGCTTACACTGCGTTGCATGACTTCGAAAGAGAACTAGTTTTCTTTTAATAAAGAGCTGTCAGTCATGCGCCTTGTTTAAGCCCTTTTAAACTCTCGCTGAGTGATCACTTATTAACGTGGAATGGTATAAGTGAGGTTTTAACTTAATCACTTACATCTGTTCTTTTGCTTTACTCACTCGCTCAAATTCTTTTGCAAGGTGGGTATGCAAGCGCACAATCGCGCTTTCGAATAAGCCAAACTCTAAATATTCATTTGCCTTGCTCGCCAACCCTTGCTGAGCCGATAAGACTATCTCTAGATCTTCAATAGCGCCTTTAGCCGCAAAATTTTGGCCTTCAGTAACTCCATTGAGTAAGGCTGTTTCACTCTCGCTAATTCCACTGACAAGGTACGTATGTTGCTGAGTCGTTGACTCATCAATAGGCTCAAGCACATTGACCTGCATACACCCGGGGAATGTTGAAATCACAACATTCGGGAATAGGTGATATACGTAGGTCAATCGCCCATCAACTGACATGTCAGCTTGCTCTTTATCTCTTAACCCTTCAATTGATTGATAAGGAAACGCTACGCGACTATTTTGCCCGAAAGCCTCAACCACCGTGAGGTTGTCGTATTGCACTGGGAAAAAGGTACTTTTGTGAGTTTGCCGAATATGATAACCCTCAAGGGAGCTTTCGAGATAGAGCTTCCAATTTGCGTTAACTATCTGGCTGCTTGAGTTCAACAAACGGGTATTGTCAGGGATAAGGTTCGGAATACAGGCAATATCTTGCTCAATATCTGCTCGTGGGTTTTGGTTGATAAAGATTAACCCATTGCTCTCGAAACAGGCCACCTCAACAAGCCCACGTGTTGCCTTATCAACATCAGGAAACCCTTGCTCATGAGGAATGTTACGTAGACTTCCGTCAAGACTGTATGCCCAACCATGATAAGGGCAGACTAATGCTCGCGCACAACCGTGGCCATTGGCAAGTTGAACCCCTCTATGTCGGCACGCATTCCTAAAAGCGCGAGCGACGCCATCTAATCCACGCACTACTATCAAAGGCACGCTGGCTACATCACGGGCAATGTAATCACCTATCTTGGCAATTGCACTAGAAGGACAAAAAACGATGCTCCGGCTTTGCATTATTTTAAGTTCTGACTCTAGCCGTTCTTTCGAGCGGTAATTATCTGTGGGCTCTTGCCAGCTTTGCTTGCCCAAATCTGTGGTGGCATTATCGATGTGAGTAAAAATTCTCCGCACCACTTCTATATCGCTTAACAGCGGTTTTTGGTCATTGGTATTTTCTGACATAGTGACTCGCAAGCTGGACAAATAATGTTGTTTAAAATTAAAACAAAAAATAGTCTTTGCGAAGTCAGCTGTTTTTATACGTGGTAATCAGGGGGGGTTATAAAGCAAGGGGGTATCTTTATTATTTATGCACTGCGTGCACCCATGAGCTTCGCACACTTCTATGAGCTTCGCTCACGTCATCCCTGACGCTTTTTCAAACGGAATCCATTCCGTCCAACTTACTTTTCTTCAACAGCTAAGAAAAGTAAGCACAAATTCAATCGGAAATGAATTTGAACATCCGATGGATGGCCTAAGCGTTCTTTGCGCAGGTGAAAAACATGGAGGCAAATTACGAACAAATTACGAAGACAGCCATGATCAAATTACGAAGATAATTGCGGAGACACCGTAATTGCGGAGACACCCATAATAATTGTTGGCCGGATTTTTTGATTGGCACCTAAAGAAATTAACAAGGCATGGTTAATAGCTGTCTGATTTTGATTGTTACCTACTTGGTGGGGGCAACCTTGGCTACGCTTCTGCGTAGGTAGCCAAGGTTTTTGGCGTGTGAGATAGCAACTTTTAGCGAAGGTGTTCGCAGCTTGCTTTATTCTTGTAGTGCCAGTGCAGCCATTTTCATTGTGCTTTCGAATGATGTGGTGCCGGCTATGAATAAGCCGTTGTGGCAGAACATGGCGTCTTCTATGCCTGTTTCTGCTTGTAGCTCTGCATCTGATAAGCCTGCCCATGGTTTGGGTAGGGATTTTCTGTCTTCGAATGAGCCGGGTTCAACAGGTACGGTTTGGATCATCCATTGCCCTGACTGTGAGGGGTAGACCATATACAAAGCTTGCTCTGATAGAGCGTGAACTGTTTTCTTCCATGGGGTATATTTTTCTAGCACGATCACTCTTGGGTCTTGTGCGTTTTTTATCGCTTCGGCGACAATGGCTTTTGCGTTTAAACCGCCGCTGGCCGCAGCTATTGCGCGTGCTAATACGCGGGCTGCGAAATCTACTGCTTCGTTAAAGCCGGCGTCAAAATCACCTTCTTCTTGCCACGTTGGGTTGAACATTGAAATGGTTTGGCTAAGGCTAATGCCCTCAACGACCCCTTTTACGTGGCCGCAATCGATGGCGTCAATGGTCGATACCAGACCGGCGTCAATCGCGTTAGCGAGCTCTTGATTATCGTCGCATATGGCGAGGCCATATTTCTGCCAAATCAAACCAAATGACGAGTAGGGCACGCCATTGTCACGCTCACCCGCGCCGCCGCGTTGGTGGTGGTCAAAGCGGTCTGTTGCTGCATCGTGTTCGCCGCCTACATCAATTACTACATCTGCCTTGGCGATAACCTCTTTATCACGGGTGCGAATGAGGGTAAACGTAGGAAAAACGCTTTTAAGGGCCGCGACACTGAATACATCGTCAGCATGAAAATTGCCGCTGTGGGTTACTACTATTTTATCATTCATCATTTTTTATCATTTTACTGAGGTAAGGGAAGGTGTTGTCAGATACAGGTTGAGGCTAAACGGCTTAACACGTTTTTATTCATACAAGTAAAAACACGACGGGGATTCTATACGAAAGCACACACATTAACAGGGGATTCATGGCACTTTATCTTGTCATATTAAGATATTAGCACGAAGACAATGCTGCTATAGATTATGCATAAAAAAACCTCGGACATAGCCGAGGTTCATATCAAGTCAAAACTAACTAAGCTCGCTTTCTACGTGAAAATCCGAGACCAACTAAACCTAAGCCTAACAGAGAAAGCGAAAATGGCGCTGGAACAGATGAAGTAGGATCTGAACCGTTTGGATCACCCGGTTCGTCAATGAAAAAATTATCTAACCCCATACCAACTGCCGTACTGAATTCGTCATTAGTAAATGAAAACCAAGAAATATCAGTAAACAAAGTGTTACCGGCATCGATAGTTATAAGCGGGTCAGGGCCACTACCAAGGCCCCAATTATCAGGTGTGATATTGAAAATACTTGACGCTTTAGAGGTGTTGACGGAGACCCGCTCGCTTCCAGTAGAGACGCCGCCGCCATTGCTGGTATTTGTGCTTACCCTGAACCCCCCTAAATCGAAGGTAGTACCATCTTCTTTAGATACCTTGACTTCACTAACTTCGCCAAACGGACCATCTGCCCAGTGCCAATGAACCACATCATTACCAGTATTATAATAATCACCAATTATGGATGCAAAAGGCGCAGGGGTACTGTCAAAAATAAATTCAAACTTGAATCCACTTTCAACGTAATAGCTTATATCTTGGTATGAAGCTGAATTGTTAGTAACTAATGGTGTACCGGAATTTGTGTAGGCGGTTCCGCCAGTGAAATTAATTAGAGCTGCTGAAACGTTACTGCTTAATACGGTCAAAATAGCCATTGCTACAATATTTTTCTTTTCCATAAACATGTTAAATCCTTAATAGTTATATTGTTGGTTAATTTTTTTAAAATTAAACGATATAGCTATGACTCAAACTTTAGCTGCTTGTTACAACTGCTGATATAGTCAAGAATTCCTCTAAATGGTTGAGTGTTAAGCGTCTAGCGCAACGCATAACTCATGCCATCATCTAAATGTCTTTGATCTTTATAAATAAAATTATATGGACTGATCGATGATGTAAATTAACCAGACACTCGCTGCTTACTAAAGGCGCAAAGTAATCAATAATTAGTTTGACTAATAGCAGGGCTTCCAAGGTGGAAACGTGTTTTAGTCCTGGCCATGAACAGCGCTTAGGGAACAGCGCAGACTTTAAGGATAAACAGCCTTGAGCGAGTAGCAGACTTGAGCGCGAAATACCTTTAAGCGCGCTACAGAATTGTCTTGTGCGTTAGCACAACGACTATACGCCCATATCGACTGCTTTTTTGGGGGTGAAGCTACTGCCGATTGAAGCGATAATCACTAAGGCAATAGCCCCCCATTGCAACACACTCAAATACTCACTTAAAATAACAAAACCCGCTAAAGCGGCAATGGCAGGCTCTAAACTCATTAATACGCTAAAAGCCTGGGTTGGCATATTTCTAAGCGCGACCATTTCCAAAGAGTAGGGCAAGGCACTGGATAACACACCCACTAATAAACCAAGGGGCAGCACTTCCCAGCTAAATAAGGCTAAGCCTTGGGTCACAGCGCCAACGGGGACCAGCACAATAGCAGCCACCGTCATGCCGAGCGCCACAGTAATACCACCAGAGGCTTGTTTACCCGTGCGGGTGCCAAATAAAATATAACCTGCCCAGCAAGCACCTGCGCCTAATGCCATTAACGCACCGGTAATATCGAGGCCTTGTGCGCTGGACAAATCAGGCATCAAAAGCACAATCCCTGCTATGGCGCAGGCGACCCACAATAGGTCACTTTTTCGTTTAGATGAAAACAACGCCACAGCCAGCGGGCCGGTGAACTCAAGGGCAACTGCAATCCCTAAGGGAATACGTTCAATCGCCAAATAAAACAGTATGTTCATACCGCCTAAGCACAGACCGTAGACAATAATGCTGCGCCAATCTCGCCCCTGCGGGAGTGCTCGCCACGGGCGAAACACTAACCAAAGTACGGCAGCGGCAAACCCTAAACGCAGGGCGGTGGTGCCATCAGGGCCAATGATAGGGAAAAGCTGTTTGGCTAAAGATGCACCAGATTGAATGGTCACCATAGCGAGCAATACACTGCCTACGGCAGTGAGAAGTACACGATTGATTTGCATCGAGAAACTACCCAAAAGAATTAATAAGCGAAGTGGCGGCATTCTACCTGAGGAAATGGGAATTCACACTGGATTTGGTTATGCCCTTTGCTGGGGGGATTTGCTGCGCACACATTATGCACGTCGCTTATCTATGCACTTCGTGCACCAAGCACAGCTTCGCTGTCTACACACTTCACTAACTAAGCCCTTCGAAAACTCATAACACGAAACTGAGTTTCAATCCGTCCTTGGTGGTTCTCCCCATAACGGAGTCACAGCTTTAGTATCCATAGTGAATCATTCATCCGATTGGAGCGCTGCTTCTAAGAGCCTCGGATTCACCCCAGTCTGGTCATTTGGAAAGTCGCCATTGTGATTGCGACAGTATGAATCGGTGAAACCTAGCATCGCAATTTACTCGCCAAAGTAGAGAAGCACTTTACCTGAGTAGCATTAAATGAATAGCAATTGGAGAATCCACTTTTTTCTTTTTTGTGGTGTGCGTGTCGAAAATATTCAATATCTGTTTTGCGCCATCAGTTACCTTTGCGCCCTCAATAATTGAGGAGATAAGATATGGCTTTACGTGTTAATTACTTTGCTCTAGCATCAAAAGCAATGCAAATACTGATGAATCAAGAAAGCTATTTGCGTGCCCAATTTTGCGTGTCAGAAACGGTGACGCCTGTTATCTGGGAGTTGGTCAAATTGAGAGTCTCGCAGATCAATCAATGTGCTTTCTGTGTTGATATGCATAGTAAAGATGCCTTGAGTGCAGGCGAGACTCCAGAGCGAATCATTGGGTTAAGTGCTTGGCGTGATATACCCCTGTATTCAGAGACCGAAATGGTCGCACTGGATTGGGCTGAACATTTAACCTTAGCTAAACCAGTGGATGATGAGTGTTATCAGAGCGTAGCAAAGGTATTGGGTGAACAAGCCGTTGTTGATTTAACCATTGCTATTAATGCCATCAATAGTTGGAACCGAATTGCCAAAACGTTTACGCCAGAGGTTGGCAGCTATAAACCGCAATAAATCACGTACTAGCGCATTTCACTTTGAGCTGTCTAAACCATCGGGGCAGCTATCTGCATTTGTGCAAGGAATGTGGATAGCTTCTGTGGCTCAACCTACACCGATAACAAAGCCGCTTTACAGTGACGCTGGCAGTGGAATTATATTTAACTTTGTAGGTGATGTGATGATCGACCGTGATACCTTGCATGAAGGTGTCATTATGCTTCCTATCAATAAACAAGCGCAGCGTATTGTTCTATCACCAGGGGCGCAACTTGCGGGTATTCGTTTTCATCCCGCAATCGGGTATGGTGTTTTGGGGCGGCACTATGACAAGCCAACGCTATTATTACCAGAGCAAGACGAGCAATATCGTCTCTACCAAATTTACAATCAACTTAGGTTACACAAAGGCAGCAGCTCACTTGAAATACTAAACCATTGGGCAAATAAAAATCTGGATTTTACCAACATAATCCCAGATTCGCTGGACAAAGCATTACAATGCATAGAGCAGGATGAGTTGCTCGGCCAGCTCAGTGATAGTATCGATTTGAGCCAAAGGCAAATTGAACGTATTTTTAAGCTTAGGTTGGGAATGACTCCTAAATATTATCAGCGCATCCTTCGGGTAAAAAAAACTATCGGCTTTTTGCGCCAACACCCAAACCCAAATTTGGCGGATGTAGCTCAGCAATTTGGCTTTAGCGATCAGGCTCATATGACGCGAGAATTCCGTGCAATTGCCTGTGTGACGCCAAAGCAAGTGTGATTCCCGTTAGCAAGTAGGTGTGTATTCCTATCATCAATATTGAATGAACGTTTTCAATTTCATTACGTATCGCCAACACCACATCGTCCGAGGAATTATCTGTGTGCGCTGCCGGGCGGTTGAGTGGTGTCTCGTGTTTGCGATTGGTTGTATTGCGTATTGAGCTGCATCCCTTTTTCATATTGGCGATTCATTGCTGTGTCTGAACGCTTAAAATAATACAACCATTTCATGTATTGATTGGTTATTGCTTGTTTATAAATGCCGTTAACTTGAAAACGTATGGCTGAAGTTTCACTTATAAACGGAAGACGCTGACCTTTACCTTTGCGTTGTAGGCGCAAACACAGCTCTGTATCTTCAAAAATATCTACTAACGGCAACATACCCACATCAAGTAAAAGCTGTTTTTTGGCAAACAGACAATGGTCTAAGTAATAGACGCTACGCATATCTCCCCGTATGTGATTAGAGTACCAAGAGGTAAACTTCAGCAGAGGATGCTGAGCATCAAATCGGTGGGTAAATGCGCCCCAAGTCACTTTGTCTGAAAGTGCATTTAACTTATTTAGTCCCTTGGTGTTTAAAAGGCTACGAGGGTGATGAAGTACAACCGTGTCGGCTTTAGCCCGGATAATTCCAGCATTAAGCCGGCCTGCACGAGAAGCAATCTCAGTTTGGATTAACACCACACCAGCAGCGTTGATGCAGTCTAGGGTGTTGTCTGTGCTACCCCCATCAACACATATTATTTCGCAATCTGGCAGGGTTTTATACGCATTAAGCATACGTTGTAAAAAGCCAGTTTTCTCTTCATTCAGTGTCGGTATGACAATACTCAACATAAGCTTAACCTTCTACTCTAAGTACTATGCGCGTCATGCTTGGCAGTCTAATTGTGCTGGGGAAAATAGCGCATTAATCATTTTTACTAAGGCCTTACGTGCAGGCCGCTCATCATTCTGTAAATCGATCGATAGTTTTTTGAGATCGCCCACATAGTCAATGTCGTAGCCCGATTTACAATACGTCACCGACAAGTGATGTTGGCGACATGCCTCTGACAATGCTTCTGACAATTCATTGGTACTCCAAGGTAAATGCGAGATACTAGGCCAAGGCGTTTTATTGGCCATAATAATTACGCCACCGTCATCAGCATGGTGCAGCGCAACGTCATTGCTTTGTAATGCACGGATGGTTTGTTCAAAAAAGTCTTGGTCAAGGATCGGTGCATCTGTACCTATAAACACCAACTGCTGGTGTCCTTGGGCTCTTAATTGGCGATCAACGTAGTTTAATCGATCCCCAAGGTTACCTTGAGTATGCTGAGGGAGTTGGGTCATCACTTGTGCGCTTTGTGTCAGCGTTTGCACCCAGGGGATGTCAGTGTCACTCGCGCAAGCGATGACGACAGCACCAGGCCAGTGATTAGCATCTTCGATGGCACAGGCTAATAATCCTTGGGCTATTTCAAGGGCAATGTGAGCATTTGAACCCGCTGCAAGCCGTTGTTTGCCTTGGTTAAGCTTGGGGCGTTTACAAAAAATAACCAAGGTTGCTTGGTTTTGTGCTCGTGTACCTTGGTCTGTTTGAAAAAGGGGGGTTGTTATAGTCATCTTCTGTCAGCTAATGTTATATGTTTTGTGTGAACGCGCGCGTCAATATGCATTAATGCTTAACCACGTTGATTGAATTGTGCTGTGGTTTTAATTTGCGATTGGCGAAAAAACAACTTGGCAATCATGGATAAAATCCCGATACCCGCCTTAATCGAGCCTTTTAATGTGCCACTGATTTTTGATTCACCGATCCGTACCTTTGAATCGACAGGGTACTCACTCACTTGCATGCCTAAAATGATTGCTTTTACCTGCATTTCAACTGTCCACCCGAATGACGTGTCGGCCATGTTTAAAGCGTGTAATGCTGAAAAGCGAATCGCTCTAAATGGCCCTAAGTCAGTCATTTTTTGTTGCCAAAACAAGGTGATTAGATGACTTGAAAGCCAGTTTCCGAAGCGTTGTGGTAGCGTCAGCGCGCCGCGCTCTATTGTGCCTAACGTGCGTGAGCCGATAGCAAGATCATCGCCCTTACTTATACCATCAAGCAGGGAAAGTCCTTGCTCAGCAAAGCAGGAGTCATCCCCATCTACAAACAGAACAACATCACAGACTGGCAGTACCGCTATGGCGCTTAGACAAGCTATTCCATAGCCGGGCGTGCCTTGATACACCACATACGCACCATGTTTAATTGCAACGTTTGCGGTGTCGTCGGTTGAGCCGTTGTCGCACACCACTATGTGGTCGATAACGGCGTGTCCATCCATCTCCAAGGCGGATAAGTTCTTGATGACAACCGCTATGGCTAGGGCTTCATTTCGTGCCGGTATTACCACCGCAATTTTTTGATTTTTATACATTTTTGACCTCTATGATATTCACACCATTGCGTGCTCTTTCAGCTATTTGCACTGGGCTAGCAGGTATAGTGTCCTTTTTAATAACGGTTGAGGTTTTGCGGTTTATTTCACCAAAGGTCAACGTGCCGGTAGGGCAGGTATGCACACAGGCCGAGCAACGAACACATTGAGGATCGGTCATCGGTTGGCCTTTACTTGCAAACGCCATAACATCAATACCTTGGTGACAAACCGATGTGCATTGATTACAACTTATGCATTTAGATTTTTCACTGATAATGGCGAATCGGCCAAAGCGGCTATAAATGTGCATCAGGGCTGCCAATGGACAACCGAAGCGACACCAAGTACGTCCCGAGTATTTAAAATACAAACCGAAACCTAAAATGCCGGCGAATAAGATATCGATAACCCACTTATAGCTGAAGGCATTGACTAACTGGTAATCGTTGTTTTCACCTTTTAAAAAGAGATTAAACATCTGATTCATCCAAGAATCCGGGTATACCCAGCCTAAAATTCGCACAACCAATAGTGCAAACGCCACGAGTAAAATGAATTGTCCAAGCATATTGAGCTTATTCCATTTCGCGCCATGAGGCATTTTATGACGTTGTTGGTCGCCCATGGTTTCTGCCATAGCGCCACAAGAACAAATCCAGCTGCAATAGGCTCCTTTGCCCCACTTCATAACAATAATTGGAATAATAACAAAGGTTTGGATTGCACCAATCACTAGCCAAGCAACCTGAGGTGTGTCGGTAAATACGGTGTACACGCCTAACGGCCAAGCAAAAATAAAACTATAGGCATGCCAATAGGCTCTAGGGTGTCCCCATTCTGGCCATGTATGCGACGCCAATTCTTGCGCCGAAATGTAACTAGGAAACAACGCATCGGCCATGCTTTTACCTATGCCTGCGTCAAATACCCCGTTGTAACCTATTAGAGGCAAAATTATTTCAGGTAACAGAAAAAGCGGAAACAGCTGAATGGCAAATAACACAGAAGTTTGTATCGTCACATATGGCGTTTTACGCCGTTGAATGCGTTGCCAACCAAATACAGCAATTAATATTGTGTACAACACCGTATAGTAAAACGAGCGACTTTTAAGGGAAATGGCAATCGTGCCTATTAAGGTGCTGCGGTCGTTGACTTGAAGACGCCACCATTCTCCCCAGCTTGAAACGAGTGTAGGCATTTGGTCAGGGTATGAAAATGTGCCCCAAAACGAATTAAAAAAGCCATATCCTTTCCAGTCATATAGTGCGGCGAGAGCGAGCATAAAAAATGTGAAAAACACCCAGCCAGACCAGGTGCTTTCGCCACTGATATTGATTTTGGAACGTCTGAAAAAATCAAGGGGAGCTTCGCGCCCTGTGGCCAAAAGTACGTAGTCGTTACTGATGGACTCATCACGACCATCATGGTGTGTTAAGTGTACGGAATCAGGGGTTATTTTTGTCGCTTGGGTCGCCATTTTAAGGGTGATTTTGTCATCAGCGACGAGCTGGTTTATTTGCTCGATATTGTCTGGTTTTGCTCGGCTAAACTGACGTTTTCGATATGACAAAGTGACATCAGCCCCTTCTTTAGCAGTGGCTATCGCGGCCTCTAATGCGCTGTCTCCCCCACCAACAACCAAAAGCGCTTTGTCTTTATATTGTTGCGCATCAAGGAAGCGATTTGCCACTTTGGGTAGGTCTTCACCGGTAATATTCAGTTTGCGGTAGTTGCCAGAACGGCCAATTGCAACGATGACGCGATGGGCCGCCAAACGTTCACCGTTATTTAAAACAACCTCAAGGTGATCAGCGTTTTTCGTTACGTGACTCACGTGTGCTAGTTGGGTTTGTATATCGTGGGCTGAAATTTGTTCTTTTAGCTCCGCTAGCAAGTTTTCTTTATGGCTAACGTTATCTGAAAACTGTAGCTCCCCCTCAGGTGTCATTTCGCTAGGGTAGGTGTAAATAGGCTTCTTGTTCGGAAAATTTTCAATAGTTGAAAGGGGCTTGTTGCTTTCTAGCAACCTAACGCTCAACTGCTTAGCTTTTCCTTCAATTGCGGCAGAGTAGCCACTCACCCCTGCGCCGATTATAATAACATCGTCTACCTCAGGTGAGTGTTTGCGTTGATTAAAAGCGCTTTCGGCAAGGATAGAGCGAATCGCTTTTGCCCCAGTATCCGCAGAGAACTTAAGCAAGGGTACACCTGTGAGGTCACCCACTACATATACCCCCTTCACGTTAGTTGAGCCGTCGGCTTCGACCAAAGGTTGTTTTTCGACCGAGCGATCGCTCCACTGCCCATGCAGCCAATAATAATAACGATTAATAGCGTTCAATCTGCATTCTCCAAAATAGAGTGTGAAGCGTGGTCACGGTGCAAAAATGTTATGGTTTTTTTAGTACCGTAATAACCAAGCGTTGCTAGCGTCAGTGCGTACAAAATGCCAAGCAATACCGCGGGCCAAAGTGCAGGCTGCCAGTGCTGACAACATAGGAAGTTACCCAGCACTTCGTAGGTCATAGGCATCAGTAACAGCCAAAACAGTAAATAAATGTTCGGCCGCAAGGCCAATAAAGGAATCAATGGGAGCAAATACCAAGGGAATAGAACGGGGCTTAATACCAGAGGTAAAGTGAGGGCTCCTTGCATGCATAAATAGACGATTGAGGGATTTAACCTCGCGTCTCTTGCTCGTGTAAACGTGATATACGCAATGGCACTGAGGCCGATAAAAGCGGTACTCAGCAGAGTCAAAATTATCTGAAACGGGGTGAAAAACTCATCTAAAACGGTAAATATAGGGGCAGCGTTTCGCCATTTGGCAAAAAACACGCTAATGCTGCCAACAGGAATGTATCCCATTGCAATCGTGCCCCCATAAATCAGTGAGATGCTCAGTATCCAGCCCAATACTAGTTTTGATGCGTCTTTGACGGATTTTTGTAGAAAAAACAGCGGCAATAGCAGCATAACAGGCAGTACTTTAAGCGACATACCTATGCCTATGACTAGACCGCTACTTATTAGTGAGTGGCGTTGCCAACAATAAACGGCCAGCACTACCGCTAAAGCGGAGAACGCATCAACGTGTAGCCCAACGCCCGTTTCTAACACCAGTAGCGGAGACAAAGCCACTAACGCTAAATTGTTTAACTTATTTGCTTTTTTTAATACCAATGCGGATATAAACACCGTTAGCATTCCGGCAGCCAATAGCAGTATGCGCCATACCAGTTGGGCGTATTCCACACCAAATGCAGAGGAAAAACTAAACAGTGCCAAGGCCAGCGGTGGGTAAATTGTCACGTATGCAGCATGCTCTTGAGGTGGTTGCCATTCCTCTCTTAAAGTGCTGAGTTCCGCTGCATCATGGCTTACGCTATATGGGTCGTAACCTTCGTAGGCAATACGCCCATCGAACAAGTAGCGACTACTGTCGTTTGAGGTGTATGGTTCAACACCCAGTAATACAACACGCATTATAAAAGCAGTAATAAACAAGATTTTATAACGAGTGAGATCTGATGATTTAGGTGATGAGTACCACGCCAATAGCATAAAAATAGCCATTAAACAGTATTGCAAAATGGTATACGTACTCACTTTATTTACCACATGCACCGAGTCGCTTTGTGCCATGAAAGTCAATAAGTAGCTCCCACAACTCAGCACAACCAAAGCAACCAAACTTAGCCGAAATAGCCAAGACTTATGCTGTTGAGTCATGTGAGTGTGGTATTGGTGCAGGTTCATGTTAGGCGTGCTTACTAAGCTGGTAGTGGCTATAAAAGCTATTCGCAGCTGACATAACAAAACCTGCGGTTAACAGTGAAAGAAATGGCAATATGAACCAGTGTTGGCTGACAATCGCCCACACTAAAACCACCAGATAAACTACCGCGACTAAGGTTTCAAAAATTGCCCCTTTGGGTGGCAAAGGTTGATAGTGGTGTTTTTTGTTGAGAGGTTTTGCTGGTGATGTTTCAGACAGGGCCGAAACGTGTTGTTCACCCGTTTTTGGGGTGCGAACAAACTCGCTTTCTTTGCCCATTAACGCCTCAAATCCAGCTTTTGAGTTATTAATCGCCAGCTGTATTCCCAGCAACACCAGATGCGGTAGCTTTATTAATGCACGTAGCTTAGGGCGACCTAAAACAATCTGACCAAAATACATGTACGCAATATGTCCGCCTGATGACATTAGTAGTAAGGCAACATCCACCCACCATATATTGATATGGTCGTACTGGGCGCGTAAATATAAGCTAGGCAGTAAGAAGAGCAAGGTATCAATCATCATGATCAGATACGCTAAGTTATTTGATAAATGAAACGTTGATTCAAGCTTTTTTGCGAAAGGCAGCTTGGTTTTCCAAACCGTTTTGAGCATTTTAAGCATGACTTGTAAGCCGCCTTTGGCCCATCGGTATTGTTGGGTTTTAAAGGCATTCATGTCAGCGGGTAGTTCGCCAGGGCAAGCGATCTGATTTAGGTACTGCATCTTCCAGCCCGCTAACTGTGCGCGATAACTTAAATCGAGATCTTCAGTTAAGGTGTCGGCGCTCCAATGGCCTGCATCTATAATGGCTGAGGTACGCCAAATACCCGCCGTCCCGTTAAAATTAAACAACATATTGCTGGCACAGCGGACCTGTTGTTCCAAGCCGAAATGGGCGTCAAGCATGATGGCTTGCGTTTTCGTCAACAAGCTGCTGCGACGGTTTAAATGCTCCCAGCGGAACTGCACCATGGCAATATCGGACTGCGTGAAAAAATGTATGCTTTTTAGCAAGGTATCTGGGGAAGGGATAAAGTCGGCATCAAAAATAGCAATAAACTCTCCGCTGGCGGTGTCCATTGCTTCTTTTAGCGCACCGGCTTTAAAGCCATGTCGATTGGTCCGTTGCACGTGCTCAATGTCGACGCCTTGCTGTTGGTAAAACCACACGCGCTCTGCAATTACCTGACTGGTATCGTCATTCGAATCGTCGACAATTTGTATTTGCAGGCAATCAGCTGGATAGTCGAGTGCCACAACAGAATCAACGATTCGCTTGGCCACTAATCGTTCATTATAAAGAGGAATTTGCACCGTTACTTTTGGTAACTCAATAAAGTGTTCAGGGGCTTTAGGCACAAAGTGCCTATACTTGAACCACCTCAGTACCATCGAAAAACGATGCAATCCAAATAATGATAAAATGACCAATAAAATAAAGTGAGCTGTAAGTACAAGCGAACCAATTAACGACATAACTTAATAAACCTTCGTAATACCAAATTGAACGCTATTCCCTTGAAGGATATTGCGGCCGTATATATCACGTGTGAAGGTAAGCTCAAGACCATAGCCCGCAAGTGCTGTACCTTTGTTGAAGTTCCAACCTGTAGCCAATTCGAGCTTCCCTGAATCAAACTCTAAAGGGTTAGACAAGTTGCCAGCGTTAATTAAGTTGGCTGTTTCTGCATTTTTAACGCTTTTTATGCCGTCGAGTTTGGCCCGTACATAAACGTTTTCATTCACGTTAAAACCGTATTCGAGTAAATATCTATATTCATCAGATGGATCGCCCGAGCGCAGTCGGTAGCCAAACTCAGCCCCTACGTAGCCATATTTATTCAGCCCTTTGCCCAATAAAACTTTGGCTTCGTAGTCTTCTTGGTTGTTACCCAATCCGTCATCTTCATCGTAAAGAAAAGGCGTTTTTACCAAAAACGAAGTAGACAGAACAAACGGCTCTGCTTGCCATTGATAGCGAAGACCTACCTCGGTATCACCGAAGCCACTAGCACTGGTTGTGCCGGTTACAGTATCGTCTTGGTCATAAGTCTGGTGCAATATTGAGCCATAAATGGAAAAGTTATGGCCTAATCCATGTTCAATATAAAGAGAGGTGTTTTGCCCTTCAAAGCGCTCAAAACTAGGGTTGTTCCCGCGATAGGTACTTGATGTGAAATCGGCATAACCTAATTTGATATAGCCGCTTCCTTTTTCACCGACCCATGCCCCAGCAGATACATCGGCCGAGGCGATACTCATCGACAATGCGACAGCTGATAATGATATTTTTCTGATGAGGTTGCTTTTGCTTTGTTGTTCAGTGCTAGATTTCATCTTTTATTTCCATTTTCGTGTGAAGGCTAAATAGTTTGTGTCTCTTTACTAAAGGTAAAAGCCGGTATTGCGCTTAGTTAACCTGTGTTGCTTGTGTTCATAAAACCGCGATGCATCAATTAACACTGCGCGTTGGTTGCTGAATTTTGAAGCATTATGAAAGCTTGGATTTGCAAGTACTTCACGAATTAATCACAAAATTATCAAGAATGCGTGATCGGCAAATAGTGCCGTGGTAGCTTTATGTGTGCGTTAGTATCTTGCTGAATAGATAGGTTTTTTTAGACCTTGTAACAGACAGGGGAGGGGGAAAAATTACGCTATGTGCAAAATGTGTCGTAGCGGCAGAAAGTAAGTATTAAAAACCAAGGGAGCTAAAATTAAGATTAGCGATTTGTGATTTGATGGTCTGAGCATGACTATCATGTGCTGCGGATACGTTATGCACAGAGCACAGCGTCGCTGTCTACACACTGCGTGTGCCAAGCATGCGCGGTGCTTATTGATAGCTCTCGGCTACTAGAGCATACGCTTCGCGTACTTATGAGCGGCGCACACTTTACGCACTTCGTGCACCTATGGGCTTCGCACACGTCATCCCTGACGCTTTTTCAAACGGAATCCATTCCGTCCAACTTACTTTTCTTCAACAGCTAAGAAAAGTAACCACAAATTTATCGGGAATGAATTTGAACATCCGAAGGATGGCCTAAGAGTTCTTGGCGCAGGTGAAATACATGGATGTATTTCATAAAAAGTCTCCTGCTCCAACAAACTTTCTTAACCGCCAAAAGTAACGGCTTTAATGTCAGAACGGTGTGAGGAAACTTCTCGGCAACTGGAGCGCCAGCTCGGTTCTTCCTGCGTTGCTCTACCTTTCTGCATCCGTGCAGGTCGCCTGTAAAGCACTTCGCTAATTAGGCTTTTCGAAAACTTATAATACAAAACTGAGTTTAAATCCGTCCTTGGTACATCACCCAGCTTCACCATCCATGGCGAACCGTTTACTCGATAGGAGCAGTGCTCCTAAGAGCCTCGGGTGCACCCATGTCTGGCCATCTAATAGGCAATTACTTCTATGGGGAAAGTTTGAGTCACGTAAAAATCAAAAAGCAGCGACTTTGCCGCCAGAACATTGGTCTGTGTTTGTATTTTCGCCTATGTGCAAAATCAAGGTGTTTGGCCGTATTTCCCCGAGACTTTATGTCATCCCGTAAGAAATTTAAAATTTACAGCGACTTAATAAACGTGTTAGAAAATAGAGAATAATAATATGCAGTGAATAGCCGTGCTTAAACACGTCGAATGCCGACTGATTAAGCTGTTAGATTGACTCAGGAGTACAAACGTATTTATGGATATCTTTGCCGTATTGTTAGCGGGCAGTATACCGCTTATAGGAATTATTTTAGCCATCATTTTTGTGGCTTCCCATAAGAGAATAGCCGTTGCCCAAGAGGAAATGGCAAACGCACATTCAGAAATAGCAAAACAATTGGCCAGTATTTCAACGGAATTAAGGCATAACAACAAATAAGAATCTAACAAGGGTTTTCAAGTCGGAACAATTATCGTTAGCTTTTTGTTTGTAATTCCTCTTTTGTGCAGTATCAAGGTGTTTAGCCGTATTTCACCAAGACTTAATGTCATCCCGTCAAAAATTTTAGAATCTACAGCGACTTAGTAAACGTGCTAGAAATAGAGAATAATAATATGCGCTGAATAGGCGTGTTTAAACACGGCGAATGCCGACTGATTAAGCGTTTAATTCCACAAGGTAGTCTGGTGTATAAATTAATTATAATAATACTATTATCCGTACCTTTTAACACACTTGCCGACACAGTGAATACTGACGATGAGCTGTCTACAGCTTTAGAAAAAATTCGGATAAAAAATGATATCCCTTCTATGTCCGTAGCAATAATTACGTCAGGTGAAATAACGTATATTAAAGGTTTCGGTTTTCTAGATAAGAAGCAGGAAAAAGCGACGAATGAAGAATCATTATTTCGTATCGCTTCAATTACTAAGTTGTTTACTGCTCAAGCAATAATGCAATTAGTCGAGAAAAATAAAATAGAGTTAAACGAAAAAGTAGGACGATATTTATCTAGCTTTAAAGAGAGTAGCATTACAATTAAGCAGCTACTTACTCACTCTTCAGGGATTAGCGATACGATTAAACCTGTAGGTTTTGAAAAGCAAAGAACGGTAGGGTCCTATTTGGGCTTAGTCAAACAGTCTTTACCAGAAAATAATGAAGGTAAAGATTTTGAATATAGTGACACTAATTTCAATGTATTAGGGGCGATCATAAGCTCTGTTTCGGGAGATAGTTATGAAAAGTACATTTATAACAATATTTTGAAGCCTAGCAATATGAAAGAAAGTGGCTATTTCGATAGTGAAAGTGCATATTTTTCTGAAACGGAACCAACATATAAAGGCAAGTTACTGGATAAAGCTGATCGGAGGCCTTATGACCTATCGTTTAATCCAAGCGAAGGGTTAATTTCGAATGTACATGATCTAAGTCGCTGGCTTACATTAACACTTGCTGGTGATTCCTCTCTTCTGAACGCGCAAACTTACAAAGATATGTTAAAGCCCCAAGTAAAAACATCTTGGGGTGAACTATATATGGGGTTGGGTTGGCAAGTATATAACCATTCAAACGACATAATTGCTAGGCATCCGGGTAGTATTAGAGGGTATAAATCACTTGTTCTTACTTACCCTGACAGCAAAAATGCACTGATAATCCTTACTAATTCAAGCAATACACCTCGATGGGAAATTGCAAAATTGATTACAAACATCTTAAAACAGAATGCTGAGTGGTAGTGGGACTTAGCAAGCTGTTATACGGTAAATTAACAGAACAGCCATGTTAATTATTAGGCGCATGTTTTGGCTGGTTATCTGATAGCTCGTTATTTTCTATCATGTCTTTTGAAGCAAACCGAAAGACTATACTTTTGCCGTTAGATAGATAAACGTTGTGTTGCCTTTGCTTGCTTTTGGGGCCTAATGATTCGAATGGGTTTAGTGCTTACAGCGATAAATTTTATTTTAAAGCGTTAGTTCACTGGTAATGCGAAAGTTAACTAGTGATGTAAAAGTTAATGGTTAACGCCTTAGATGATGGGTTTCGGTATGTATTAAAGGGATAAAAATGATTAAGAAAAGTCTGCTTTGTTTACTTATGCTGGTTTGTTTTAATGTATTAGCTGAAGGCAAATTCCCAAACCTGATGTTCCTAGACTATAAGCAGCAATCACCTCGTGCAAATCTCACTGCGGTGAACTGGCTTTCAGGCCATTGGCGAGGCGAAGCGTTTGGCGGGCTCATTGAAGAGATATGGACGCCCGCACTTGGTACCAGCATGATGGGCGCATTTAAGTTGGTGGTTGAAGGCCAAGTACAATTCTACGAAATTGAAACCATATCACAGGTCAATGATACGCTTATGTTCAGGTTGAAGCACTTCAATAAAGACCTAACCGGTTGGGAAGAAAAAGATAAAACAGTTGATTTTGCATTAGTCAAAGTGACAAAAAACAAGGTGTACTTCAACGGTTTGACTCTTGAGCGAATCAACGACAATGAAATAAGTATTTATGTGGCCATTGAAGACAGCGGCAACACTACAGAGGAAAAGTTTAATTATAAAAGGGTTGAGTGAAATGCATCTTGTGTAAGCAAGGGAGCAGAAACAGTAGCTGGCGCAGAACCACGCCCAAACTCAAGCCAAAGCGTTTGGTGTTAAAAGCCTAAGTTGAAATAGCTATCATTTAGCCTGACAGCCTGTTACGAGTGAAAAGCGGACGTCTGAAATAACTCAGTTAGATGACCGCGTCAGGCGCATTGGAGTCTGTCGAGATAGCCACAAAAACTCACTTTCACTCGTCCAATAAAACCTCCCTTTTTACGGACTGCCCATATTTTCACTTAATTTGAGTCCAACGTAGCGGTGTAATCAAGTTGGCAGAGTTATGTTCGCGACTCGCTGCAACTAGAAGCGTTGTAAGGCGTTTATCGCAAGAGCTTTACCTGAGTTACATCATAATCGCGAGCAAGCCATAAAGTGTCGTTAAATTTATCGAAGAGTGTCAACCACTTCTTATCAATGTTTCCCAGTACCCGCTTGGGTGTTAAGTTTAGAACAAATGCTTTATCACCCGATAGAGAATAAAAATGAATGCTATAGGGACTGAAGATTGATTTAACCATCAGGTGTTGTTTATCTGAAGAAAAGCTCCCATGGCCGTGTTTAGTCGGAGTCACGTTACAGATACCATCATCATCGATCACCGTTAGGTGCGTTGATCGCGAAGGGCACGGCTCTCTTTTGTGCCATAGTGATGGGCAATTAATAGCGAGCACAAGAGGCCTTTCATCAAAACAGATGTCACTACATTCGTGATACCAAGCTGTGTTGAACGGAAAAGCATACAATGGTGAATAATGAGCAAGGTTGTTATTTAAACTTATTTTTGAAATAAACCGTCCTCGTCTTTTATAAAAGAAATCTTCCAAAATTACGTGGATTGTACCAGTGTGTTCATCCATGTGGGCTTTTACCGGTGACGTTGAACGGTTTGCAGCATCCATTGGAAACGGTTCGGCGAAGGGATATGTTTGAAAGTGACTATCTGAGAGCGTATAGGTAACAACACTATCGGGGAATACACAGCCGAATCCAGATGTGGTTTCAAATAAGGCAGCACTTGAGAGTTCTTCTAAGCTATACGATATAGTGTAGGAAAGAGCATTAAAGTTACCCTCTTGCAACGCAATAAATTGATACCCACTATCTTGGCTCCAACTCAGGGCTACGCAGCGCTCTTCAGGCAATGCCACGATGTCTATGACTGCCATTGGTAAATCATATTGATGAGTGATAGTTGATTTGGCTGCCATAGCTATTCCTTTAGATGCGTGGTCGCATAAATTGACGTGATATAAGACAAATTAGCGCTATACATTACCCTATGTTACAGGTGGCTTTCAGAGTGGGCTAGCGTGTTAAAGTTAAACAGAGGAATTATTTTGGTTTTACGTAATATATTAGTCGTCATTTTCACCTGTAGATGGGAGATTAGTGCAGGAAAACTGTGATTGGTGTGCCAGTACTCCCAGCATGAAATAGTGTATTACTTCAGTTCGTTCCACCTCATGATGATATTCAGGATACGATGAGTGAAAATATATAAAACGCATCAATTAGGAGGTTCGAAAGCTCCTAACTATTGCGCTGGTGTTAACGACATTTCAGCACATTATGGATTAACAAATTTGCATAAAGTGCATAATCGAAATGACCTCTTTTGGCACACAGCAGTCGCTAAAATTTTTAAACTTAACGACCGCTCGTGGCACTTAGCTGACTTTCAGATTAGATCAAGAGCTTATGTCTTTACTCGTTAAGCTGACAGGCGCTGGGGTGATAGTGTGCGCTGTGCAACCAGCTCTCGGGGGGCAATTTGCTGGTGTTCTTCCTCTTGCTCCACTGCCTCATGTTCTATTGCCTGAAGCTGTGTTTCTGTCCACAGATGGGCAGTTTGGGTTTGTGGATTGTGAGCATCGTCAGCTTCACTAATTTCGCTTATGTCTGCTTGGTTAATCGCATTTAGCGCGTTGCTCTCAAACGCATTTTGTTGCTCTAAATACGCTTTGCCAGCAGCTACGCCGATTTTGTGATCATGCCTAAGATCGCTGTCGGTACTGCCGAGCAGCTTACTGTGTAGCTTTTTACCAGCAAAAATCTGCACAATTTCCACGTCAGCTGGTGGATTAGCAATAAAGGCTAATTCTTGCTGATAGGCTTGTTCATGTTGTACCAAGTAATCAATGGTTTTCGGGCAGTAGCCTGCTTTACATACAACTGATCTGAGTTTGTGAACCCAAGCCGATTGTGCCTGAAACTGTGCATCCGCAGTGCGAATAACCACAATTTTTCGCGCACCACGCTTATAGGCTTCAATCACTGGTAAAGGGGCTGCTAGGCCGCCATCGAGATAAAAGTCTGCTTGCGGCGTACCTGACTTTTGACCATTTGCTAGGTCTGAAGTTGACTCGTTCGCTGCTTTGGCACCTGACTCATTGGCAGCTCTCGCGCCCAACCAGGGTGTAAGTTTAACCCCATGTTTATATAAAAACGGTAGTGCGCTAGATGCCTTTAGCAACTCTCGCCATTGCTGGCTTTCACCCGTTGGGCTTAAAAAGTAGGGGTTACGATCCCGGGCATTAGTGGCGGTAATAAACAGCTCTCTCGTGCCTAAGGTGCGTTTAGCCGTTTCAAAATCAAGTATACGGTTTGCTTCAGTGGTTTTATCAAAGTACCAATCTAAATCCACTATGTGTTTACCCACTAGGCCTCTGCCTAAGTGAAAAAAACGTTTATGCCGTGATAGGCCGCGTATTAACCGTTTGGCGTAACCTTTCTGTCTTGCTAGGTAGCTTGTGAGGTTTTGTGAGCCAGCCGATGTGCCAAAAAACATATCGAATGGGTCGTAGCCTTCATCAAGCCAGGCATCGAGCACACCTGCGGTGAATATCCCTCGCTGCCCGCCACCTTCTGCAATCAGCGCAAGCTTGGGCTGTGCTGCATTGTTCAAGGAAATGGCGTTATTTGAAGCTAGGGATTTCATGCTGACTTTCTCGCGTTAAGGTGGCAAATTCGGGTAGAAAATTTAATAACGCAATTCTAAACAAGGCAGCGGCTTTGAGATAATTGAAAGAATCAATCGCTCTGATTCATTCTCTCGAACGGTGAGGTAAGTTGTGTAAAAGAAGGTAAGGGCTTGTTTTTTTGTCGCTATGTAGCCGTTTTTAAGCAAGCAGCTAACGAGCCTCTTGCTTTAAAATAGGCGCATGTTGCGCCTGAACGGCATAACTCGGCTAATCAAACCTTGGCGAATCGAACCTTGGCTAATCGAACACCTTATTAGATAAAATACTTGTGTTGACCATCTGCGTAAGAATTTCATGGCATTTGGTTTTAATAGTATCTCGCAGTAATCGGGCAGCCGGTGTAATGGATTGACGACTTGGGAAGACTAACCAAAGCTCGGTTGGGGTCGGGGCGAAATCAGCCATCACAGGTACTACATTGCCGTTCAGTAGGTC
>OJFV01000173.1_pt1 | contig 27416 bp, 25 predicted proteins | sample 1594391 | NCBI WGS metagenome assembly OJFV01 (sample SAMN05416856, study PRJEB24817) | seawater metagenome | isolation source: Sea water | place: Canada:Atlantic | collected 2013-11
CCCTCGTAGTGCTCAGCCCCAAGGTAAGTTGCTGGAAATAGACCAACATTTATTCGGTGATGAACCTGCTTCGACTCTTGCTGATACGGGCTATGTATACGTTCCCCAAGCCTGCGAGCAAGGCGAAGCCTGCACAGTGCACGTGAGCTTTCATGGTTGTAACCAAAATGCAGCTGCCGTAGGTGAAGACTACGCAACGCAAACCGGGCTGAATAATTGGGCAGATACCAATCACATGCTGGTCCTTTACCCGCAAACAAAAAGCTCCATGATGATGCCGCTTAATCCCCAAGGTTGCTGGGATTGGTGGGGGTACACGGGAGAGGATTATGCCAATAACCAAGGTCAACAAATAAAAGCCGTTAAAAACATCATTCACGCATTAGCAAAACAAGAGAATACAAAATGAGCAATTCACACGCGATTAAACATAAAACGATTCTGATCACTGGCGGCGCAAGCGGGATCGGTTTAGGCATAGCCCAACAATTAGGCAGCAAGGGCCATAAAGTCGTCATCGCAGACATGAACATGGATGCAGCTGAACATGCTGTCGCAGAATTAGGGGCACTGGGGATCAGTGCACGTGCCCTTTTGCTTGACGTCACAAATCAAGAGCATATCAATAACCTTAGCGCTAACCTTGCCCCAGACACGGTAGATGTTTTGATTAATAACGCAGGTATTCAACATGTTGCCAAACTGGAAGAATTTCCAGGGGATAAATGGCAGCAATTAATTAATATTATGCTAGTGGCGCCCGCCATGTTGACTCAAGCTTTGCTGCCCACCATGCGCAGTAAAAACTACGGGCGAATTATTAATATTGGCTCTGTACATTCCCTTATTGCCTCCCCTTATAAATCGGCATATGTAGCGGCAAAGCATGGGCTGCTTGGCTTTTCAAAAACACTGGCACTGGAAACCGGTGATTGCGATGTCACTATTAATACGTTGTGCCCCGCTTATGTCAAAACCCCTTTGGTGGAGAAACAAATAGCTGCCCAAGCCAAAGAACATGGTATGAGCGAAGAAGATGTTATCAATAAGATTATGCTAGAACCCATGCCCAAAAAGTCATTCATTGACATTGATGAATTAGCCAGCAGCGCCGCTTTTTTAATGAACAACAGCGCCCGTAATATTACCGGGCAAACTATCGTTATAGATGGAGGCTGGACGGCACGTTAAGCCTCTATTCACATTTATCAGGTTGGGGCAGGTCAAATAAAGAAGGCCAGATAATATATATCTGGCCTTCTTATTCGTGACTACTTTTAAGCATTATCCATTCGAGCTAATGCTTACCTAACGACTGTAAATCAAAGCGATCCAAGGTCATGACTTTAGTCCATGCATTAACAAAGTCTTCCACAAATTGCTGGTGAGCATCATCAGATGCATATACTTCAGCAACCGCTCTGAGCTCTGAATTAGAGCCAAATATTAAGTCAACGGAAGAGGCGCGCCAACGTTGTTTGTTACTTTTGCGATCTATTCCAAGATAGAGATCCTCTTTGTCTTTCGCCTTTTCCCAGCGCGTTGACATATCGAGTAAATTAACAAAAAAATCGTTATTTAGGCTACCGGGATTATCAGTCAGTACACCTATATCACTGCCATCAGCATTGGTATTCATGCCCCTTAAACCTGCCACTAACACGCTCATTTCAGGTACGGATAAATCCAAAGTATTCGCCTTATCCACCAACATCTCAACCGGTGATAAGGTATTTCCCTGAGCGTAGTAATTTCTAAATCCATCCGCTTTTGGCTCTAATACTTCGAATGATTTCACTTCTGTTTGAGCCTGGGTTGCATCACTGCGCCCCGGTACAAATGGCACTTCAATGTCGAAATCATTTTTATTCGCGGCTTGTTCAATCGCCGCCGCGCCACCAAGCACAATTAAATCAGCCAGCGATACTTGTTTATTACCGCTTTGCCCGTCATCGAAGTCTTTTTTCACCTTGTTAAGATAAGTTAAAACCTTGTTCAATTCGTCTGGATTATTAACTTCCCAATCCTTTTGTGGCGCTAGTTGAATACGCGCTCCGTTCGCACCACCGCGCATATCTGTCACTCTAAAACTGGCGGCAGCTGCCCAAGCAATTTCCACCAATTGAGAGCCGGAAATATCCCCCTCAAGCAGAGTTTTCTTTAGATTTTTAATATCTCGGTCATCAATCAATGAGTAATCCACGGTAGGAATAGGGTCTTGCCATAGAAAGTCATCCGTTGGCGACTCATCCCCTACGTAACGCGCTCGAGGGCCCATATCTCTATGGGTTAATTTAAACCACGCTTTTGAAAACGCTAACTCAAATTCCTTCGGATTGGCATGAAAGCGCTCAGCGATTTCTCTGTAATTTGGATCCTCTTTCAGCGCTAAATCTGTGGTGAACATAATAGGCGCATGGCGCTTCGACTTTACATGTGCATCTGGTACCAAATTCGCCCCAGCACCATCTTTTGGGATCCACTGAGTTGCGCCTGCCGGACTTTGGGTTTTAACCCACTCAAACCCAAATAGATTATCTAAATACTGCATCGTCCATTGCGTTGGGCTGACAGACCATGCCCCTTCTAGGCCACTTGTTATTGTGTCTTCTGCATTGCCTTTTCCACACCTGTTTTTCCAGCCTAAGCCTTGCTCTTCAATTGCTGCGCCAGCGGGCGCAGGCTCTAAACATTCATCTGGTTTATGTGCGCCGTGAGCCTTTCCAAAAGTATGACCACCGGCGATGAGTGCCACCGTTTCTTCGTCATTCATGGCCATGCGCGCAAACACATCACGGATATCGGCAGCCGCTGAGATAGGGTCGTGATTACCATTTGGCCCTTCTGGGTTAACGTAAATTAGGCCCATTTGCACCGCTGCCAGAGGCTCTTCTAATTTTCGCTCACCAGAATAACGCTCATTACCCCCCAGCCATTCTTTTTCTGGCCCCCAGTAGACCAAATCTGGTTCGAAGTCGTCTTCTCGTCCGCCGGCGAATCCGTAAATAGTGAAGCCCATTGACTCCATCGCTACATTTCCGGTAAGTACCATCAAATCAGCCCAAGACAAACTGCGACCATATTTTTGCTTAATTGGCCACAGCAAGCGCCTTGCTTTATCTAGACTCACATTGTCAGGCCAGCTATTGAGAGGCTCGAACCGCTGCTGGCCACCTGCCCCGCCCCCGCGCCCATCTGACATGCGGTAGGTACCTGTACTGTGCCACGCCATTCGCACAAAGAAAGGTCCATAATGGCCATAGTCCGCTGGCCACCAATCTTGGGATGAGGTCAACAGAGCTTTAATATCGCTTTTCACATTCGCTAAATTTAGGGTTTTAAACGCGGCTGCATAATTAAAGTCCCCGCCCAATGGATTCGATTTCGCATCATTTTGCCTAAGCGGCTGCAAATTTAGCTGCTCTGGCCACCAAAATGTATTGGTCTTAGGCATACCATTGGCTAAGGCACTCTGGCTGATACACGTTGAGGCTATCGCCAAAGATACGGCGCTAATAAGGCAGGATGAGAGTTTGTTAGAAATGCAGATCGAAAGTTTGTTTACTTTAGTTAACATGCTGATGTCCTTTAGATTAGTCACTTTGCCTAATAACTATAGGAGTCAGCATGAATTTATTGCAGACGGAAAAACTGATTGCATCAATCTATAATGTTAATCAATTGTAAATAACAACTCAAGGTAGCGGTAGCGCAGGCAGAGATATAATATCGCATTGCGTTAAACCTGCGGATACGCAATCATATCGACCTTTCACACAATACGAGTTATAAAATGTCTGCCGTTACCCTTAATTTCACACTAGAAAAAGAAACTAAAAACAGCGTTCGTTATAAGGAAGTGCCAGAGGAAGGTAAAGCGCCAGTACTGGGCTCTGTCTATGTACAAAAGTGGTACGCAGGTTCAGCGAAGAACATCACTATAAAAGTTGAGAAAAAAGACTAATCATTCGATTTAACGCCAAGGTTAATGTTTGGCGTAGCTAAATGTCTTTCACTTTATTTTCTGGGGTCGCTACCTGCCCGCAGCCATCCTGTCACACTATAGCGAGATGCCGTTACATAGCTGGCCACTTGGCTAACTGAATGCCGTTGAGGTACTGCGAACAAATTCAATGAATTAAATGCGGGTGTAAAAGCCTGCTCGATGTGATTATCATGACCGTGAAACATCAATAAACCACCCCACTCTGCTCGCCACACTGGGGACAGATTCAGCACATAAGCAATTAGCCTATTTTTTCCTGCAACGTTATCGTCGTGCTCTGTCAGAAAATGCCCTTTTGCGTATTTCGTCAATTGCGCATCTGCAAACTGAATGTTATTCAAGCCTGTAATCTCTCGCATGCAGGCAATAAATGGCTCACTATTTAAAAACTCAAACATCCGAGCTAAAGGTTCAGGGCATTTGTTGTTATAATAAGCATCATAAACTGCATAATTTTCAAAGAAATATTGAAATCCTTCAATCGCATCCCTCCCTACCGATGCCGTTAACTGCTGATAAAAATCAGGCTGAACTTTTTTGCGATGTTCATGAGTAACATCAAAATGCTTTTCTGCCGAATTTAACGATAAGTTCCATTCCGAAATCGATTTAACATAGTCACTCAGCTTATAGGCGTCTTGCTGTTGGATAAAGTTAGCAATGTGAATACGATTTTGGCTTTTGAATTTCTGAGCCAATTCCGAAGTCTGTAAATTTTTATTAATACGTAGCGTCATAAGGTGTGTAGCGTCATAGGGTGTTTAGCGTCGTAAGTTATAAGGAGCATAGTGTCATAGAGTGCTCAATGTCATAAAGTAAAAAGATTTACAATGGTTGAAACATGGGACTGTAATCTCTTAGTCACCTTTCTAAAGACAAGTCACGTTGTGAAACTCCATCGATAACTTATTAGATCATGTTTGCTGGCAGTTGCCAACCTTATGTGTTAATGCTTTATCAGGCTTCGGATATCGTCTTCAAAATAGCGTAACGCTCTGGCTTCAATATGTTTGATTTTGTTTTGTTGAGGCTCGCTTAACATGTGGTACATGCTAGCGGCGCCAAAATCGCCAAATATGATATTCCCCTCATCATCAACCAAGGTGTTATGGGCGTACAAATCGCCGTGGCAAACTTGGTTTTGATGCAAATGCTCAAATACGCCTTGCATTTGTTTAATGATCTTAGCGATTAATTCAGCGGGTAAGGTAAAGCCTTCAGGGAAGGTGTCTCGGGTGCAACTTTTCAGCGAAGGCGGTAAGCCAAGGTTACGATAGTGAGGAGGAATTAACGCCATCACCAAAGCCAAACAATCTGGCTCTGTGACCTGTGCCAAGGGTTTTACTAAATTAATATGCTGGCCGACTTTCAAACACACCTGGAGTTCGTCTTTTGGGTAACCGTCACTTGTTACCTGTCCTTTAAATACCTTAACAGCAACCTCTTGGGGGAAGTCAACTTGTTCAGTCCATGTTGCTTTTGAAATTACCCCTGAGGCCCCCTGACCAAGAACCTCGTGCAAGGTGTAACTCGAAGATGAAACATGGGGTACATTTTCAATATGCAAATCAGCTGCTGAAAATGGATTACCTGCAAATGCAAACCAAGCGAGTTTGGGTAAATCTAGTAACTGGTTTGGGCACTGCGTTAAATTGTTCGCCGATATGCGCAATAACTCTAAGTTGTGCAGCTGGCTCATATTCTCAGGTAACGCCGTAAGCTTATTACCCGCAAGGGCTAATTTTTGCATTCTAGGCCGCTCACCCAAAGAGTTTGGCAGTGCTTCTATCAGGTTATCCGTTAGAATCAGCCAACGTAATTTTATGGGTAAAGCGTTCTCGGGCACGTGCTTGATTATGTTGGCTTTGAAGCCGACCATTTCAAGATTTTCACACTGTCCCAGTACTTCAGGTAGTACTTCAAACTGGTTATTAGAGGCAAATAAAATTTTGAGTTTTTTTAATTGAGCCAGCTCATTCGGTAAATAACGCAATTTGTTGTTCGACAAATCAAGCACTTCCAAGGTATCAGCTAGGGTTAAAATATCTAGGGGGAATTCAGTGAGATTTTCAGACAAAGTAAGTTTTGAAATGCCAACAAGTTGGCCAGATTGAAGCTGATTCAGTGTGTGCAAAATGAGAAACCCGATAATGAAAGATACGTAACAAACGGCAGTACTACCTTAAAGCGCCGCTAGCCTACTGAAAATCATCTAAAAAAGATAGTTTAGCGACAATCGAAACCGCAAAGGTAATAGAGGGTGCTATATGGCTATCAATAGTTATCATGTTTAGGCATATGAACTTAACAGGATCCCCTTTCTAAGATCATGGTCTCGCATTTATGGCATTTTGAGCCTAGCTAACAACCTGAAGTCGTGTATTCAATCCTAGGGGTTGATCCCAAGTTTTCTGCGCGGTAATAGTTTAAATAACAATTGGTGGCGACAATTGGTACTTGGTTTACGTAAGCACCTGACGTATGGGTTAGCGACGCAAAGGTAAGATATAATTTAGTTCGTCGATAATCTGTTGACCATATCCAATCTTTCTCGAAACTGCCGCTCATTGCCACCGAAATCCCCCTATTTCGAGAGCCACTTGGATACCCATATCGGGTTTCGATGTCCGAAGAGCCGTCACCGTCGATATCAATGTTGCTAAGCTCCAAACTATTCTGTCCTCGAATTGCTGATTTAGCATACACCAACTTGCTTGCAGACAACATTGCACCACCTACAGATCCTAGCACAGCAATTTTCGCATCACCGTTTAAATCGAGAAACTTTGGTGCAGCTGTGACTGCTAACGTACTCAATATAACGATGACGATGATTAACTCAATCAAAGTAAATCCATTTTATAAATTTGGCTCAGACGAGTTGGGCAAATTCATATAGGTAACGAGTGTTCCTTTAATGTATGTGAGAGTCAGCCAAATTAACTACACCACTGCACGCTAGTGCTTCGATGATAAACATTAATAGTATCGAAATTAGGGCGATATTTTTATCTAGAAAAATATACATAGGTATATAAAAAACGGGGGATAATCATCTAAATTATGTTTTGACTTTGACTTGAGACAGCTGAAACAGTGCGCAGTCATTGCGGTAATTTACGCAGCCACCACAGCTAGCACTTAAACAGTGACATTAAAAATGGTTAAAGAGGGTGAAAATCAAAAATATCATTGCAGGTAGATATTTAATACTGAAGAGCGCGCAGCCAAGGAGCTGCGCGTCATTAAAGGGTAATTAGTTAGATGTAAAACGTCGTTCGTACATACCTTTATGTAGTGCTTTAGCAGCATTGACCATAGGCGCATACGGTGTGTCAGTCACGTTCACAAAACCAACATTGTAGTTTTCGCCGTCAAAGGCTCTACCGGTAATCGGCGAGTCCATGTACTGGAACCAGTGTGCGCCGATAAAGTACGGATTATCGATAATGGTTCCCATATAATCTTGGTACATATCAGCTCTATCTTGCTGATTTGCAGCATGCACTAAGCCAGGGTGAAATAAACCGCTGTCAGTAGCACCGATATGAAATTCCCCTACGATTGACGGCATATCAAAGTCTTTCAGAAATCCCCAACCCTTTGGATGCAATCCTTCTTTGTATATGTTGTAACTCATCACATCCACATACTGAGTAGCGGCTTTTGCCACTTCCATCGGCATCCCCCAATCAGCAAAACGCGAACCTAAATACAGGTGATTGGGCAAATATGTTTGCATAGCAGCATCAACTGTTGAAAAGTACTTTTCGGCATAGGCATATAGCATATCGCTATAATCAGCTAACTGTTGTTTGGCTTGTGTTTCATCCGTCGCCAACACTGAATCAATGCCTTGATCAAAGTCAGACCAAGATTCGATGTTTTTACCCCAAGCAGCATTTAACGCTTCAATCGTGGTGTATTTGTCTTTAGCTAATTTGGTAAACGCTGACTTAGTGGGCACATTGCTGCCATCACGCTTTAGGGTATTGAACACGATTCCGTAACGAGACTGAGGTGTTTCACTGCGGCCAAAGCTCTTCTCATTGTCGATAAATACTCCCACGCACCAAGGCGTGTTTTTCACTTCTTCTGCAATAACGCTAACGGTATGCAACGCACGCTCTTTGAATTTAGGGTCGAACACGTCAGGCATGTTGCCCCAGAAATCATCGCCACTAGACACTGTTTTATAGTCACCAATGATCCAACCATTAGCAAAAAACGGTACTTGCTGGTTATCGTAGAATGCAGGATCCGTCCAGTTTCCTAACGATGTGAATCCCCAATTGCGCATTCTATCTAGGGTTACATCGTGCCACTTTTGCATGTAATCAGACGTCATCTCGCGGTATTTACGATCTAAGTTGGCTGAATAAAAACTGTAGGTTTCCCCTTGCTTTAGTGGCCCAGAATGCACCCCAGAGCGATAGCCATAGTGTTTGCCCATAGGCTCATCGTAACTAGGTAGCCAAGTGAATAATTCTTTTCGCAATTCAGATGCTACGAATCGCGCAGGTACTGCACTATCAGCAACTCGGTTTAAACCCTGGGAATCAGAGGGCGTTACATCAGCGTTATCTGCTTTTACTAACACCTCGGGTGGAAAGTCATAACCTGTCATAGTAGACGAGTTAGCCAAGCGAATAATATCGATACCCGTTGCAAAATAAAGATAACCGTCGGGGTCCACTAAACTCCACTTGCCGTTATATTTCGCTGTTCTGAAATTCCCAGTGCCCTCTAGTTTAGGACCGTTCAGCCAACCACCCCACTTTGAGCGCGGCGCGTTCCATTTTCCGTCTAAGGTTTTTAACTCTTGATACCTTGCGTTTTTTAACTCTGCTAACGAGTGTACTTTACCGTCGAATTCACGTTTGGCATTTTGGCCGAATTGATCTACCACACCCGTGAGATAAAGCGTATCAATAGGGGGATTTTGGCGTAATCGAATGTCGTTTATAGTGATTTGTTTATCGAATAAATTGTTTTGTACGCTTAAAGAGATCTTGCTTATGCCACTGAGCTTAAGATTTTTTTTCCCCCACAAAGAGATAAATTGCGTATCCTCAGACGTCCAGGTATCTGGGTTTGAACGTAAACCAGAGGTAAAGTTGAATTCATTCTTATCATCACTGATTGATTTAGCGAGATCGTGGCCCGCCATTTTTGCATAATAAGTACGTTGTGGCCCGACGGGCACGCTGACCGAGCGAGTGTAAGTATCGCCGTTGGTGTCTGAAATGTTTAAAAACAACTGAACGGAGTGTTCACCCTGATTGCCGATATCAAACGCGATATTGAAATTATCTAAGTCGCTCCAATCCCATGGTTTTTGCGGTACAAAGTCCACTGCACTATTAATATTTTCTTTACCATGAAAGACGACGGTCAAGCCGCTGGCAGGTGACTCAGTTACCGTGCCTGTCGCATTGGTGTATTTAACATCTTTGAGGGACTCATCATCAGAGGCAACAAATAAGGTTTCAAGGGTTTTTCCGGCCTGTACGCCCTGTTGATTTTGTTGAACTTGAGTATCAGAAAAACCACTTGTAGAGTCTTTGGTTTCACTGGTACTGCACCCTGCTAACGCACTAACAATTGCACTAAACAATAGCGTTTTACTGGCATTCATATTTATCCCTCTGAAAGAATATTAACATAATTTACAATTCGGCATTATACACAGCATACCCATCATGTAAATTGTTAACAATTAATTAAATATTTATTTTACTACAGTGCCCTTAACTTATTTAGATAAATCATATGTTTGAATATCTTAATGAGGCAAAAGTAGACAACAAGCGAAGATAATTGTCTTATACTGCGTCGCAAAATTTAGTGTTAATACACAACAGTGAAGCATAACAGCAGAAACTCATTAACATTCCGGTAAACGTCATTAATGGCTTAACCCACACAACATCAGTGTTATAAAACCGTCGTGCTGTCGACTTGCAATTAAGAATAATTAATTGTTAACAATTATCAATATTTGCGTTAGCATAAAGCAAAGACGATTTGAGTAACCTTGTGACTCAAGCTAAATAGGAACACCAATGAATAATCAAGTTAGGCATGTATTCTTTTGCGCAATCGTAGTGGCATTCGGAGGATTCATTTTTGGTTTAGATGCCGCGCTTATTTCAGGCACGGTGCGCTTTATTTCCGCCGAATTTGCCCTCTCAGACTTGCAAATCGGTGCGGTAGTCAGTGCCCCTGGCTTCGGTGTTTTGTTTGCTTTACTGATCACAGGCTTTATTTGCGATAAATACGGTCGTCGTCAGGCGTTACTCATTATTTCTGCCTTATACATATTGTCTGCGGTCGCATCTGTAGGCGCTATGTCTTTTGAGATGTTGGTTACGGCTCGTTTTGTGGGCGGCCTAGCGTTCACGTCCCTGTCAGTAGCGGCTATGTATATCGGTGAAATCGCTCCGCCAAAGCTACGCGGTAAATTAGTTGCCATGATCCAGATAAACATCGTTATCGGTCTCTCAGCGGCTTACTTTGCCAACTACATGATATTACAAGTATCACAATTAGACTCACAGTGGGTCGTGTCTCTTGGCTTAAATACCCATACTTGGCGCTGGATGCTCGGCATTGAAATTATCCCAGCCATTCTATGGCTATTTTTGCTTATTTTGATCCCAAGAAGCCCCCGCTGGTTGGTAATGAACAATCGCATCAGTGAAGCGACCACCGTATTGCACCAATTTTTGAGTAACGAAGAAGTCGAAAAAGAATTAGAGCAAATTCAGCATAGTGTGGCCCTAGGCGATAAACACGCGCTATCCACCATGGAAGCAATAAAAGCCATGTTAGGTAGTAAGATGCGTAAAGCAGCCCTGATTGGTTTAACCATGGGCGTAGTACAACAAATTACCGGAATTAACGCGATCATGTTTTACGCCCCTACGGTATTTGAGCAAGTTGGCTTAGGGACAAATGCGGCGTTTTTTCAAGCGCTGATCGTCGGGTTAGTCAGTGTGTTGTTCACTGTTGCAGCGGTGCTTTTGGTAGACAGACTCGGACGTCGACCACTGGTTATTTACGGCTTAGTCGCAGGCACTATTAGCCTATTTATGTGTCACTACGCTTTCAGTCAGGCCACTTATATCCTAACCCCTGAGCAGATTAACACTTTTGCTACTGAGCATGGCCTAGCCAGCATGCACAGTATGGTTGCCAGCGCATTTTCATCTGACATTGAATTTAAGAATATGCTGCAGTCGGTCATTGGTATCGAAGAATTTAGACGCCATGAAGGCCAACTAATGCAAATGGCGACAAACGTAAATGCAAACATGATTTTACTTGGTGTTATGGGTTATATAGCGGCTTTTCACTTCTCTATTGGGCCAGTGATGTGGGTCCTATTTTCAGAGATATTCCCAATCGCAATTCGTGGTACTGCCATCCCTATGTTTGCATTGCTTGCAAGTATCGTGAGTTATTTAGTACAACAGTTCTTCCCATGGCAACTAAGCCACATGGGTGCTAGTGATATCTTCCTATTTTACGCAATAAGTGGTGCTATAGGTTTCGTGATCTTGTTTAAGATCATGCCAGAAACCAAAAATAAAACGATTGAAGAAATTGAACTCGATTTAGACAGCACAAAAAATAAAGTGAGCGTGGCTTAATATGCGTAACTCTACATTTATCGCGATAGGCGAATGCATGGTCGAGCTGAGTTTTACCGCTCATAATAAACTACAGCACTCGTTTGCCGGTGATACCTATAACTCTCTGGTTTACGCTAAGCGTTGGCACAATGAATTAGACTGCTATTTTATATCTGGTATTGGCGAAGACAGCTTTAGCAACTTGATGACAGAGCACTGGCAACAACACGGTATCAGCGATGAGTTTGCTCTTACCTCTGGAAACTATAACGTCGGCATATACGCGATTAAGAATGACACCAATGGAGAGCGCCATTTCGATTATTGGCGCAAAGAGTCTGCGGCCACACAACTCATGTCGCTTATTGAAAAACATGGCAGTGAACCACACTGGCCACATTTTGATCTGGTTTATTTCAGCGGTATATCCCTAGGGATTCTATCTGATGACGATAAAGCACGCTTTATCAACCTAGTCACTCGACTCAAAGCAAAAGGCAGTAAAATAGCTTTTGATCCCAACTACCGTCCTAAAATGTGGGTGAACAAAGCGCATGCTATCCAATGGCTTGAAGCTGCATACACAGTCAGTGACATAGTACTACCAGGCACCGAGGAGCATCAGGATCTATTAGGACATGCATCTGTCACCGAGATTGTGGATTACTGTAAGAAGTACGATGTAAGTGAGCTGGTCGTCAAAGCCGGCAAACAGGGTGTTTACGCTTTCGATTTTGGCCAAGCCGTATGTCATGTACCTTTTATCCCTGCGGATAGGCAGCTGGATACCACCGCAGCCGGAGACTCTTTTGCCGGGGTTTATTTAGCATGCAGAATGGCAAACAAAGATGTTCAATCAGCTATTGAAGACGCATCCGCAGCAGCGGGATTAGTGGTGCAACACCAGGGCGCCATAGTTGAACACGCTATTTTCGATGCATTTCGTCAACGTTTAGCCGATCACACTGTTGCGTGAATTGGTATCGCATCTAACTGATATTAAGAGGAAATAACATGACTCAGGCTAAGCAGAAACAAAGCCTTGCCACCAAGCGCGCTATCGAGCGCGGTTACGATTCAAAGAACGCTGACTGGATGATCGAATTTGAAGTCAGCCCATTAAAGGGTGACTTTGAGTTTGAGGAAGGGGTAATTCGCCGCGATCCCACTTCAGTCATTTCAGTCGATGGCGTATACCATTGTTGGTATACCAAAGGCAGCGGCGAAACCGTTGGTTTTGGCAGCAGTAACTTAGAGGATAAAGTATTTCCATGGGATTTAACTGAGGTTTGGCACGCCACGTCAAATGACGGCGAAACGTGGCAAGAGCGAGGCCCAGCTATCACCCGCGGTGCGCCAGGTGCATTTGACGATCGTGCGGTATTCACCCCTGAAGTCCTCGCCCATAATGGCAAATACTATTTGGTCTATCAAACCGTGCAATATCCTTATACCAATCGACAAATAGAACAAATTGCCATTGCCCATGCCGACTCCCCTTTTGGCCCTTGGACAAAATCCACCGCGCCTATTTTGAGTCCCTCCATGGACGGCGAATGGCGCGGCGATGAAGACAACCGTTTCCATGTTAAGTCAAAAGGCAGCTTCGATAGCCATAAAGTGCATGACCCTTGTTTACTAGTGTTTAATGGCAAATTTCACTTGTATTACAAAGGCGAAACCATGGGTGAAGAAATGAACTTTGGTGGGCGCGAAATCAAGCATGGTGTTGCTATCGCCGACGACATTTTAGGGCCTTATCACAAGTCTGAATACAATCCCATTTCTAACAGTGGTCACGAAGTCGTGGTGTGGAACTACAGAGGCGGGGTTGCTAGCTTATTAACCACAGATGGGCCAGAGAAAAACACCATACAGTTTGCCCCTGACGGCATTAATTTTGATATTAAGGCCCACATCAAAGGGGCGCCAGAAGCAATTGGATTATATCGGCCGAGCAACATAGAAGACGCCCCTGCCCCGGGTTTACATTGGGGTTTGTGTCACAAGTACGATCCGAGTTGGAATTGGAATTACATTTGTCGCTATCGGCTGAAGAAACAAATATTGGACGCTGGCACATTTCAAAACAGTAACTAGCAACGTTCAATTGTGAACTGAAAGTCAACGTATAAGCACGACAGAAAGAGGATGACCCCATGTACAAAAGCATGCAATTAATCGACATGTTGAGGAAAAAATACCGTCTTCGGTCTGACAACACCGTTGCCAAAAAGCTTGGTGTATCGCGTTCAGCCGTTAGCCGTTACCGCAATCAAACTGGCTCTATTGATGACAGGCTGGCGGTAGAAATAGCTGAAATGCTCGCCCTTGACCCGTTTGAAGTGCTCGCATCGATGCGCTGTGAGCGCGCAGCGCGTAATAACAGCCCCAAGGACATCAATTTTTGGCGTAAATACGCAGCCTAAACAACACGTTTAGGCGGCGGTATTTTGTTACCCAAAAGCGATTATTTCGAAAAAGTCACCTTATAGTCAGTACACTATCCTGCTTTTTAAAGCGCCTACCTAAAGTGTGGCGTCTGCGTCTCTAGAAACTCATAAACTGAGTGACGATAAGCGTGTCGTCACCACTCATTTATTACCTGACGCTAATCATATAAGGGTAAATACAAGGCGTTTTACGCAAACACTTAGTCGCACTGAGCACAGATATCGGAGCATTTACTTACCGAACGACAAAATACAGAAATAAGCCATTTAGTGAACGAGCTTAGTGAAACGTGAAAAATAAGGTTTAACGGACAAGTTACCTAGCTGCACACTTCACTATATCGAGCACTCTTGAACCTTATATAGAGCAGTCCTGAGCCTAAAACTGATCTACTAGTAACGCATTGACTGATAACCCCCTGACTGGCGAAGCGCCTGGCGTTCAATTATTTTGTAGTCAAGCTTGCTATATACTCTCTAACTTCATAGGGTAACTTTGGTTAGCATTCCACTGGCCGATGTATAGGTTTTCGTCTTCATCGACGCACAAGCCATGACAATGATTAAACACATCCCATGTACTTTGCATGGGCTGCAACTGACCATTAATATACTCCGGCGCTGTGCCGCCAAGATTCGCCACCACACGATTGTGTTTATCAAACACACTGATAAACCCAGAGTCATCTTGGTTTTTGCCTTCAATATGCGACCAACATACAGGCGCGTAGAAATGCTCACCTTTGAATATTGGACCACCAATATACGCACCATTCGCATCAATCGTACCTAAATATTCACCCGTCATGGAGAATCGCTTTAAGCACTGCGCTCCTCGTGAACTCACAATCAACTCAGGTGCACCGCTTCGCGTGTCAATGCCAATACCATGAGTATTCGATAGATTATAATTAGGGTCAGAATTATCGTGGCCGCCCCAGCGGCGAATAAATTGTCCTTGAGAGTTGTATTGCAATAAATAATCTGAGCCGTAACCGTCTGTAACGTACATATCCCCTTTTTCACTGATGGCAATGTCCGTTGGTCTAAAAGGTTGATCCGGCCGATATACGCCATACGTTTGAGGATGCCCGATACTGAAAAGTAAGCGTCCCGACATGTCTAGCTTTGCAATAAACCCTGATTGCGCCACAACGCGATTATACGGTGAATCCCATGCTTCAGTTGAATGTCCATCCCATAAACGGTTTTTCACCCACCCGCTATCGATAAGATACATAAAGTCCTCACCGTTTTCGTTGACAATCTTAACGCTGTGGCCACCTGGCATATGTGTACTAAAGGTATCGAGCAATTTGCCATCACGATTGTAAATCACGATATTATTGCGTGGGTCGTCGGTGATCATGACGACCCTGCCCTTGGCATCAATATCCAGCCCATGGCAATTTTCCACAGGTGTCTGATTGGGATCAAGCCGTCCCCAATGCGCATTTACTCGATAGGTAAATTTACCTTGGCCAACTATCATCCCATGAGGATCGCGCATCGTTTTAGGCAATACCCACCCTGACGGCAACGTGCTAGAAGCATCTTGTGCGCTATGTTGCTTAGCATTTTGCTGCGTAGCGTCTAAAACGGACATTCAAGATACCTTTGCTTCGTCTGTTTCTTGCCAATTTAGAATGGCATCATCCCCTACTGGGCTAAAGGGGTAAAATTTGGCTTCATTCTCTTGAAACGACTGGTTGCTCACCGCGTTATAAGCGCAAATCATCGACCAGCGGGGTTCTGCCGCGCGGTTTTGATTTGACTTATGTAGCAGATTGCAGTGGAAGAACAATACATCACCAGGCTCAAGCTCTACATTCACTAGCTCATGAAACTTCATCGCTTCTTCAACAAAGTCGAGGGCAGCCCCTTTTTGGTCGCCAGTTTTATTGTGATCTAAGCGTCCTAAATGATGAGACCCTTTTAATACCTGCAAACAGCCGTTTTCAACTGTGGCGCGATTGATAGCCACCATACAACTGATAGCCTTTGGATAAAGCATGTAGTTGTCACGATGCCAATAACCGAAATCTTGATGCCATTCCCATGCGCCGCCCACAAAGGGCTCTTTCATCATTATCTTGGTGCTGGTGTGATAAATCGGCTCGCCGATAAGCGTTTCACATACCTCAGATAATCGACGACTACGTGAAAACATACTGTATAAGTCGTTACCGGTTTCTTGCCACAAACAGACTTTACTGACTGCCCCGCCTGAATCTTTTTTGTGCCAAGCGCGATCATTTAACGAATCATCGTTAAACGCTTTTTCTTGCAAACGATCTATTTCCTCAGGGCTATAGTAACCACGAGCGATGACGTAACCATCGCGATGAAAGTCAGCAATTTGTTGCTCAGTTAAAGTGATGTTACTCATAATGTTGTCCTTTCGTTATTCAAACCAACCGTAAATTGTTAACAATATTGAGGTTGAATCATCAAAAACGCAAGCTTAAATTCATATAAAAATATTATATTTAAATATGAATACAAATTTATTCTTGTATATCAATATCATGCTAGTCTGTTGCCAAAGAAGTTTTTTACACACGCCTTCGCTAGGCAATGAGGCCATCAATAGGTAAAATCAGTAATGAAAAATCACGGAGCAATATTCATTGAGTGACAAGCCCACAACCAAATACGCGGTACCTGCCCTAGATAAGGGCTTAGACATACTAGAATATTTAGCCAGCCAAGAATTGCCCCGCTCCCAGAGCGAAATAGCTCAAGGCTTAGGGCGTAGTCCGAATGAAATATTTCGAGTGTTGGTGGGCTTAGAAGCCAGAGGTTACTTGATTCGAGACGATGTATCAGGGCGATATCGTATCTCATTTAAACTATATAATTTATCACGCAGTATTTCGCCGATTGACCAAATGCGTCAATGTGCCCTGCCTTACATGGAAGATCTTGCGGTTAAGATCGGCCAGTCATGTTATTTATGTATGTTGTATCAAAGCCAAACCATGGTGATTATCCAAGCGCGTAGCCACAGTCCTGTGTTTCTGAATATTACCGAAGGGTCATTATTCTCAACACGCACTTCTACAGCGGGCAAGGTGCTGCTGGCTAACAGTAATCCCTCAGTAAGAAAGATGTTACTCGAACACGACCCTGATTTTGCTAGCTTAAGCAAAAAACAACAGCAGGATTTACAAGTAGAACTTGCACGCATCGAAACAGATGGTGTTTATGTGCAATCAAACATCTTAATTGATGGGGTAACCGATGTCGCTACGCTAATAGGCCAGCCCCAAGGAAAAGTTATCGCGTCATTAGCGGTCTCTTCACTGAACAGCAAATTAGGTAAACAACTCGAACAAAACCGTTTGATCACGCACCTAACCGACACCGCAAAAATCATCACTGAACAGTTAGGTTGTTAACAAACAGACTAAAAGTCAGCGTTCTGTCTTCTTTCCCGTCGACTCAAAAACCAGTTTAGGTAATTACCGCAATAGGCTACGTACAATGCCGAATAGCTTATGGCAACGCGCTATCCCATGATTAAGGTAGGTTAAACTTTTTACTGAAAGGGGTATTATTATGAGCGCGAAAAATCGATTGAGCGAGCTGCAAGAAAGCTATCACGCGATGGTTGATAGTGTAGAGGAATTCGTGGTCAAAGAAGGTAAGACACTGCAGCAGGCTTTTCAGGCAGCAGAGGAAAAGCTAGGCGAGAAAGCACAGATCAGCAAAGAAAAAATTCAACTAGCCAGCAGAGAATTAAAAGATCATTTGCGTTTATGGGGTGAAGTTGTTGAGGGCGTAAGTGAGGCTTACAAGGACCAAATTAAATTCGATTTAGCTTATGTGAATAGCTCAGCTTGGAGCAAATTACAGAGTATTGCTAATGCGAGTACCGCAGAGTTATTGGAATTCACCACTACCCTAAAAAACACAGCACAAGATGCAGTAACAGAAAACCACAAAGCGGCTCACCAAGAGCACAATTTATGGGGCTCTGAACATGCGTTGTGGTTAGATGAAGTCGCATTTTGGAAAAAAGAGCATGAGCAAGCAATAACCAAGCTTAAAGAAATTGAGAAAGTCCTTGAACAACACTCAAGCACAATGACTCAACATGTGAATGCTATTCAAGAACACGCAAAAAGTGATGATAAACACGAAAAAATAATGAAAGCAGCGGAGCAAGATCCAAGCAGTAAAGTGTTCGAAGAAGCTGATCGTAAAGAAATTCCTGTGCATCAACACGAACGGCAATTACATGCAAAAACAGCCGAAGCGCATCATGCGCTAAAAACTCATCACTTTAAGACCATGGCTATGATTAATATGCTTTATAAAGAAACCCATAAAGTAGGCTAACCAATGTGCCTGAGGTAGCGATATATTTAACGGAAAAACGATTCATCAGAACGTAAAATACAGGCTAAGCCGCAGTAGCTTATTCTATTCGCGCTATATCACGGCAGATGACGGCAGTGACCAACAGGATTTGTTCACTGCCTATTTGATATTCACAGTGCGTTTTACACTAAGTTGCAACACAAAAAATTTGTTTCCCCTAGTGTAAGTCAATCCTCATTTAAAACTCGTAAAGTTCATTTTCCCTGACTATTGCGCAGACACAGCAAAAATTATTTCGCCTTGCTCCTTATTAATCACCGCAACCTCTTGCAGTACCCATTTATCTGCCACGTCAGTGGCATAAACGTAAACCTCGGCCGCGGATTTATCGCCCTCAATGGAGTAATTCAAATTAGCCTTACCACCTTCACCTGAATAGGTGATTTCACCCAACACAAAAAAACTAGGCTCAGGGTTTTCACCCACCAAGGCGATGACCCCAGGATGCGTTTTGACGGCCTGAACCGACAAATCGTACGCCTCACCTTTCATCATGCTCATCACCGAAACAAACATTAGCGGGAAGACAACAAACATCATCGCAAAAGCAGCATTACGCCACTTTTTTTGGACGGATTTGAAATGTGCTACATCACGCCAAGTGCGATTTTTCCAAGCCCACTCATTTCCTTTAGCCCCTAAAACAAACATCATCACAACATTCACCAGTGGCACAAACATCAGTAAAGCAATGAAGGTACTGTTACCGATACCCCATATCCAGTTCAGTAAAAAGGCGCCCCAATTCCACCCTTTGATATCTTCTGGTACCACTGACGCTTTTCCCATACCAGACATGTATTCTTGTTCCATGTGCTTTTGCTCCTTTTTTACCCCCTGCGCATAACGACTAAAATCCGTTAATGCCTTCCCACTCCCAAACCAAAGTCAATGGGATATTCCCATGTGTTTTGCAAGTCCTTTTATCATGACACCCATGATAACGAATTAATCAAAATTTGTTGTTAAATGACGCTGTATTTATCTTCAAGTTGAATATGCCGTTAAGCCTCACACCCAGTATCGCGCGCCAGAGCGAGCATAATATGCACAAGATCCATACAATATAGACAAACTATCTACCGATAGATACACATGGTGAAAAATGCTAGAGTAATAGTATTTAAGTGTAAGAGGTTTGAGCATGGAACAGACGAAAGTCATTATTATCGGTGGCGGTTTAGCGGGATTATATACAGCGACAAGGCTTGAGGCTCTGCACATTCCCTACGTTTTGCTTGAAGCAAAAAGCCAGCTAGGTGGGCGCATTAGCTGTGTGCCTGCAGCAGATGTTGACCGCGAACTCGGTGTGCTTGCTGCTCAGATTGGCGATCAATGTGCAAATAGACATGATGTGGGCCCGACGTGGATTTTCCCTCATCAGCAGAAAATACAGGCCCTAGCCGCAGAGCTCGAGGTTAAATTGTTTGAGCAATACACGGCCGGGGACGTGCTTTATCAAGCGCCTAATTCGACGAAACCCAGACAAATTACCGGTGCGGGAGCGATGCAGTTGTTTCGAGTTGAAGGTGGTATATCTCGACTGACTCAAAAACTACAGGCAAGCATTGATTCGAAGAGCTCGAAAGATAAAACAGCGCCGAAAAATTCTCAGGGTAAAATAAAACTAGAACATTGTGTTAGCAATATAAAGCGAGACGAAGAAAACGGACTCTGGACTGTTTCAGGCCACGTTGCTAGCAACAAGCAAGCGCTCAAAGATATCAATCTAGAGCATACATCTCTCGGAATTCAAGCTAGCGAAAATCTATCTCAAGTGCTTCATCGTTTTGATTACAATGCAGAGCATTTAGTGCTTGCGTTACCACCGCGTATTATACAGCGTGATTTAGCGTCAAACGTGTGGGGCTCGCCGTTATTAAACCAACGTTTAGGCACGGTGCAAACATGGATGGGTGCCCAGGCAAAATTTGTGGCCACCTACCCTCAGCCGTTTTGGCGTAACAAAGGTCTTTCTGGCCAAGCGTTTAGTCAAGTTGGCCCCATGATAGAAATGCATGATGCCAGCGCCAGTGAAAACAACAGCTTTGGGATCTTCGGTTTTATTGGTATTGCTGCGAGGCAGCGCAATCAATTAAGTGAGAATCAACTCAAACAAGCTTGTCTCGATCAACTAGCGTTTTTCTATGGTGAAGATGCGTATAGTGCAACCGATTGCTACCTTAAAGATTGGGCAGTGGACCCGTTTTGCGCCACAGAGCGAGACATTAATGAGCCATCGAAACACCCAGATTTCAACCATCGCGGACTAGATGACGAATTAAAAACACTTGGATTGCATCTCGCGGGTAGTGAGTTTGCCGAACAGGATGCTGGCTATTTAGAGGGTGCAATACACGCGGCTGACAAAGCAGTTTCAGAGATTAACGAAGCACTAAGCAATACCCTTAATTAGCTCCGACCGCGCTGGCACTTATTCGCGGTTCGCCTTGCTATATCGGGCAGCTTTCGAGGCTGTCTCTCGATGCCCTCTTTCCATGCCGTCTATCGAAGCGCTCATGTTGCAAAATCTAACGAATTATTTACTGGTAAACCCTGCCCTTGTGCTTCAACCAACCCGGCACATGACGATTTTGAGGGTCGTGGTGAGTCCAGTGCAACACACCGCCTTTACTGCTCCATTCATATTCACCATAAAACTCTAACGTATCGCCTTTGCCGATACCATCAATACGTGGCGCTAGGTCGATGTTATGAGCTATTAAGATGGTTTGCCCTGAGACCAGCTTTAAGATGAATTTTTGATGACGGGAACCATCGTTGTCATCAATTAGCACTCTCAGGACAATACCCACGCTCTTGACTTGCACATCACTTTTATGACTGGCGAACGCTTGTTCTACAGTAACTGCTTGCACAGCGTTGGCTGTAAACAAGAGTAAGATTGAAAGACATAAAGCCAAAATAGTGCTGTGCATAAAAACGTTCTTTGTTTTGCTGAAATCCTATTAACTGGCGAAAAATAAATTAGCGACCAGTAGTAGAGTCTTATTATTGACTGATATAACGAACAAGCTCGTAAAAGCCATTATTCAGTTTGCTCCTGATCCTCAAATTGTGAAGCGGCTTCAAGTTTTGCGCGCTCTGCTTTAGACACATAGCCAGATTTCTTTTTACCGCTGTTTTTGGCGGCAACGGCCTTTACACGTTTTTTGTGGATTTGAGTCAGCTTTTTTTTTCTATTCATGTTTAATCTTTCTATTCGTCTGAATGTTTATGACTGTTGCTTATGATTTTCTGTTTAACGGCCAAAGTGACTACGTCAAACATCAAGTTAAAGGGGCAATTAATACGCAAAAAGCGCGAAGTGAATGCATTATACCCGATCAGTTGTGAGCTGTTACGATTCTTTCGTTACTGTCGTTTTTCTTTCTATATTTTTCATAGTTTCAATAAAGCGACGTAAAAGCTGTTAGTATGCGCGCGTTAACGGCGTAACCAACATTTAGCCTTCACGTTTTACATGTGTGAGCAAATGTTAGCGCCATTTATTTCGCACATTTTTTACAGGTATACCATGACAGAGAAAACAACGAGAAACAGACGTATTCGTAAGAAACTGCATTTAGACGAATGGGCCATTCTTGGCTTTGAATTTAGCTGTAATTTGGCTGAAGTATCAGAAGACGAATACGAGACGTTCTTCAACATATTTGCTGATGTTGTTATTGCGCAAAACCTTTACATTACGCTTAACGATGAAAGCGAAACATTGGAAGGGTTCGTAACCTCTGCTGATCGTTACGGTAATGCTACCGAAGAAGGCAAAACCGCTATCGAAGCGTTTTTAAACAGCCAAAGCATCGCTAGCGATGTAAAAGTTGGCCCATTGGTTGACGCAATTTACGGTATCTAACAACGATATTAAATAACGGCATCTCACAAAGATAACCGAGCGTTGCTCGTGTGTTCTCTATGCACGGCAACGCAATGTTCTTCAATTTCCTGCTACACATATCTTCAACTCCCAAACACTCGTCTAGTGTGCTTTTCGGCGTCGTTTACAGAGCCTGACAATAGCGCCTGTTGTGCTTCATGCTCGGCGGTTCTTTCACTTGCTTGCTCTACCAAGTCTTGCATAAGCTGCGTCAACGCATCAATACGCTCGTTTATCACCTCAAGCCTTTGTTGTTGCGCTTCGTTTAGGGTTTCTTTTTCAATCAGGTTGTCGCGCTCTGACTCTAATGCTTCAAGTTCTGCCTTAAGCTCATCGAGAGTCCGTTTATCTACCCCTAATCTATTCGCTAACAGGTACTCGAAGGCTTCCTCGCCAAACGTTCGCTCATGCTGTGGGGCATTTACGTTATTAGATTCGGCGATGCTATCTCGCTGCTTTGATTGCTGATGTGATTGTTGAACTGCCAATTCAGCGGCAAATGCTTGCCCACTAACGGAAGGCGTTTGCTGATTGGCGCTATCACCATGAGTTGCTTTACCCACATCATTCGCTCGTGAAGCATATTCGTTTTGCCATTTTTCGTACTCGAAACTCGTTACTATCATTATTATTCACTCCTTCGACGAATGCATTCGCGCCTAACGCGTTTACACATAAACTACGTTCGCTTGAAGGAGTAGCATATACAGCGCCAACATGAGAGCTAATATCAGCGCTACACCCAATACCGAGACAAGTAGTTGAATACGCGCCTACATTGAGAGGTTGTTTAAAGCTTACGCCCCGTCAACAATGGGTTAATTCGCGATAAAGATAGAGCAAGAGCGAAGCTTTCAACGTGAAATACAGATATCACGAGGAATAACCATTGAAGAAACAAGCTTCATCTAATATGTAGTAGCTCATATCTAATCTGACATTTTAAAATTATGGATTCGACCAAATCGTACAGTTGATTAGATCTGCTATGGGCGATAAGCAGCCTTTCGAACTTGATGATTTTAACGCCCATATTAACCGGCAAAAGTTGTTGGCTAAAATAGTGAACGAAGAGAAAGAAAAGAAAGACACCGAAAAGAAAGACACCCATGATAAAAATGGTCAATTTTCAGGGCTGAACTACACTTAATTTGTGTTTCATTCTGTCAGGTAGATGGATTATGCCTCAACCTCGAAAAAGCCAAATTAGTTTAATCGATACGCCCTATTACCATTGTGTGTCACGCTGCGTGCGTCAGTCTTTCTTATGCGGAGTAGATAAATATTCTGGCCAGTGCTACGAGCATCGCCGTGGTTGGGTAGAAGAGCGCTTATTGTTTCTATCGACAGTATTCGCAATAGACATTTGTGCCTATGCGGTCATGAATAATCACACGCATGTGGTGCTTTGTGTGGATAAAGCCTTGGCTGATAATTGGGATAGCGATGAAGTGTTGAGGCGCTATCACAAGCTGCATAGAGGCACATTGCTGACTCAGAAATTCATGAATGGCGATACGCTGAGCCAAGGAGAGCTAATCACCTTTGATGAAACTGTTGAAACTTATCGGCAACGTTTGTATGAAATAAGCTGGTTTATGCGTGACTTGAATGAGTATATTGCTCGCGAAGCCAATAAAGAAGACGGCTGCACTGGCCGTTTTTGGGAAGGAAGGTTCAAGTCCCAAGCACTACTAGATGAAAGTGCAGTGCTAGCGTGTATGGCCTATGTGGACTTGAATCCCATTCGTGCAAAAATGGAAAAAACACCCGAAACATCAAAGCACACCAGTATCAAAAAACGAATTCACGCCATTAAAAACAACCAACCTCAACCGAGCGTTTTAATGCCCTTTGTGGGAAATCCTTGTGAGAATATGCCCAAAGGTATTCCCTACTCACTCAAAGACTATTGTGAGCTGGTCGACACTACAGGCCGCTGTATTCGTGATGATAAGGCTGGTCACATCGATAACACTCACAGCCCGATTTTAGAGCGATTAGGGTTAGACTCTGCTCAATGGTTAACCTTAACTACTGAGTTTGAAAAGCACTTCTGCTACGCCGCAGGTGCGGAGCAAATGATGAATGCGTTCAAGCGCCATACCCATCATCAACGTCTGCGAGGAATGACCAAAGCGAAAGTTCTGTTAAATCGCGCATAAGACATTGCAACTAACACATCTAATGCAACGCTTGTAACGTAGGCGTTTGCCTAAAAATTGACCTTGCGCGCCGCTTTCCCCCTCAACGCTTAATATTCCAGTAAAAATCCCCAATCATTCAGATCAAAAGTACTTTGACGCTTATTGAGCGGGTATTTTCCCCTAAGCAGAATAGTTTTTTATACGATTTTAAAGATGGCTGTCTTTGTTAGCTTTTTGTTAGCTTGTTAAAGATGGCTGTCTTTGTTAGCTTGATGAGGTTAATGTTTCTAATCCGACTATCAGGCGTAATGAGTTAATGACCAGAATGCGCGGCTTTGAGGATACGTCTAATGAGCTTGGGCATTTGGGCATTTTTGTCACACTCACTTGCCCTTCCAAATATCACAATGCGTATTCCAAGTCAGGTCAGCGCAATCCCAAATGGCAGGGGCTTACGCCTTATGATGGTCAGCAGTATCTTTGCAAGACTTGGGCGAAAATTAGAGCTGAGTTTGCAAGGCAAGGCATAAGAGCCTATGGCTTGCGCGTGGTGGAACCTCAGCACGATGGGACGCCACATTGGCATATGATGTTGTTTATTGAGAAAGAACACGCTGAGAGCTTTAAGAGCATTATTGAGCGCTATTCATTTGAGGAAGACGGTGATGAAAAAGGAGCGGCGGAGAATCGTTGTGACTTTAAGTTCATCGACCCGAAAAAGGGAAGTGCGACAGGCTATTTGGCTAAATACGTTAGTAAGAATATAGACGGTAAAGATTTAGACAAGGGCATATATGGCGAAGACCCTATTATGGCTGCACAACGGGTTGAGGCGTGGGCGAGTTGTTGGGGTATTCGCCAGTTTCAGCAAATTGGTGGTGCGTCCGTTACCGTTTGGCGCGAATTGAGACGCTTACGTAAAGTCGTTTCTGGTGATGAAATGCTAAGCGAACTGACTCAATCAGCCGATTCGGGGGACTGGGCAAAGTACACAAAACTCATGGGCGGCGTTTTCTGTTTGCGTAAAGAGCAAGTGATTCGACCGTACTACGAAATGGTGGTCAACAAAACCACCGGACTGATTAAAACCAGTTGGTTTGATGGACTGATTACTTCGAAGCTAAAAGGCATCCTCTATCAGGGAAAAGAGATCATTACTCGCGTTCATGAATGGCGGTTAGAGCTTTGCACTGGGCAAGACGCTTTGGCGGCTGCTTAGCTTTTACTTGGAGTTCTGTAAATAACTGTACTCACTAGATAGTTAACCCAATGCAGAGAACCGCCACCGCTACGAGTAATGCTCTGAGGACATTCACGTAAATTATTCCGAAGTTATGTACAAACCAACCAATCGGCCGACGTACTAAGCCATGTGGTTGCCAAATTATCCAACCGGCAACCATAAACACTACTAGGGTGAATAAAAAAGTTAAAACATCTAGGACTACAGTAGATTTAAAATATAATGGAAGGTCTTGATATATAGTGCCCTTCAACATAAAACTTGAATTTGGCTCTCTTAGTACATTGAACGATACATGTATTATCAGTGAAAATGTTGCTACTAATATCGATATAGCTTGGAAAAACTCTACAATCCCTTTTGAGTTACTATCACGCGTGTCTTTCTTCTCTGATCTTACCTTTTGAGTGCGAGAGGCAACTGCTTTCCAAGACCAGAATATATTATCTAAATAGTCACGCTTTCTCAAAGCTTCTTCTTTTTCAATTAGTTTTGTCGCTTCCAACGATATTAGTAAAGACTTAGCGTAGGATATGAAACCTTGAAGATAATGGTCAGGCGAATCAAAGTTTTCAACTTCTCTTTCTTTAATTTCAATAATTGACCTGTTCAAATCTTCTACAAGCTTAAGCGCTCCTCTTTTATAATTTCCATGGTCTATCTTATGAACACTAGTCAGTCTATCTTCTTGACCATTGTGGTGTTTATGACGATGTAGCGAGTATTTTAAATATATAAAACATTGCTTATCCGCTATAAATTTTGTTCTATTAATTGCATCTCGATGTTCAGGGTTATTGCTTTTACCTAACCAATCTTCAGTCTTTAGGAAAGTAAGACCGTTGGAAAGAATCCTATATTTGATATTGAAAACACGCTGACGTAATTCATTGTTCGCTATATGTTTTATTGCAACTTTAATCTTATCTACGTCTTCTTGAACTTCTTTAAGTTCGAGCTCTATTCTTGGACTGTATTGGTTTGCTCTGAGAGCATTCTGATAATTCTCTACTTTTTTTTGCAAAGATTGCATCGGTTTTAGCACTTTAGAATCAAAGTCATCAACTTGCTTTATATCTTCATGTAGTACTAAAAAAGCCTCCCCACCCATAGAACTATCAGAAAGACTGTCGTTGAAAGTCAAAAATCTAAATAGACCATCAAATTCATTTTGAGGATCGTTACGGTCTTTCCAATCATAAATTGAACTAGCCATATTGACTCTAGTTCTATACTTCTCGGATGGGATTGAGTGTTCGTCTAAGTAAGAGAAGCAAAACGAGTCTGTTAGCGACCCTGGATGGGATGTGCACAACTGCTTTGTGTTTACTCTAGAAAAATCTAAGCTGCCAAGTACACAGGGAATCCAGCCAATGTGCTGGAAATCTTTGATGAATTCACCTTCTTCCATGAAAAACAACTTAATTATTTGAAGCTAAACAATTTTACTTCTATTTATTGGGGATTGACAGTAGAGCTACAACGCAATGAATTAGTTGATATTCTTTGAATCGCCGATCAGGTATAAAGGCTCGCCAATCTTTGATTTCTTTACAACCATACCATCACGAGTCAAGATCTTTTTATGACCATTGTAACTGTCTCTTATACACATCTCCGAGCCCACGAGACAAGAGGCAATCTCG
>OJFV01000174.1_pt1 | contig 27400 bp, 25 predicted proteins | sample 1594391 | NCBI WGS metagenome assembly OJFV01 (sample SAMN05416856, study PRJEB24817) | seawater metagenome | isolation source: Sea water | place: Canada:Atlantic | collected 2013-11
TCTACACTATCCTCTTCGTCGGCAGCGTCAGATGTGTATAAGAGACAGGTTGTAAATTATTAAGGTGCTAGCACAAGGAATGCTATAGGTACGTTTTATATTTATCGCTCACAGCGCACCAAAAAGAAAGTCTCGACCTAATCTCAGAAATGTATTGTTAGGTTTTTTTATCAATTCAGTGGAGAGCGTTGGTCTTAACCGAAGTAGAGGCATATGGCGAAAAGTATCTACATACAGCATAACTCTGTGCTTAGGCTTCGCACGCTATAGTTGAACAAATGTGTCTTTATGCACTGCTACTCAAGAGAGGTGGACCAAGGTCGACATGAAGTGAAGGGCTTTTGGGTAGTAACTAGCAGCTAATTCCCTTAGGAATTGTTCTAATCTAGAGCACATTTAATATGCCCTTTTTATCAACCAGACTTAATGAGTATTTAAAGTGTTTAAAAAATGACGAATTCGCTGTCAATATAATTTACATGATCGCTTTTAACGAATAAGTTAAATTTTATTACCTATTGATTTGCAAGTGTTTTTTATAATTGGCACGCTAAGTGCTTTTAATTCGCCAAGCAGGTAGTGTGATAAATCGCGAGCAGTATTATTTGCAATATTAAATTCGCTGGTACATTAATTCGTCTTTAAGGGATAAACATTATGAAAAATTTCTTCAGTTCAAAAAAATTCGTTTCTACAGCTGCGCTACTTGCAATCGTAGTCAGCTCACAAGCAAGCGCTGCAACTATTTCATTTGGTGGTCAAGCTGCTACTGATGGTTCAGGTCTTACAAGCAACAACGTTATAGACACATCTCACGTCATTAATGACGGCTCAAACGGTTTCTTCGTTGAAACTTTTGATACTGCAACAGGTGTTGACGGTGCGGCTGCAGGTGATACACAGTATAATGCTGCTGGCGCCGCAGGAACTGGTTGTGCAGTAAATGGTACTGGTAGCGGTATCATGGTAACTTCAAGTGTAGGTGGTTTAGGTGTACGTAACGATGACGTAGTCAATGGTGCTGCTTCGCCTGCGAATGACGACACGTGTTACGGCCATACTCCGGCTATCGGCGGTCAATTACCTGCTTCGGTAACAATTGATTACTCAGCATTCTTAGCCTCTCAAGGCGATGTAGGCATAACTTATATCGGCTTCTACTGGGGTTCTATTGATGAGTATAACGATTTTAGTTTCTACTCAGGTGGCACATTAATCGAAACAATTAGTGGTGATACACTAACAACAGCGGCTAATGCGGGTAACCAGACAGATCCTAATACAAACCTTTATGTAAACATCGATTTCTCTTTTGCTGATGCATTTGACCGTGTTGTAATTTCAAGTACTGGTATTGCCGGTGAATTTGATAACATCGTTGTTGGTTTAGCTAATCGTCCAGTCCCTGCTCCTGCAGGTTTAGCATTCCTTGGTTTAGGTTTGCTAGGTCTTAGCTTCAGCAGAAAATTCAAAAAATAAGTTATTTTTAACTTTGTAAAAAAAGCCGACATGTTCGGCTTTTTTTGTGCCTATAGAAAAGATAAGCACTTGAGCAGCCAATTCTAACTCGTACTAAATGCCTATTAGTTGGTAGAGTTTTAGCGATATTTTTATTCTACTGCCATTGAGCTATATTTTATCTACAACCTTATGTGAATAGACTTTGATCTGTAAGCTGGTAAAGTCTTTCTTAAAAGGGCGATTCAACGACATAATTGTCGAAGGTATTATGTGATGAAATTAGAGATCGAAAAGAAAAATATTGACGATTTAAGCTATGAGGAATTTGTAAACTCATATTTGCTCCCAGAGAAGCCTATTGTTATCCGCGGGGTGAAAACTTTTGATTCCGCAATACTGACTCCTGAATACGTTGTCGAAAATTTCAGTGATGAAAATAAACGAGAAGCAGGATGGTTCGATTCTGATCTAGTAGACGATGGACCTATCCGCATACCTGAGATAGTCAAATCCTTGTTAGCCAGAGAGGATATGTCCGTAAGAAAATCCCCCATGCGTTTATTTATGCAACCAGGGGGGCATGTGACATTACCTCACTACGACGGTAATAGTTTGCATGGGCTTAATCAACAAGTTATAGGCAAAAAACGCTGGGTATTGACCTCGCCGAATACACCTTTGCCTAATATTCCTTTCATGTTTGCTGGTTCTGTTGGTAAGGACTTTACCTATGATCCTGACAAATATGATTTTTATGATTTTCATACTGAAAGTGGGGATGTACTTTTTTTACCGCGTTACTGGTATCACGAAGTACACTCAATTGCTCCTGTAAATTTGAATTTGAATTGGGTATTGACCCCAAGGACACCTAATGAATCTAGTATATTAGGCCGTAGAGAGGTAGAGATTGTTAAATTAAGAAAGTCTATGCCTATGATAAATAAAGCCTTTTTCCCTGATGAGTTTTCCAGTTACGGCGGTCAGGGCAAGGAGCTGATAGATACATACAGTAAAAATGTAGGTACATCTAGAATGTTAGGGCGGTTACTAAAAGAACTGTGCGGTTACCCTCGATTACTGTTCCTAGCTACTCAGATAAAAAGTAGAGCAAACGACTTTTCTAAAAACAATTTTAAAGTTAAATAGAGTAGTTTAGTTACTAGGTTAGCGAATTACATAACTGTAAATAAAGCGTGATAGAAAAAGTAAATTAGTAGTATCGTCTTTATACCTTTTTCGACACCTTGTTGTAATCCTTTGCCCAGCTCTCTGGGTATTTGCCCTGCAGGACGTAAGAGAAGCTGATGAGTTCGGCAATCACGTGGTATAGCTCTTCTGGGATTTCTTGACCTAGATCCAAACTCGCTAAAAATTCACTTAAGTACGGATCTTCGTGGATCAAAACACCACTTTCTTTCGCCAGTGTAATGATTTCATCTGCTAAGTCGCCGAAGCCTTTTGCAACCACCTGAGGCGCATTCTTTTTATCACCTTCATGGTGTTTCAGTGCGACGGCACTTCTGGCTTTCGAGTTGTCTTTATCTGTATTGTCGGTCACGGGATACCTATTTAAATTCGAATTAGCATGGCTAAACTTTAGTCTGCAGCAGGTGGTAAGGACGTTGGCGTAACGTGTCAGGGATTTTCCCTAATTGACACTGGGTTTTCGTGACTTCTATTCCTAACGCAGTCAGGCGTTTATTAAATAAAGGTAGGTAGTTCATCACTTGGTGTTTGGTTTGCTCATTTGAGGTATAAAAGTCTAGCTCTAAAGTACCTTGACGCAATTTAGCTTTGGTCAATAACTCACCCAAATCCCCGGCACTTAACTTCATGGTCAAATGCCAAATTCGATTGTTGTCGTTTTCATTCTCTTTCCCGTCCTTTGATGACTCGCTTTCACGCCTGACTAATAGCTCGATATCGTGCAGTTTGTTGCCAAACGCAGAGGGCACGGTGTAGTAAAAACTGTCTTGACCTTGCAGGAGTTGCTCGGCATTGCCAATTTTACTACTTTGATGACCGGCAAATAATCGGCTTATTTCTCGTAGAATTTGATGCTTCTGCTCTAACTGAGCAAACTCATTCAAACCCTTTGGATTGACCGGGGCGCTGTTATTCGTTTTACCAGAAACTGCACTAGCTTCAGAACTAAAGAGCGCATTAATCCCTTGGGATAGTTTCTCGCCTTGGTGAGGTTGGTTGCGCGCAAAGCGCGATGCCAGAGATATTTGAATTAACGTTACTAAGCCGCTCAACATGCCCTGTCCGGCAACTGGACTTACAATTTGCGTGGCACTTAAACCCAGTGCTTGGTTTGTTAATAGCTGACGTATTTGATTGGCGTCTTGCTCTTTACCTTGAGGTATATTTTGTTTAATTTGTTCCAATACATTTTCTTTAAGAGCCTTTACCCCAGGCTCCTCAATAAACTGCGTATCGTTTAGCGCGCTGGCTATTCTGGTTAATGATTCACTGGGCTGTTCGGCTCTTGCTTGTACAACGCGTAATAACGAATGTAGCACCTCTATTGCTTGTGTTTTAACCTTCGTTGTCATTTGCGGGGCGACAATATTCGCTTTATCAACCTGTTCATTGTTGACTGAAGTTTCATGTTGACTGCCAATTGGTGTTGTTTTAGCTGTCGTGCTATCAGTAGAGTGTATCGCTGTAAATTTTGAGGTGCTTTCAGGCTTACTGCTACTTGGTAAAATGGTATTGGCCGCTGCAGAGTTTATAGGCTTTGTAGTGGCTTGCTGCTCGCCCGTGATGTTGTTCAGAAATTGATTTATTCCTTGGCGAAAGGATGAGGCAGCGGATACCGCTAGCTTTGATATATGGCTTTGTGATCTATCTATTGGCTGGTTACTTGAGCGTAGCTCTGAGTCTTTCTTATCTATGGGCAAATTCTTCATAGGATCTATGATGGCAGCGGCTGACTTATCCGCACTGTTACTAGCAATATGCAGAAGTGCTCTTTGTGTTTGCGGGTCCACTGGTACATTTAGTGTTTTTAACAATGAGAGTATGCTGCTGATATTTTTCTCGGTTATGTTTATTTGGGCTGCCGGTTTTGTGGTCGCCGTGTGAAGCATGTCAGTATTTTGTATTACCGCCCCCCCATCTGTACTTATCGCCAGCCGCAATTTTGCTGCGGGTGTGCTTTGTAAAGAGGCCATTAATATAGAATTGTTTTTTATATTCTGCTCAGCATTGAGATTCGGCTGTGAAATAATCGCGCCGATATTCGCTTCGCGTATCACGGCTGGAGTCGATGTCAGGGCGCGACTCAAAGTCTTGCTATCAATCGCTATATGAGGTGATGATTGATTCGGGTTTAAAGTAATCTGTCGAGGTTGTAGTGTATTGCCTTGTGGTGGCATCTTTGAGGCTGCGTCAACAAGCATCTGTTTGAGTACAGGGGAGATCTGATCATTGGCTGCTTTGGCGATAAAGCCTTGAGAACCACTGTTATGGCTATTAAGTATTATCTGCCACTGGTTGCCAACCGGTTTAAGCTGCGCATTGAGTATTTCCCCGTTTCTGAGAGGATTAGGAGCTGGGGTAGAGATAGATAAACTTACACTCGAGCTTTGCTGATCTGCCGAGCTTGTAAACTTTAATGTTGTAAACTTAGCATCGATTGCGACGACTTGAGCTTTAGAGGTCAATAATGTCGGAGGAATGCGAGCAGCCTGTATTTGACTGGGGGGTAAGCTCAAAATCCGCTCTAATTGTTGGCTGTTTATCGTAGCATTAATTTGACTAGTGTTTGCTGTATGAGTACTGGTGAATACCAAGACTGGAGTGTTTATCGCGTGTTGAGTGCCCACCGCTTGTTGAGAGCCCACCGCGGGTTGAGTGCCCACCGCGGGTTGAGTGCCTGTTGAAATCTGAGCCGATAACAGTGAAGCTGCGGTGGAGGCTTGTGAAATTGCTTTAGTCGATGTTGCCTTACTAGAAGTGGCTGTGTTGGCAACATCACTGGTAACACTAACGTTATAGCGCTGCTTTGGGTCGAGGTGACCCTTAATCTCGCTTGTAGCTAGCGGAACAGGCTGACCTTGCGCCGTCGAACTGACCGTAACAAGGGCTGGTGATACTTGCTTGACGACGGCCTCTGAACTTAGCCCACTGGTGCTTGCGGCGACCTTCGCTTTTTGAGTAGCTTGCGCCGTCTGCGTTGAGGAAATAGGGGGGCTATCTGACATATATCGTATATCGGCTGTTAGCGAATAATATTAATTTAAATGTAGCATGCTCTTATACCAATCCGCATTAATAAGTACCCCTCAGAATGCGTCCAGCGGTTTTTGGATAATGCGTTGTTATGTAGTAAGGGTAATTCCCTTTCAAATAGTGATATCGCAGAGCAAAAGCCGCTGGGGAATTCCTGTCAGGCGAGTTTAAAAGGACTTACACTGCGTTGCATGACTTCGAAAGAGAACTAGTTGTCTTTTAATAAAGACCTGTCAGTCATGTGCCTTGGTTAAACCGTTTTAAGCCCTTTTAAGCTCTAGCTGATTGATCAGGTTATTAACGGGGAATGGTATTATTCCAACCCTGTAGCCCTTAGGGTCTTTTAGTCTTGCACTAGCCCGGGAATTAACAGCGTTTTTTGACTATGGGCACTATATGACTGGTGCATACCACCGATGGGATTCACATTGCTGCCTTTAATATCGTTATCAAAGTGATGGCGTTTTTATTCGATTCATTCTTTAGTACCTTAAAATAGCAACTTTAGTACATGAATTGATACGACTTATTTTAATTTTCTGAGTATTCCAGATTGTCTGGCTGTGGTATTATCACGGCGTTTTTTTGTCTAACTATTTGTTTACCTAGGGACTGTTTTGCCGCTACTTTCTGCCCATCAATTATCTGTTTCAAAGCGCGATAGGCTGCTGTTTGATGAGATAAATATCTCTGTTTCTGCGGGTGATTTGATGTATATCAAGGGGCCAAATGGTGCGGGCAAAACAAGCCTGTTGAGAGTATTAACTGGATTAGTAAACGCTGACAGCGGCTTTGTTGCGTACCGTGGTCAAAACATTATGCAAAATCGTGAGACTTACCAAAGTGACTTACTTTATTTTGGCCATGCTTTAGGTATTAACCGCAGTTTAAACCCGCTTGAGAATTTAATGTATTGGTGTTGTCAGCACAACGTGATGACAACTAAAAACGCAATCTACGATATTTTGAGTGTACTAGGGTTAGTGGGTTTAGAAGATGTGCCGGTAAGTAATTTATCGGCAGGGCAGCAAAGGCGTGTTGCATTGGCGAGATTTTGGTTAAAAACCGCTGCCACTGTATGGATTTTAGATGAACCATTCACTGCACTAGACGTACAAGGGATTGCGCTGTTAAACACTCGAATTATTGAGCATTTGCAGCAAGGTGGGTGTGTGGTCATGACATCTCATCAAGCGTTAGATGTAGATTACCCAACAAAAGAGTTGCAGTTGGAATATCGCATATGAGAATTGCACTAAAAGCGATATTCGCCCGTGATTTGGCTTTGGCCTATCGCCAGCGTTCAGAGCTGATGCAGCCAATGATGTTTTTCATATTGGTAATAAGCTTGTTTCCTTTGGGCATCGGGCCAAACCCAGCTACGTTGCAAAAGGTTGGGCCTGGAGTGATATGGGTTGCAGCGATATTATCCTCGTTGCTCGGTATGGAGCGTTTGTTTAAAGATGATTATAACGATGGCTCACTTGAGCAAATAATGTTGTCAGCCACGCCATTGCCGTTTGTGGCATTGGTTAAAGTGTTTACCCATTGGCTCACCAGTATTGTTCCACTTTTGTTGTTATCACCTCTTTTAGCGCTTTTTTTAAATCTAACTGAGCCAATGTATTGGGCGTTGTTAAGTACGCTCTTATTGGGTACGCCACTGTTGAGTTTAGTGGGGGCAATTGCCGTCGGATTAACCCTAGGGCTTAATCGAGGGGGCGTGTTATTAGCGCTGCTGCTATTGCCGGTGTTTATTCCGTTACTTATTTTTGCTACCGCAGCGGTAGAAGCTGCGTCATTACAATTACCGTATACGGCACAATTAGCCATTATTGGTGCAATGTTCTTAATCTCCTTGGCTTTGGCGCCCTTCGCTATTGCCTACGCATTACGAGTGAGTCAAAACTGATGTGGAAATGGTTACATCCCTATGCGAAAACCCAAAATGCTTACCAGCTATGTGAGCGCTTACTACCTTGGTTTGTTATTTCAGCTTTTATTTCTTTTACTGTTGGGATGATATGGGGCCTTGCTTTTGCTCCCTCTGATTATCAGCAAGGGGATTCCTTCCGCATTATCTATATTCACGTGCCTAGCGCGATTTTATCTATGGGTGCATATAGTGCGATGGCGATTTCAGCTTTTATAGGGTTGGTTTGGCAGGTGCGTACCGCATTTATGGCCATGATAGCGCTTGCGCCAATTGGGGCAGTAGTGACTTTTATCGCGTTGTTCACCGGCGCTGCCTGGGGTAAACCCATGTGGGGCACTTGGTGGGTGTGGGATGCGCGCTTAACCTCTGAGTTGATTTTATTATTTTTGTATTTGGGCGTTATTTCTTTGTATGCCTCATTTGAGGATAAGCAGCAAGCAGGCAAAGCCGCAGGTGTGATGGCACTGGTAGGCGTAATCAATTTGCCTATTATTCATTTTTCTGTGGAATGGTGGAATACCTTACATCAAGGCGCGAGTATCACTAAATTCGATAAGCCATCCGTAGCACCGGAAATGCTCTGGCCTTTGTTGATAAGCATTCTGGGACTTGCTTTGGTGATGGGCGCTATATTCATTCGACGCTTACAGAACGAAATATTACGTCGTGAGCTGCATCGCCCTTGGGTTCAATCGTTAGTTACTCAAACGAAGAGGAAATAATGCATGCAGTTTGAAAGTGTCAGTGCCTTTATAAATATGGGCGGTTACGGATTCTATGTGTGGCTGTCTTTCGGCGTTAGTCTGATGGCGCTAGCTGTTCTCGCTTTTGATGCAGTTCGCCAAAAAAAAGTATTATTTAATGCCGTTGAAAAAGAGCAGGCCCGAAAAACGCGTATTAAAGCGGCGAAGGCGACTGCTGCAACGCAAGCGTCGCTACAAAACGAGGAAGTAAACAAATGAACCCTAGACGTCAAAAACGCCTGATAGTGATATCCGCTATCGTATTGGTAATCGGCGCAGCAATCGGCTTAATGCTTTACGCTCTCAGTCAAAACATTGATTTGTTTTACACGCCTTCGGAAGTCATCGACGGTAAGCAAATTGGCCAGGCAAAGGAAATCCCTCAAGTGGGGCAGCGTTTGCGTATCGGGGGCATGGTCGTTCCCGGCTCGGTTAAGCGTGACAACGAAAGTTTAGCGGTGAGTTTCGATTTGGTCGACACAGGTCCAATTGTGACTGTGAGCTACCAAGGTTTGCTACCAGATTTATTCCGTGAAGGGCAGGGCATTGTCGCCACAGGGGTATTAACTGCCGAAAATCACATCGAAGCACATGAAGTGTTGGCTAAACACGACGAAGAATATATGCCACCCGAGTTAGCAGAAAAAATGAAAGGTATTAAACATGTGAAGCCAGAGCAGGCTTACTCAACGCCAAAGGTGAGTGGCTAATATGGTAGCTGAATTAGGAAATATTTCACTGGTTTTAGCGTTACTCATGGCGATATCACTCGCTATTTATCCTTTGTGGGGCGCACAAAAAGACCACTTAAAACTGATGCAAATGGCCAAACCATTGGCCATCGGTATGTTTGCGTTTACCCTAGTTGCGTATATCTGCTTAACGTGGGCGTTCGTACATGACGACTTCAGTTTGGCTTACGTGGCAAGCACTTCTAATAGCACCTTACCACTTGTGTATAAATACACTGCCGTATGGGGCGGGCATGAAGGTTCGTTTTTATTATGGGTAATGATCTTTTCGATTTGGACTGTCGCCGTCGCGTTATTCAGTAAAGCAATAGAGCTGAAAATGGTGGCTCGTGTATTGTCTATTCTTGGCATGGTAGCGATTGGTTTTTACTTGTTTATGTTGCTTACATCGAATCCGTTTGATGTATTACTCCCGTTTTACCCCGTAGATGGGCGTGACTTAAACCCGCTGTTGCAAGACTTCGGCATGATAATTCATCCGCCTATGCTGTATATGGGATATGTCGGGTTCTCTGTAGCCTTTGCTTTTGCCTTAGCTGCATTGATTTCTGGTCAGTTAGATTCAACGTGGGCCCGCTGGTCTCGCCCCTGGACAATTGCTGCATGGACATTTCTCACCGTAGGGATCGCTCTAGGCAGTTGGTGGGCTTATTATGAACTTGGCTGGGGCGGTTGGTGGTTCTGGGATCCCGTTGAAAACGCCTCATTTATGCCTTGGCTTGTAGGCACAGCTTTGATGCACAGCTTAGCGGTAACCGAAAAACGTAAAGTGTTCAAATCTTGGACTGTCTTACTGGCTATTGCTGCGTTCTCTTTAAGCTTGCTCGGTACATTTTTGGTACGCTCAGGCATATTGGTTTCGGTACACTCTTTTGCCAGTGACCCAAGTCGAGGTCTCTTTATTTTGGGCTTGCTAGTTGTGGTGATAGGCGGTTCACTTTTACTGTTTGCGATACGTGCACCACAACTTAAAGGCGCTGGACGTTACCAGTTATTCTCCCGTGAGGTGATGCTCGCTGGAAACAACGTGTTCCTGACCGCGGCCTGTTTGGTGGTGTTATTAGGCACACTATTGCCTTTAGTCCACAAAGAGTTAGGTCTGGGTTCTATCTCCATTGGCGCGCCCTTTTTCAATCAAATGTTTAGCTATTTGATTGTGCCATTTGTATTACTGATGGGCATCGGGCCATTGTCACGTTGGAAGAATCAAGCACCGTCGGCGGTGTATAAGCAGTTGTTGATTGCGTTTGGACTGAGCCTGTCTGCTGCCATATTGGTGACTGCGAATTTCGAGCAAACGTCCTATATGGCGGCTTTAGGCATGGTTATGGGTTTCTGGATTGTAGTAACGACGATCATGGAAATACACCAACGTATTAATGCCGATAAAAAACTGTCACAACAACCGGTTTTCTCAGCCCTAAGTAAACTGACGCCTAGCCATTGGGGCATGGTGGTTGGCCACTTGGGCTTCGCAGTCAGTATTATTGGTATCACTTTGGTGAGTAACTACAACCAAGAAAAACACGTGCGCATGGCGTATGGCGAAACCGTTCAACTCATGGGTTATGACTTTACCTTTAATGGTGTAAGTAATGTTAAAGGGCCGAATTATACAGGCTATCAAGCGCATGTAGTGGCGAAACAGGATGGTGAAGTGGTCGCTAATCTGGAAGCTGAAAAACGGATTTACACTGTTCAGCGCAATGTGATGACAGAAGCCGGGATTGATTCAAATATTCACCGCGACTTATTTGTTGCACTTGGTGAACAACTTGATGATGGCGATTGGGCTTTGCGCATCTACGTAAAACCGTTCGTAAACTGGATTTGGGCCGGCGCTTTCATCATGGGGTTTGGTGGCATTTTGTCTATTTCAGATAAGCGTTATCGCATGCAAAAACTAGCTAGCAAGAAAGTTGTTAAACACAAAGCAAAATTGAACGCGTCAGAGGGGCCCGTTTCTCAAGATGCAGTGGAGTCTCAATCATGAGAAAGATTTCGTTATTCGTATTGCCTTTAATTCTGTTTGTGGGCTTAGCGATATTCTTATTTCAAGGGTTGTTTAGCAATCCACGAGAGCACGAATCAACATTGTTGAACAAACCAGTACCGAGTTTTGTATTGCCTGATTTAATGAACACCGATTTAACCTACACCACAGAAGTGTTTGTGGGCAATGTGACCTTACTTAATGTGTGGGGCGTGTGGTGCGTTACCTGCGCTGTTGAAATTCCGTTTTTAGAGCAGTTAAAAAACGAGGGTAAACACATAGTTGGTTTGTACTACGATCAGGACATTGACCCCGACTTCGGTATAAAAACGGTTGAGCGAGTTCAGCAGGAAGTAGAGCAAAAGCTCGGTCAACTGGGTGATCCTTATGCCTACAATATTTTTGATGTAAAGCGTGATTTGTCGCTAGATTTAGGCGTAACAGGCGCACCTGAAACCTTTTTAATTGATAAGCAAGGCAAGGTGCGCCTGCATCATATTGGCGATATTAATCCTAGAGTATGGCAGAACAAGTTTGAGTCTGTATATCAGGAGTTGATTGCAGAATGATACGGTTTAAATCACTTATAATGGTTCTGTTAGCTGTGCTAAGTACCTCAGTCTTTGCCAGTGAAGAAACCTACCAGTTTGAGACAGATGCGCAAAGTGCGTTGTTCTTCGAATTAACCAAAGAGCTGCGCTGTCCTATGTGTCAAAACCAAAATATCGCCGATTCTGACGCCATGATTGCTGCCGACCTGCGCCGTAAGGTGTATCAGCTAGTAAACGAAGGGCAATCTCGCGAGCAAATCATTGATTATATGAAGCAGCGTTATGGTGACTTTGTTTATTATCAGCCGCCTGTGAACGCAACTACAGTTTGGTTATGGTTATTGCCTGCATTTTTTGTCTGTTTCGGCATTGTTTTTGTTGTGCGTAGTCGCCAACAAAAACCAGTACGCCAAGATGAGAATAAGCTGCAAGCCGCGGAAAAGCTGCTGGAGGAAGATAAGTGAGCGTATTTTGGATAACGGGGATCGTTTTGTTACTCGTAGCGGCTGGTTTCGTTGTATTCCCCTGGTTAGTAGAAGGGCGAAAACACCAAGATACATTAACTAATACCCGTTTAATTCGGCAACGTTTGCTTGAACTGGAACGGGAAGAGCATGAAGGCTTGTTAAGTCATCAAGACCGATTAGAAACAGAGAAAGATCTGAAAATTGCTTTGCTCGACGAGCAAGACTCACAGACTCAGAATGCTACCTCTGCCCGCGGTGTATTGCTTATTGGCGGTTTACTAAGTGTGGTCGGGGTCGCTGTATTGTACTTTCAGGTGAACAATGTATCAGCGTTGAATAACTGGCAAGATGCCAAAACACAGCTACCGGAATTAGCTGAACGTATCGTGACGCAAGGTGACGCGTCCGTCACCGAGGAAGATCTGCAGCAATTCGCGCTGGGATTGAGAACCAAGCTTACCAGCAGTGAAGATGATGCCATAGGTTGGACGCTCTTAGGTCGTGTTTATGTGGCGACTAATCGAGTTGAAAGCGCGATGGATGCCTTTGAGCGAGCTCTTGAGATTGAACATGACAACCTCGAAACATTAGCCAGTTACAGCCAAGTGCTATTAATGGTGAATCAAGAAAGTTACTTGGCGCAGGCTAAAGTGTATTTGAATCGCATCTTAGAATTGGACCCGCAAAACACCGGGGCATTGGGTATGTTGGCGATGGCGGCTACCCAGCAAGGTGATACTGAATTAGCGATCGAAACCTGGCAACGATTAAAAACGTTTGTGCCTAAAGAGGCACCGATTTATCAATCAATTGAAGCGCAAATAGCTCAGCTAGAAGGGAATGCCACTATTACAACGGACTCCCTTGTTGAACAAGGGCCCCTCAGGGATGTAGAGCCATCAGCGGATCTGAAGCCCTCAGCGGATCAAGCGCAATCAGCGGCAGAGTCAGATGATGCGCCTGTATTGGTGAGCGTTACCGTTACCCTAGATAATTCACTGGCGGGTAAAATACCGCAAAACGGCTTTTTGTTTGTTTATGCTCAAGATGCAAGTGGTGCTAGCAGAATGCCTGCAGCTGTGGTGAAAGTGCCCATGGGCGAATTACCGATTACGGTCGAATTGTCAGATGCAAACTCGGTGATGCCCACTCTAACCTTGTCGCAATTATCAAATGTGCGGTTGGTGGCTAAAATATCCGAGTCTGGCAATGTCATGAAAACAAGCGGTGATTTACAAGGAACGTTAGAGATAACACTTAACAAATCGAAAAATGAACAATACACGATATTAATCAATGAGGAATTACCGTGAATAAACTAAAAATAGGCACGCTATTTTTTGTGTTATTGGCCTTGGGCGGCTGTGCGTCAAGTAACAATGCAGACGAACAAGCGCAAGAATATAACGACCCGAAAGACCCGTTTGAGTCTGTTAACCGCACTTTTTGGGATTTTAACTACGATATCCTCGATAATTACGTGTTGCGTCCGGTAACAGTTGTGTACGTTGATTACACACCGCAGTTTGCTCGTACAGGCTTGTTTAATGCTGCACTTAATTTAGAAGAGCCTTCCAACTCTTTGAATAACTTACTGCAAGGCAAGCCTGACGGTATGTTAATCAGTATTGGCCGCTTCTTATTAAATTCGACTGTCGGGCTTTTAGGCACAATTGATGTCGCAACCGAATTAGGCTTAGTACGTAACGAAGAGGAGTTCGGTGAAACATTAGGTAAATGGGGCGTCGGAACAGGCCCTTACTTGATGATACCCGCTTTAGGCCCGAACGATATTCGAAGTGGAGTAGGGGACATTGTAGATACTTCCTATACCCCGCTAGATGCGCTTAACTTTTACTTTTCTGCTTTTAGAACGGGCATTAAAGTACTTGAGAGTCGTGCAACTTTGATGTCTCAAGAGCAACAGCTTGAGCAATCTGCCGATCCGTACAGCTTTGTTAAAAATGCGTATTTCCAAAACTTAGAGTTTAAAGTGAAAGACGGCCAAGTGGAAAAAACGCAAGAAGAAGAAGCCCTTGAAGATGATATTGATGCCTATTTAAATAGCCTTGATTAAACAACGAGGTGAGAGACTAAAATAGATCGCAAGAGCCGAAGATAAAGAAGTTGTTCTGAATATGAAAAAAGCCCGATTAACCTAAGTTAATCGGGCTTTTTAGTTGTATTGCTTTGGGTGGCGTTTACTTATACCATTCCACGTTAATAAGTGATGACTCAGCGAGAGTTTAAAAGGGCTTAAACAAGGCGCATGACTGAATGAATAGTTGTTCTCTTTCGAAGTCATGCAACGCAGTGTAAGCCCTTTTAAAACTCGCCTGCAAGGAATGCCCCAGCGGCTTTTGCTCTGCGTTCTCACTATTTGAAAGGGAACAACCATTACTACATAGCGACGCCTTAATCAAAAACCGCTGGAAGCATTCTGAGGCGGTCACTTATTAATGCGGATTGGTATTATACCCGTTCGGGTTATTCGATTGCCAATTCCAAGAATCGCGGCACATATCGGCCAAACCTTTTTCTGCCTTCCAGCCTAATGCTTCGCTGGCAAGTTTTGGGTCTGCATAGCAAGCTGCTACGTCACCTTCACGGCGAGGTACAAACTTATAAGCAATGGTTTGCCCGCTTTGCTTTTCAAACTCTTTCACCATGTCGACTACGCTGTAGCCTTGGCCTGTACCTAAGTTGTAAGTCACTAAGCCAACATCGCTTTGTAACTTATCGAGCGCTTTGAGATGGCCTGCGGCTAAATCTTCAACATGTATGTAGTCTCGCACGCCAGTGCCGTCTGGTGTGTCGTAGTCATTACCGAAAACAGATAGGAATTCGCGTTTCCCTGTCGCTACTTGGGTGATAAACGGCATCAAGTTGTTAGGAATACCATTTGGATCTTCCCCTATACGCCCTGAAGGGTGCGCGCCCGCTGGATTGAAGTAACGCAGCACAGCAATATTCCAGCTGTTGTCAGATTTGTATAAATCCCTTAACACCAATTCAACCATTAATTTTGACTGACCGTAAGGGTTAGTTGGCTGCCCAGTAGGTAATCCTTCATGCAGAGGTAATTCAACGGGATCGCCGTAAACCGTAGCAGAAGAGCTAAACACCAAGCTTTTCACATTATGCTTAGCCATAGATTCACATAACACCAGCGTACCGTAGACGTTGTTATCGTAATACATCAATGGCTTTTCAACTGATTCACCGACCGCTTTTAGCCCAGCAAAGTGTATAACCGAATCAATGCTGTGAGAGGTAAACAGCGTATCGAGAACGCTAGCGTCACGAATATCCCCCTGGACAAACGTTACTTGCTTGCCGGTTAGCTCTTCTACGCGAGCTAACGCCTCTTTTGAAGAGTTACATAGGTTATCAAGCACAACGACCTTGTCGTTGTTTTCCAGCAACTGTAAAACCGTGTGGCTGCCAATGTAGCCAGCGCCGCCTGTTACTAAAATTGTTTGCATCGGGTTACTCTCCTTGGTGGTCAATTGGGGGAATGTATTTCGCGCACAGACTGTATTGTATCGGTCTAAGCACTAAGGGGTAAAGGGCAGCTACCAGTGCAGCCCAAAGCAGTGAATACCAGCTTTCAGTACTTCTAAATATTAGGATAAATATAGGCAAGAGCACCGCTAACTTTAAAACGTTAAGCAGGAGCTTTTCAGGTCCTGTTAGTTTGTTTTGAGCTATTTGAATGGCGGCTAACCGCTCAGTCAGCGGCAAATGGGCAATACTCGGAATGTCTCTAGACGAAAAATAGATTCTCATTTCACTCTTGCTTATCTAAAAGAAACGCCTAGCTGAAGTTAAACAGGTAGGCGCTATTTATAGTATTATATTATTAATCAATTCGCCACTGGCGAACCGCGTTTGTTAGCCGGCTCGCTGCCAGCTCTGCATCCATTAAGCTCGTTTGTTCTCAGCAAGCTTTTCCCATGCTTTGGTTTTAAAGCTCAGTAAGAAAATGACAATACCGATAGCAATAGTGAACAAGCTAATTTGCAAATACAGGTTAGGCATATCTTCTACTTTATTCGGATCGAAGTTACCCGCCAACAGGCCGGCTATTACGTTCCCTATTGAATAAGTTAATACGAAAACCCCCATCATTTGACCAGCAAAACGCTTAGGAGAAAGCTTGCTTACGGCTGCTAATGCCACAGGGCTCAAGCATAATTCACCGACCGTATGTAAGAAGTAAGTAGCCACTAACCAGTAAGGTGCAACGCGCAAACCCGTAGCAGCAGCTTGTGCAGCAAAGAACATCACCAAGAAACCCGTTGCCATAATAATTAGGCCGACTGCACATTTAAGGCCGTACGATGGCGTTAGCATGCGCTTGGCTAGGTTTATCCACAAAGCTGCGAAAAAGGGAGACAAAATAATAATAAAGAAGGAGTTGGCTGATTGGAACCAAGCTGTCGGGATTTCGAAATCGCCTAACATGCGCTCAGTATAATCACGGCCAAATAAGTTTAGCGACGAGCCTGCTTGCTCAAAGCCGGTCCAGAAAAAGATAGAGGCTAAACACACCAAGAAAAGCGCGCCTAAGCTGCGCTTCTCATTGCCGTCCAAATTACCAAAAAAGAACACACCGGCATAATAAGCTAGGAACACCACGGTGATTGCAATAGCAACATACTGCGCCATGGTGACAGGGTCAAAGCTAAGCTGACCGCTGATCATCAAATACGTTACAACGGCTAAACCGAGCATGGCAACAGCAATGACTTGCCAAGAACGCTTAGTGGCGGTTGCAGACATCGCCACCATAGGCTGTGCACCAGCGCCGTCTAATTTGTGAATGGTCATGCGATATTGAATTAAGCCAATGCCCATACCAATGGCTGCTGCACCAAACGCCCAGTGCCAACCCATTTCAACTTGTAAGTAACCGCAAACAATATAACCGATGATGGAGCCGAGGTTGATTCCTAAATAATAAAGTGTGTACCCACTGTCACGACGATCGTCGTCATCTGCGTACAGCTGGCCCACCATAGCGCCGATATTTGGCTTAAGTAGGCCTGTGCCTAACACGACTAACACTAAGCCAACGAAGAAGGTTGAGTTGTTAGGAATCGCTAACACTATGTGACCACACATGATGATCACACCGCCATACCAAACAGCTCGCTGCCCGCCAATTAAGCGATCGGCTATCCAGCCGCCGGGCAAGCCCATAAAGTACACTGCGCCAGTGTATAAACCGTAAATCGCAGTAGCGGATGCTACCGTAATCACAAGACCGCCTTCTTGAATACTGGCCGTCATGAAAAGTACTAGTAATGCGCGCATGCCGTAGTAGCTCATGCGTTCCCACATCTCTGTAAAGAATAGGGTAGAAAGGCCCCCTGGTTGGCCTAAGAAATCTTTTGTTTTTGTTGTCATAATGCCTGCCGTAAACCCAGTTAGCGTCTTTATATTAAAAAAGAATCACGAATGAAGATGCTAAATGTCTGGTTATGATTATTGTTTTTGCCGACTACTCTAACGGTAGTTAACGATTTTCAGCCACGTTTATACTAGAGCCAAGGGATGAAGACAAGAAAGGTAGCGCTACGAGATTGTAATTATTTCTTCACTAATGGTCAGACCTTATAGCGATGTGAGCCTAAATTAACCATTTCACTCATTTCGCAAATCATATATCATGCTGCCCCATTTATTTGGCACATTTGTACAGATTTCAACCTTCTGAGACCCACAGGGATAGCAGTATGTTAAGAAAGTTTAATTTTCAGATAATCGCATTACTTGCGTTTATGTTTGTGGCGCCAGTTAACGCAGTTACGCCATCCGCGCAACAAATTGAGCAATTTAAAAGCATGCCCAAAGCACAGCAAGAAGCACTTGCTCGTCAAATGGGTATTGATTTATCTGACTTAAATCTTTCAGGTGGCAGCAGCAAAAATATACAGGTGCAACCAGAAACTCAGGTAAACCGCTATGTTGATGACGACGAAATCGCAAAACGTCTTGCTGAGCAAAGTGCCATTAAAGACAAAACGAAAGAATTAAAACCATTCGGCTACGACTTGTTTGATTCATCAACGGCAACAGCTTCTTTTGCCCCGCCAACGAACTTGCCTGTACCAGCAGATTATATATTGGGCCCGGGTGACACTATTCGCGTGCAATTATTCGGTAAGGTCAGTGAGCAACATTCGTTGCAAGTTAACAATGAAGGCGTTATCGAAGTGCCAGACTTAGGCCCAATGAATGCCGCAGGCCTTAGTTATAACGAGTTCAAGCAACAGCTGACACAGCGTTACAGCGAACAAGTAATTGGTGTAACGCCCAATATCAGTATGGGCGAGCTACGCACAATTCAGGTTTATATGGTGGGTGAGGCATATCAACCGGGTGCATATACGGTTAGCGCGTTATCGACCATTACCAATGCGTTGTTCTCAAGTGGCGGAATTAACGATGTGGGCTCGTTGCGCCATATTGAGCTTAAGCGAGCCGGAAAAACAGTAACTGAATTCGACTTGTACGACTTACTTGTATTTGGTGACACCAGCAAAGACATGCGCTTACAACAGGGCGATGTCATTTTTATTCCCATTGTGAAAAAGTTGGTGAGCGTTGACGGTGAGGTTCGCCGCCCAGCGATATATGAAGCCAACGACAACGACACCATGGCTAGCATGCTTAACATCGCTGGGGGCTTATTGCCGACTGCGGCTGCGAAGAGTCTGCAAGTAGCACGTAGTACAGCCAGCGACGGTTTTGAAGTGAAAACTGTGAACATGCAAGACAGAGCTGGGCGCTCGTTAAAACTAGCAGCAGGTGACTTCATTAATGTACCCGCTGCGGGCAACGAATTTAATAATGCGGTTGTCGTCATGGGGGCGTATGCCACCCCAGGTTTGACCCAATGGCGGCCGGGATTGATGTTGTCTGATCTAGTTAATCGCAATAGCTTAATGGGCACGACAGACGTTGATTATGCCTTGATCATGCGCGGTGCTAAATTTGCGCGCCAGAGTGACATTATTCAATTTGAGCCAGCTAAAATACTCTCTGGTGAAACTGATGTTGAATTGAATGCATTCGACAAAGTCGTGTTTTTCAATCGTTTTACGCCAATAGACCCTGCAGTTGAAGAAGATAGAAAGCAAAAAGAGTTTCTTAGCGGTCTAGAAAATACGCGCTTCAGTTCAAGCCAGCAAAATTCAACCACTGGCGGTTACGTAAACAATATACCTATGCAGAATGGCGCTAACGGCCAAACAACAAGCAATTCGCAGAACCCACAATTTGAAAACACATTGCGCGACCAAAGTACTGGAAACAATTCACGAAATATTAAAGGTTCTGACGATAACGATAACGATAACGATAACGAGAACAAAGAAGATAACAGAGCTAACTTCTTACAAGAATTAGATTTAGCTAGCTTCACGGAAAAGTATTTGATTTTAGAAAAAACAAAGTACTTGTCTCGTGAAGAATTATTAGCACCCATCATTGAGCGCTTACAAAACGAGAGTACTCAGAGCTCACCAATGAAATTAGTCGAAATTACAGGGCAAGTGAAATTCCCCGGTGTGTACCCAGTACAGAAGAACGCGACCGTGCGCGACCTAATTTTAGCCGGCGGTGGCTTGTTAGAATCAGCTTATTTACAAAAAGCTGAAATTTCGCGAACAGGTTTAGACAGCGATAACGCACTGCAAATAGATCATATTCAAATTGATTTAATAGATTCAATGCTAGGGAACAGTAATATTGCCCTGCAAAGTAAAGACACATTGAATGTGTTCCGCACCCCAGATTGGCACGAAAACAAAAAAGTTGAGCTGGTTGGCGAGGTCGTATTCCCAGGGGTTTATCAAATCAAAAAAGGCGAAACCCTTGCCCAGTTAATTGAGCGTGCAGGTGGCTTAACTGAAGAAGCAACCGTAAAAGCAGTCGTATTTACGCGTGAAGAGTTAAAACAGCGTGAGCGTGAAAACCTAGACAAGTCAGTAGAGAACTTACGTCAGCAAATTGCTTCAACAAATTTATCTGGTAGTCAAAATGTGAAAACTATAGATTACCAAGAAGCGACGTTAATACTCGATGAATTGCTTAATGTTGAACCTGTGGGGCGTTTAGTTATCGATATGCCGCAAATTATAGCGGGTAACCCCACTGCTGATTTATCACTTAAAGACGGTGACAAACTGTTTGTGCCTAATATTTCTTCTTCGGTTTCTGTCGTCGGTGAAGTGTTTGTACCTTCAACCCATATGTTTAAATACGGCAAAACACTCAAGCAATATATATCGAATTCAGGTGGTGAAACAGACCGCGCAGATATGGGCGATGTGTACATAGTTAAAGCTGATGGCTCAGTCACTATACCTGAAACCTCGTTCTGGTTTAGTTCAAATGAAACCGTATTAGAACCCGGCGACACCATAGTGGTACCTCGTGATGTCACCAACTACGAGCGTTTAGGATTATGGCAAACCATTACCCAAATAGCCTATCAGTCAGCGATTGCGTTGATAGCGATTGGCAATCTTTAACTTGTTAAACGAGAGATTTGAGTAATAGAAATGACTGATACGAAAAACAACATGCCAGAGAAAGACAAGGTTCAATACGTAGCGATTTCACCTGACATGTTTCAGGCGCAAAACAATGACGACGAAATAGACTTGCGCGAGCTATGGAATGTAATTTGGCGCGGTAAGTGGATTATTATTGCGATTACCGCAATATTTGCAATGGCATCCGTCTTTTATGCTTTAAACCTACCAAATATATATAAGTCCGAAGCTCTACTTGCCCCCGCGGATACAGATCAGCAAGGCGGCTTTTCAGGGCTTTCTGGACAGTTAGGGGGATTAGCATCCCTTGCAGGCGTAAATCTAGGTGGTGGTAAAACCGACAAAACAGCACTCGCTATTGAGATACTTAAATCTCGCGAGTTTTTCGCAAAGTTCGCTGAAAAACACGATCTATTGCCTGATTTGATGGCAGCAAAAGAGTGGGATATGCCTACAAATACCATTGTTTACGATGAAGATATTTATCTCCCACAGAACAGAGAGTGGAAGAAGGAGGTCCTGCCCCCCCAAAAAAACAAACCATCGATACAAAAAGCAAATGAAGCGTTCAAGGGCTTGTTCTCTGTAATACAAAATAGCGAAAATGGTATGGTGACGATCGGTGTTGAACATTTGTCCCCATACGTTGCGAAACAGTGGGTCGATTGGCTTGTTGAAGATATTAATTTTGAAATGAAAGTACGAGATAAAAAAGAAGCTGAACGGAGTATTAAGTATCTCGAATCACAAATAGCACAAACTAATATTGTTGAGCAGAGAACTTTGCTTTATCAATTAATTGAAGAACAATCAAAAACGCTAATGTTTGCGGAAGTACGCGAAGAATACGTATTTGATACGTTGGACCGTGCATTAGCTTCAGAAAAACGTTTTAAACCGAACCGCTCCTTGTTCTGCTTAATAGCCACTATATTGGGTTTTATTCTCGGAGTTATGATTAATGTAACTCGCAGTTTAATTTTTAAAAAAATGTAAAATTCAAGCTATACAGTTTTAGTTATTCAAATTAAATAAGTTTATATATTATATACAGAGAGGACAAATGTTAAAGAAAGCTTTTATAACAGGTGTGACAGGCCAAGATGGCTCATACTTAGCCGAGTTTTTGTTAGAAAAAGGTTATGAAGTCCATGCTATTTTAAGACGCTCATCAGTGTTCACTACTCAAAGAATAGAGCATCTGATGAGTAACGAAAAGTTCTTTACTTATCATGGAGATTTGACTGACTCATCTAATCTACATACGCTTTTGGGGAAAATTCAACCTGATGAAGTGTACAATTTGGGAGCTCAATCGCATGTCGCCGTATCGTTTGAAGTTCCCGAGTACACTGCTGAAGTGGACGCAGTAGGCACAATAAGATTGTTAGATGCAATAAAAGATTTGGGTATATCGCCTAAGTTCTACCAAGCATCTACATCGGAGTTATTTGGCGGTTTGCCAGGAACTGCCCCTCAAAGTGAAAAAACGCCTTTTTATCCAAAATCTCCTTATGGAGCAGCAAAAATATATGCCTATTGGGTTACAGTAAATTACCGCGAGTCCTACGGTCTGTTTGCCTGTAATGGCATTTTGTTTAATCACGAATCGCCGCGCCGGGGTGAAACCTTTGTTACTAAAAAGATAACTAAGGCTGTCGCAAATATATCTAAAGGCAAGCAAGACACTCTTTATTTGGGGAACATGGATGCTAAGCGTGATTGGGGATATGCAAAAGATTTTGTAGAAATGATGTGGCTCATGCTCCAACAAGATGAGCCCAGAGATTACGTGATAGCAACGGGCAAAACTTATACTGTAAGACAGTTTGTTGAATACGCTTTTGAAGAAGTTGGGGTATCGATAAAATGGGAGGGGAGTGGGAGCAATGAAATAGGAATAGACACTGCTACAGGTAGAACCATAGTCAAAATTGATCCCAAATATTATCGACCTGCTGAAGTAGAGCTATTGTGGGGAGACGCGACTAAAGCAGAAAAGGAGCTTGGTTGGAAAGCAACAACAAGTTTAAAAGAACTTGTTAAAATAATGGTACAGTACGATTTAAAGTATGATAGCTATGGCGGTGATTTGACATGATATTAGTTACTGGAGCCACCGGATTTCTAGGAAAGCGAGTTATTCGCTTGTTAGAAGAGCAAGGATTAGTTTATGAGAAAACTTCACTTAGTTTAGGCGTAGATTTACGTGATAAAGAAGCGACTATTGATCTTTTTAGAAAAATTAAACCTGAATATGTTTTAAACTGCGCATCCTATGTAGGTGGCATACAGTTTGGCGCGAAACATCCTGTGGAGTTATTCCAAAATAACTTACAGATTACTCTTAATTTATTGCATGCTGCCAATGTCACAGGCGTTAAGAGAATCGTCAATCCAATATCTAATTGTGCATATCCGGGTAAAGCAACCTTGTTTAAAGAAACTGAATTTTGGGACGGACCACTGCATGATTCAGTTCTAGTGTATGGTTTTGTTCGAAAAGCATTTTGGGTTGGTTCGTGGGCGTACGCACAGCAATATGATATGGATGTGATGAATATAATCTTATCAAATATGTATGGTCCCGAAGATCATTTTGAAGAAGAACGTTCGCATGCCCTCGGCGCATTAATAATGAAATTTGTTAAAGCTAAAAATAGCAATGAACCTTTTGTCAACGTATGGGGAAGTGGTAAACCCGTGCGCGAGTGGCTGCATGTAGACGATGGTGCTGAAGCTATGGTGCGATCGATAGGTGCTAAAAGAAGTATTGAGCCTATTAACATTGGCGTAGCAGAAGGCATCTCAATTATCGATATGGCAAAGTTGATTAGTCAATATGTCGGTTATAAGGGGGAAATAAAGCTCGATCCATCAAAGCCTGATGGAGCGCCTCATAAAACGGTGGATGGAACTAATGGTGAAAAGTTATTGAATTGGAAGCCATCAATTTCGTTTGAAAATGGTGTTAGAGCAACTATCGCTTGGTATTTAGATAATATTGTAACGATTGAAGGAAATAAATAATGGATATTAATGAAATAAAAGAAGGCGAATTAGTTTTAGCGCGTCATATTCCAGCGAGTAAAGCTTGGGCGGGAAACTTAAACTTTTTTTCAGCAGATGAAGAGTATATTCAAGTTGGAACTTGGGGGTATGATGCAGGCAAAGAGCTTCTAGCGCATACACATAATGAAGTTGAAAGAAGAGTGCTTTGGACTCAAGAGGTACTATACATACGGAAAGGGAGCATTAAAGCTGAAGTTTATAATACTAAAGAAGAAAAAGTCGCTGAATTAACAGGGGCGGAAGGAGATATCCTGATTCTTTTGATGGGCGGGCACGGTTACCATATATTGGAGAACGGAACTCAAGTTTTAGAGGTGAAAAATGGACCTTACGTGGGGGCAAGTGCAGATAGAAGACGTTTATAATGTCGGAAAATATATTTTTCAATTTAAGTGATCTTAAAAAATGCGGAAAGAACGTCATAATTGGTAAAACTGTTCGCATAAGATATCCTGAATTAGTTGAAATAGGTGATGATGTAATAATTGACGATTTTACCTATATTTCAACAGCGTTAAAATTAGACTCGAATGTCCATATTGCTTCAGGATGCAAAATTATTGGTGGTCGTGAAGCCGTTGTTAAATTTGGTCAGTATTCAACACTAGCACCCAATGTGGTTGTTGCAGCTGGGAGTGATGATTACTTAGCTGGGATCGCAACACCAATGATTCCTCTCGATTACAAAGGGAGAGTAGAAGTTACAGAAATTAGTTTTGGAAAACACTGTATTGTCGGGGCTAATTCAACGGTTTTACCTGGCGCACAATTCAATGATGGTTCGTCGGTAGGCGCGCAGTCATTAGTAAAAGGGGAGCTTAGTTCGTGGGTTCTATATGCGGGGGTTCCTGCAAGACCGATAAAAGAAAGAAATAAAGAACAAATTTTATTGTTAGAAGCTCAATATTTGGAAAATAAGTAAATGTCAGATTTTATTATGCAAATGCGCCCTTGGTTTGGCGAAGAAGAGAAAAAAGCCATCTGTGAATATATGGACGAGGATGGATTCATCACTGAGTTTAAGCGTACAGAGCAGTTTGAGAGCATGATTGCTGAGTATACAGGCGCTAAACACTGTATTGTTGTAAACAATGGCACAGTTAGTCTGACTCTAGCTGCCATGGCTACAGGTATACAGGCTGGCGATGAGGTTATAGTTCCTAACTTTACGATGATCGCAACCCCGAACTCAATTAAGATGTTTGGAGCTAACCCCGTATTTGTTGATGTCGAAATAGAAACTTTATGTTTAGATATCGAAAAAGTAAAGGCGGCGATAACAGATAAAACTAAAGCGATCATGTTAGTAACAGCAAATGGACGCTATCCCAAAGCTGGTATTGCAGCATTTGAATCTTTAGCTAAGAAGCATAATATAATTTTGATTGAAGATTCAGCGCAATCGTTGGGGTCCAGATACCCAGATGGGCGCCATATTGGTACGGCGGGTGAAGTAGGAAGTTTTTCGTTCTCTGCCCCTAAAATTATCTCGACAGGCCAAGGCGGATGTATTATCACAAATGATGATGAGGTCGCAAAAAAAGTTCGTCGCTTAAAAGATTTTGGTCGCAGTGGTGGTGGAAACGACGTACATGACCAAATTGGTTTTAACTTTAAATTTACTGAGTTACAGGCTTGTATAGGGATCGAGCAAATGAAGAAACTCGATTGGCGTGTCAAGCGTAAAAGAGAAATTTTAAAACGATATCATGCTAATTTACAAGGACAGAAGAACATCCGTTTTTTTGAGCAAGATCTAGAGTCAACTACTCCTTGGTTTATTGACGTGATGGTTGATAGGCGAGAAGCTCTACAAATAGCTTTAAAAGAGAAGTCAATTGGTTCACGTGTAATGTACCCCCCTATAAATAAGCAAGCCGCATACAATATCGATGGTGAACATGAGGTATCTAACAAAGTTGGAATGGAGGGGTTATGGTTGCCCTCAGAAACACAACTAACTGACGACCAGATAGATAGAATATGTAATGCGATAAAAGAGTTTTACGAGCAATGAAATTAATAGGTGCAAAAGTTGTTGCAAGAGTAAAAAAAATTATTGCTAATAAGCAGTATTTGCGCCTTTTTCCCTCTCCTCCTATAGATGTTTTAGCGAGTGATTGGCCTGAATTCTATAATATTGGAGCTTCAAAAAAAGTTCTATATTTAGCCACTAAGTATGATTACGGAGATAAAAGTCGAGGTATCTCTTATGAAGAATATAACTTTCTTTATACGCTCAAGAATATGCCGAATATTGAAGTTGTTAGACTTGATGTATACTCGCTATTTCATCGTTATGGTAAAGAAGTAACTAATAGAGTAATTAAAGAAGTTGCGCTATTAGAAGGAGTCGACACAATTTTGGTGTGCCTATATCATGACATTTTTGATCACAATATGTTTAAAGAGTTATCGAGAAAGTATTCTCTTCAAACTATTATGTGGTTATTCGATGATGATAAGCGCTATATTGAAACCGCTGAACTAGTTAAGTGCTTTAACAAAGTCGTTACGACGATTGATATTCGGCACAAAGAACGAGTAGCACAAGGAGTTAACTCCCATTTAGCACAGTTTGCTGCGAATCAATTTTTGTATAAAAATTACCGAATGAATAAAGAATTCGATGTGGTATTTATCGGGCAGAACTTTGGTAATAGGCAAGAATATGTTGAATATCTATTGAAAAATGGTATCAATGTTTTCGCTTTTGGCCGTGGGTGGCCAGGTCAGGGGCGATTATCACAAGTAGAAATGATTGAATTACTCAACAAAGCTAAAATTGCACTTAACTTTAGTAGTTCAGAAAATAATCCTGCACTAAAGTTCTTAAAAGGACGTGTATTCGAAATTCCAGCCGCTGGTACTATGTTACTAACTGAAGATTGTGAAGATTTAGAAAAATATTTTGATATAGGTGTGCATGTAGATACATTCTCTAATAAAGAGCAGATGCTAGAGAGAATTTGTTATTACTTGAGTCATATTGAGGAGTTGCAGAAAATGAGTTTGGCTGGCAGGGAGTTAGTTTTGAAAAATTTCACATTTGAAAAGTATTTAAATGACATTTTATAAGAGAAATAATGTATTTTCCAAAATCGTCCGATATCTTGTTAACATAGCATTTAATAACTTTATTAGTATAGATGAACATTCAGTTATAGGCAGGTATACTTTTATTGGTAAAAATTCATCAATTACTAAAAGTACAATTGGTAATTATTGTTCGATAGGGACTGGTGTAATGATTGGCCTTGGGGAGCATAGCATTTCCAATTTATCTACATCTTCGGAATTTTATAAAGATGATGTTTACTCTGTTTTAACAAAAAGGCCTGTGAAGATTGGGAGTGATGTTTGGATTGGCGCCAATGCTATAGTACTTAGAGGCGTTGTAATTGAAACAGGCGCAGTAGTAGGAGCCGGTGCTGTTGTGACTAAAGATGTCCCTCCGTACGCAGTAGTAGTAGGTGTACCAGCAAAAATTATTAAATATAGGTTTCCCCAACATAAGATTAATAGATTGTTAATTTCAGAATGGTGGGAAAAGGATAAGAAAGATGCTGAAAAAATTTTGAAGCTGTCTCTTATACACATCTCCGAGCCCACGAGA